>Ga0056116_1000968_pt1 | contig 10613 bp, 8 predicted proteins | sample WorMetOlspDAHAB2_FD_67352 | JGI IMG/M metagenome (GOLD analysis project Ga0056116, IMG submission 67352) | Marine gutless worms symbiont microbial communities from Max Planck institute for Marine Microbiology, Germany - Olavius sp. DAHAB.2 ...
GAAAGGCAGATGTGGTGTATTTGCAGGTAACTCTGTGTGATCCACATCTGAGCGCTTAGTGGTCGAGATACTGACAATAGGCGCTATACAAGTCCGCTTCCTTTCCTTTCCTTTCCTTATCAGGTCTTATTCCTGTGCTGCTTTTCAGCTATGTTGTAAAATGTTGTTGCAGGTTCCGAGCGCCAAGCAGGAGTTGCTTGCTGTTCCGTTCTGTCAGACGCAGGTTGTTGCGGATCTTGTCAACAGCTGCGAGGTAATTGGCAACGAATCGAATTTGTGAAAGTTTGTTTCACCGTCAAAAGGGTATGTGAAAATTGCAAGCAATAGAAAAAGATATAGAAAAAATGATGAGTTGTCGTTGTGGTCATGCGTGAGCATAATATCAATAGCGTTTCCTGCACTACTCGAACACTAAGTCTAACCCGGGGCCCGATTTTCGAGAAATCTTGTGACGAATTTACGATCATAATTTCGTTATAACTAAGTTATGACGAAGTAAAGACGAATTTATGATCATAAATATGCTAATTTTTGAAAGATCTTATGACGATTTTATGATCTTAAGTTACGACAAAGTTATGATCAAAAATATCTTTAAATACGAACACAAATTCCGCATTTGTCCGCTCTCATGAGTAATGAAAAAGTACGAAAGAAGTAACACATATGTAAACAAACTAGTTCCAGAGCTTGTGATTGGTTGCTATTTTTATTTACGATCGTAACTTTATGGCGGAAGCTATGACGAATTTGTGACGATTTTATGATCATCTTATGATTTTTTGAAAATCGGCCCCCCCCCAGGACTCCAACCCCAACTCATTATTGCGACATCTCGTTCTGTTGCTTGTCATTTTCACAATCCCGCATCAAAACCGTTTTTTAATGCGTGACGTTTTTATTGCAATACCTTTCGTACGTTGCTACACATGTTTGGTATCATACAGATGCTCATGTGGTTTGCGCTTTTAGTAAATGTTTTTTAACAGTCCAGCACATCCTCTCAATAATAATAATAATAATTAATAATAATTAATAATTAATAATAATAATAATAATAATAATAATATGGCAACGTTGTCAGTTCATGCAAACTCAGCGTGTACAATTACAAGTTACTCGTAGATAAAAATGTGTCTTTAGTTTTCTTTTGAACACGTTTAGCGAAAGACTCCTTGAGTTGCTGAGGTAATGAGTTCCATATATGTGGTGCGACGTAGGCAAACGATCGTTGACCATATTTCGACAGGTTTACACGAGGGACAATGAGGTCACCACTATGTGGTGCGCCTCATGCGCCTCTGATTTGCTCGCGACATATGGCGCTATAGAAATGTGTTTTGATTGATTGATTGATTGATGTGCTGATCTCAAACGCGTTCGATGTATGTCACTTGTTGCCAGGATGCACATTTCTTGTAGATACTCGTGCGCCTGACCATGTAAAGCTCAGTGACATGAAAACATTTCTTTTGGCATATTGTTGTATTCTCCAAAAATGTTATATTTCTTAACTGTCTCACTTATACCATCCTTTTAACTAAACTAACGTTTAAGACACGATGTAGCCTCGCTGTGCTGAAAGTTTCGTTAAACCTCAATAAATCTGTGAATCTGTTAGCACTTTTAGTCCCACCTTGCAGATTACACTTTAGTGTCGCACCAAACTAACGCTTATTTTCTGTGTAGGACGAAGCTGCCGGCGGCGAAGAAATGTTTGATTCGTCAGTCGAAAGCCAGCGACTTGAAGGTTTGCATGTGGTTTTTTTTTGTTCGTATATTGTAGACAGTGTCGTACATGTTTCAATTATAAAATCATGTGGTCGTCATATTTCTTTATTAATAACTGTCAGGCGCAGCAGTGTACCTGTAGTGGTACAGATATTAATTGATACACAATTTTCATAAAATAAAATACAGTTTAAAATAAAATCAAAATAAGATGTGTGAAAGTTGGCATTGGAAGACGTTCGACGTTCGACAATACACAGCGTCATGAATAATTGTGACATCAGATAATGGTTACTCGGACAATCTTATGCATTCGTGCAGTTAGTAAATGTTTCTGTGTGGCATCCAGACAAATTACGTACTTTATATAATGAGAAAATTACTCTGATTTAAATTTACAGCATCCTGAAGTTACACAACTATCTGAAAACACATATATGTAGTCGCATGCTGATGAACAAGCGTTGGGCCCGAGCCGATCCTGGTCTACATAGGCAAGCGACGTTAGTCATATACCCAGCGGTGGACTGACATTACTTTCCACCTGGCCTCCGGTTATCTTCCTGGACGCAGAACATCACCGTCCTTTGACCAGTACTAAATGATACTGCTTGGTGACAGAGGCAGGTGTGCGTGAGCAGCTTGCCCAGGGCAGTAGGAAGTGGCTGAGACTCGAACCTGGGACCTCTCGATTAAATGTCCGACGTTCTACCACGAGACTATTGAGCCACATGCTGTAAATGTAACTTTCTTGAAGAAGAGAGACTGGAAGGCATGGCTGTGTTAAGTTACTTTCAGTTTTCGGGTGGCCAGCTGTTAGGGCTGCCTGCGTCCCTGAACCAGTCATAGCTGCATGAAAGGCGAACGTTTTTACAATGCTGCAACACGTGTTTGCCAGAGGGTTTCCAGTTAACTTTTTGTGGGCGTGGCTCGGTAGCCCAGTGGTAGAACGTCGGACTGGTGATCGAGAGGTCGCGGGTTCGAGTCTCACCCACTGTGCTGTAGAGTACGGCCCTTGGCAAGCCACTGATGCACACCTGCCTCTGTCACCAAGCAGTATAATCTGGAACTAGTGGAGGCCGGTGATGCTTCGAAGCTGGGAAGGTGACCGTAGGTCTGGCGTCACACTGGCCATGCGTCACAGACTATGGTTCATACAACGTGCAGGCTCAAAAGGCCTAAGACAGGGAGATAAGAACCCACACCTATGGTCCTAATTACTGTGGAACATTTGCCTTATCATCATTTATTACGCCATAAGGCAGCCAAAATATACAATATACAATGCATGCGACCGTAAAATTCCGACAAAACACGTACTGAAACAGTACTAAGCTGGTGGAGAAAAGACAACTACATAAAAACACTCAGTTAAATATACACAAAATACCAGGTAGACTGCCACACCTGTCCGCAGGTCATCAACTGAAACCATTACAACATCACACAGTCATTACAACTACTGGGACCGTGCGTTCGCCGTTGCAGGTCCACGAGCGTGGAACAGTTTACCGCCCGCCCTCCGCTCAACCTCAAAATCTTTCTCTTCCTTCAAAAAAGAACTGAAATCGTTTCTTTTTGGAATTTCATTCTGGTCATGACAACGTGAATATTGACTATGTTAAGCCCTCTAGTAATAGTTTGTACCGTACAATAACGCTAAATAAGTTATCGTAATTACATTACATTACAGTACTGGAAGTCTGCGTGCATGTCATCAGGTGGCGAGGATGACAAGCTGTCGACTGCTGTTCCAGATGTCAGCTGCCTCCGAATTTTGCCGCAGATTAGCGACGGAAAGCTGGTATTCGAGCCCCGCACCGATGGTTCACCGGGTCGCTTTTCTTCAACTGACAGCTGTCGGTGTCGCGCACGAAACTGCCGGGGCACCTGCTGCGGGGTCACACCGCCAGCGAAGCTTGGATCTCTGGCGGCGAGCGGTGGCGGCGGCGTCACCCACGCCGATGTTCATGTCGCCGAGAGATTGCTGCCGGCTACGAGCAGCGGCGGAGATGTTGGTCGCGACTGTCTCGCCGACACCTTTGCTGTCGATGCTCACTGCGCTGACACTTTTGCCAACACGGCCTGGCACACGAGATTGCTGCCGTTTCCAGGCGGCGATGATATCGCTGGTGACAGTCTTGCCGCCGACACTTTTTCCGCTGACGCCGGTGACACTGTCGCCTGTGCGACAGACAGTTTTTCGGCCGACACTGGCGCCGCCGTATCTCCGCCGCAGCAGAAGTTGCTGCCATCTCCGCACGAGTCGAATCCCGCTGTCGACAGTGGTTCCGCCAACAAACTCTGTGACACCGCCGGCCGTCCGTCGGAGACGGCACTGTTCTGCGCTGATCCAGCGAAACACCGTTCTGCCGCTGACGCCTGCGCTGCCAACAGTCTTGCTGTCGACAAATGTCCAACTGACATTTCTGCTGCCGAAACCCACATAGCCTAGTGCAAGGCGGTCATATTACAGCGGGTATTTTGAACTCAAAAGCTGGAATTCAGTGATGGCGCAGAACAAGATGAGAATTACTTTAGACCAAGAACTACTTCATAGTTTTGGTGTCCGACCGGCGGGTCGGAGAAGAAGTATTCTCCAAAAGGGGGTCGCCTCTTTTGCTGCATGAGGGTCGTATGAATATGACCAAATCAAAGACCCTATTGAAGAGTTATTTATTGTAAACATTGTCAACTTTCTCACTAATTTCACTTTTTTTGCTGCAACATATTTATCAAAGGCACGATATAGCCTGTTTATGTTGAAAGTGCCCTTAAACCCAGATCAATCAATCAGTCAATCTAAGAAGAAGTACTTATAAGAGGTGCTAGTTAGACTGAGTCTGTCGTCACTTCTGCAACAAGGCTGTTCACAGCTAGTCTGTAGCGTACCCTTGTTGCATAAAAACCACACAAAGTTTTGCACGCGATAAATTTTGAAGAGTATACCGCATAGAATTGCACTATTTACACGAAAATTCTCCATTCGCGTGTTTTTATGCCACTCGACGTAACATTTGTGCCAGAATTGGTTAAACATTCATTGCTGAGTTGCCGGAAGAGATTACGTTTTTGCATCAGCTGGTGCTCGGTCCCGCTAAACAGCGTGTTCATATTAGTCTAGATAGTTTTCTTCCCGCTCAGTCAAATATATACGGTTGTTGGTTAATTAACTGTGATAAAAATCTGTAATTAAATTATGTTGTATTTAATAATATTTGTAACAGTTGATATGGCATGTGTCTGTCATATGCTTCGGGAGCTGGCAGTGTGGTGACTGGCAGCATAGTGCTAGTATTTGAAGCATTGGCAGCATGGAAACCATTTGTTAGCACAGTGTGTTCCCCCAGGGTTCGTATTGCAATGGAAGAGCGTTCTGGTTTTATGTGAAATTTGCTCCGCTGATTCTCACAAAAAAAATCACCGTGGTATCACATTTTATGGCGAAAATGCGTCAAACTCTATTTCAGCTGAGAGATCTGGCCCACACCCACGGGGGGGGGAACTTATGGCGCTCCCCCAAATCCCCTACCTGATGGGGAGGGGCTTGCTGCCCCCCCCCACTTTAAAACCGCACTCCTGATTTCGGTCCTGTGGGCCTCAATTCTTACATTCCAGATCTTTTTACAACTCGAACCCTGGGTTCCCGCTGATGTTGTTTATGTGGAGTAACTGATGTCGTTAGTCGCCACAAGCTGAGGCCAGGTTTTGGCCCAGTGGACGAGTGTGTGTGGTGAGTAGTCTTGCCATGTTGATTTTGGGTTATCCGCTAACACTGGGACCAGTGGCCGACTCATGACAGTGACCAAATGTTTTCAGCTAATGTTAACTTACGATCGCCCACAGGGTGCAATGTTGATAAATGATAACTAGATAATGAAAGTGAATTTGTATAGCGTATTGTCATGAAGTAGCTATCATCTCTAATACGCTATCGTCACAGACAGAGCGGGAATACAGCCTATAGGCCGCAGGCTAGGCCCGCGCTCACGGGCCCAGGCCTGCGGCTAACAGCTATATGCCCCGCACCAGTCTGCCGTTTAATGGTCACCACCCTCGTGATCCATGTAATTACATGGATTACTACTCATTTACCGACCCCAAAGAGATGGAAAGCTTAGTTGGCCTGGTTGGTTGACTCATAGCGGACACCTTACCCACGAAGTGGTCACATGTCAACCATGGATCAGGCGTAGATCAGGGAAAGTCCGCCGGCTACAGACCGACGTCCTAACCACTGAGCCACGCCGCCAACTATGGGCGAACTCAAATCCACACGATGTGGTGAACAGCCCTGCCCAGTATATTTTGACTTCCCCATTAACACTGCATCGTGATGGGCTTTTTTTCGAAAACCTTTTGTTAGTGTCAGCTGTTGTAATTGGCACCGACCACGGTGGTAGTCCTGTTCACGTGTGATCTAATTAACTGTAACGTTGATCATAGGCATATCCAGGACTGGTTTTGTGCTGAACCCCAGGCACGGAAACATATCTTGAAAACTACATGCATTAACATTGAGCATCACTCTCCGAACTGCTGCTGTGTAACGATTTCACATGATATTTGCATATATACTGTACAGCACACACACACGCTTCATAACTTCAATTGGGGTTGGGCAGATGAGCCCCCGTAACAATTTGATGCGTTATAGCTTTTCTATTGTACTCTGGGTTGAGACGTTATTGGGCTTGATGAACGGCTCTTTGGGCGGCTCGTGGAAAGTTGTACAGGGTGGCCCGAAAAAGTAAGCCACGACCAAATTGTCTGAATATTTTATTAAATTGTATTAAATCCTGCCAATGAGATTCCATTTATTCGTCAAATTAAAGTATCAATCGAAGACTTAAGTATTATCTGTTGGTTTAAATATTCTGTGCATGACCTACTTTTTGACATCAATAACTGCCTGACCCGCAAACCAGCGATATGCGTCGCATATAAGGTAAATGATGTCAGCGCTCTCTATGGCATCAGCTCGCTTTAACAAGCTGTGAATTCCAGTTTTAAACGATCTTTTATATGGAGATTTATGTAAAAATTTCTTTGATTTCCATATTTTCTTTTTGCTGATTTTCGATCATGATTATATCATATACATTGATGTTACCCATATCGCAGCTTCACACACAGCAAGTGATGATGTCACAAATTAGGTCACACATAGAATATTATATTCTTGTGCTCATATTATAGTAAATATTGATGAAAATTTTGCCTCGATGACGGTTTTTAATACGATTTAATGATGATACTGGAGAGTGGCTTACTATTTTGGGGCCACCTTGTAGGTGCTATGAGTTCAGTAAGTGTAGGCTAGGTTACATGCGTGGCGAGGACTAAAATGTGAACAATTCGGAAGTGCAGTGGCACTTCTTACCAAATATTTGAAGAAAAAAATTTTAAGGAAACCCGTCTACAACTTTCCAGGCGCCCCCCCCCCAACACAGAGCCGTACACCACAACCTAAAACGTCTCAATCCAGAAAACATAGGATAATACCTGTAAGGTCCCAATATCTTCTCTAATTCCGTCTGGGTATGCCTATGCCAGTGATATTTGCATGAAGTTTAATTGTCGAATGTCTAATGTGAGATTTTGTGTACATACATACGGAATATGACAGTGGCAACGGAAAGCAGTAAAGTTGGTGCAACAACACTGTCTTGTATGAATTTCTTTGGATACATAAAACGTGTGAGTGTGACTGTAGTAATAATAATAATAATAATACGAAATTTATATAGCACCATAGTGCCGTTAGGCGGCTACAGAGGCGCTGTATATAGTTGAATGCTTACTGCTTCATGCTGTTTAGTAGTATGGTTAGGATTGGGATTAGATGCAGTGTCTGGTCGGTTAGTGGTTATGCACACGTATTTCTACTACTTTCCGTTGTCATTGTCACTCTCCCCACATGCATATACCTTATTCTTGTACTCACAGTTTGCCTCTATGAACATCGATTGGGCACAAATATTTTTATACTGCAGATTCGTGCATTTATATTTTTGCCGCAGCAGCTGATGCCCATACGGCTCGCGATATATTTTTTGCTGTTTTAAATGTCCAGAACTTGTGGGGTTTTTGTGTAGAAACTTAGTGTTTTCTCGATCTGTCGTGTTTTTTTTTGAAGTGACTTCTGCTGGTTGTAGAGCTGTTGTAATCGGGTTGCAGAAAGATACCTATCTGTGTCGGTCCAGCCGACTAACCCGAACCCTTGCTTTAAAGTGAAGCGATCTAACCGAAAATGTAGACACGGACACAGTATCGTCGCGTGACTTCACAGAAAAAGATTGTAACTACTTTTTACACTAAACGTCGGTCTCGGAACCTAATTCGCGTAAAATTTGGAAGTAACGACCGATTCTAACTTGCAAGACTTTTCGACACCGGTTTTAGCTGTTCAGACTACCAGTTTGATCTGAGAGATAGTTCTAGTCTTTTTTTTGTGAAGTCGCCCATTGCTATAAATTCCGCGTTTATATTTACCTTTATTTACAAACGCTTTTGCAGTGCAAACTTGACCTTTGGATCCGCTGCTGTAAGCCAAACGTTTACCCGTCGCCATTTGTATTAGTACTCGGCCATAAGGCTGTTGCTCATCTTAAAGTCCCACGGAGGGTGGAAGGCTGAGTACACTCGTCTGAGTACACTCGTCGTGAATGTAGAGGTACTCGTGAGTACTTACACTCGTCTCGGCGATCGGGCTTTCCCAGTTGCTGGACCACGGTTGTGGAACAGCCTTCCGTCCAACCTACGACAGTTTGACCTTACCCGTCATCAGTTCCGTCGGGCGTTAAAGACGTATTTGTTTGGTTGACTAAGACTCCAGTACCTAATGACTTTTGTTTTTAATGTGCTATACAAATGCTCTTACTTACTTACCTGGACACTGCAGTGTGTGGCCCGTGTCCAAAGCGGCGTATCGCAGCGATTATCTTGAAAAACGCGGAAATTTGTCTGCCACCCGGGTTCGATCCTGAGACCTCTGTGTCATCACAGCTCTACAGCCAGTTGAAAATTGTGCATACTGACATACCAAAGTTTTTGTGTTCGAGTGATAACAGCTCGCGTGATGTCGTTGTGTACGTCTGACCGTCAGTCAGTTGTAACTGGTTAGAGTTCAGCGTTGCCAGACAGAATTTCAGTTTTGAACACAGCTGATGTTCTTTCACCTGATGAAAAGTTTTGCGGATTAAACAGAACAATTGCGCCGTTTAAACGAAACCGTTCTTGAGATTAAAATTACTAAAATGACCGACAAGAATATATTAAAAATTGTGTTGGCCCAATTTGACTAAGTTACGCAAAATGTATTTTGCAAAAAAGTTCCGTGCATCAAACGTATGATTAATTTATTGAATTTTTAGATTATTAGTTGAGCAGTTTTTGTATTACATTTATCGCAGTTGGCAGCTTTGTTATTGATACATTGTGAGGTGTTTGTTATCTGGAATGTTACACTGCGAAACAAGTGCGATGTGTAAAATATTTTTAATTATGAAACGAACATTGAGAGACTACCGGTGGAATATTGAGAACTGCTTTATTTTTAATATTTTTTAAATGATAAATTTATTTGTTCATTGTCAGTATTGTCGTATTAATGCACTCCGTGGTGCTGCATGTAGTAATATAAGGCGTAGTGATAAACATTGAAAAGATTATATAGGAGTGGCATTAACCTTTTTTCATTTTTTTCTAGTTTGTACACAAATTTAGCATTATATTTCAGCAAGTAAATTATGTATCTGTACACTATATAGTGCCTTCGAAATTTACTTGATTACTGTCTACAGGTTGAAAGGTCTAAGAGAGGGAGACTAGCGCCAACACACAGGGTGGCCCCAGAATGTAAGCCCATGCCAAATTATCAATAGGAGATACTAAATTGTATTTAAATCTGCCGTCATATTCGTGTTTCAAAGAAACACTATAATCACTTAGTGTTAAATATTCTATGTGTAACATAAATTTGTGACGTAATCACTGTTTGCTACCTGCAAACCTGTGATACGGATCATAAAGTTTTATTGACATCATCACTTCATTCTTGCGTTAGCTCGCTTTAGCAAATGAAATCCGCTCCTAATTTATGCTTTCGATAGAAATTTATGTAAAAATATTTCTCTATTCATCTCGTCTGTTTTCCGGTTTTTGGTTAAGGTTTCATCATTTACACTTATTTTACCCATATCGCAGCTTCAAGCACGGTAACTGATGACGTCACAAATTAGCTCACTCACAGAATATTTAATACCAGTTTGTAATATGCGTGTGCTTTTTTACAGTCAAATTCGATTCAGAAATCTAGCTGTATTGGCAGGTTTCTATGTGATGTATTGATTTGTTTGGTATACGACTTTTCTTTTGGACCACTCTGTATACCATTTACCATTTGCCTTTTTGTAATGTAGTGATATCAACCTTTAGCCGTGTGTGTGTCAGTGTATCTTCCATTCTGACCTATTGTTCTGGAAATGTATTTAATATCGTTATTTCGGTTACTGCAAGGGAAAGTCCCGCTGATATTTTGCTAGCGCTCGTGAGCCTTGCTCAAGATGTAATTGATGCATATGATGTCGGTGTTTGCACAGTTCTGTTTGGTTGATAACATTGACAAAACCCTCCTTTGTTAGTACAATAGCCAAGTGATTGGCTGGGAAGACTACTACTCTCGTGATATCTTTCATGTCTATGAGTTTTCGCCACAAAGACCAGATTGAAGAGTTATCTATTGTAATGGTTTATTGTATGTATTACCAATGCCTAACATCGTCAACTTTCTCATTTATTTCATATTTTTTAGCTGCAACATACTTTTCGAAGCCTATTTGTGCTGAAAGTGCCGTTAAACCCCAATCAATCAATCGACA
>Ga0056116_1000969_pt1 | contig 10609 bp, 7 predicted proteins | sample WorMetOlspDAHAB2_FD_67352 | JGI IMG/M metagenome (GOLD analysis project Ga0056116, IMG submission 67352) | Marine gutless worms symbiont microbial communities from Max Planck institute for Marine Microbiology, Germany - Olavius sp. DAHAB.2 ...
TGGCCCGAGTAGGATTCACTATCACACAAATTTACTCCCATAATTTTTGAGCCACCGGGGTTTTCCTCTAGTAAAAAAACCAATAGTAATACCAGTGCTGTCATCTACAACAAATCCATATGCAAGAGTTCACTTGGGTCCTCTAAGTGAAAGTTGGTCTGCGCGAGGTGGGGCCAACACTTAGGCGAAGTTGCAAACTTGACCTTTGAGTCCGCCTGCAGGCTGCTATATAGGCCGAACATTCACCCATCGCCAACGTGTTGTTATTCGGCCATAAGACTGAAACTCGTTTTACAATCCAGCAGAGGGTATAAGGCCGAGTTGGCCAGTGCACTGCAGAAAGTACTCTATGTAGCATAACAGATAGAGCACTTGAAGTGTTGGTAGTGGTCAGTTGGCTAAGCTACAGTCGCGTGACTAAACTAAAAAAGGCAAACAAACTGGTCACGTGAAAGCATTTGCCTATTAGCAAATTGTACACAACGCGTCGCAGTTTAATACAATGTGACTCTATAGCTACGACTGAACAGTGAACAGTCAGTGCGCCACACACGAACAAGCATCTGCTTCACTACACATACTACAGCCAGCCAATGCTACCACACACACACATACAGACCACCCAGTCTGCTAGGGCTGTGCCACGAATCAAATACATTACACACCATTGCACAGAACCGAGTCTAACAACAGGCATCAGCAAATCAGTGGGCACCTGACTGATTAACTGCAGGTCAATCAGACCAAAACAACTGCTCTTTGACATAATTGCAATTGAAGAGTTTGGCAAGATATGTTCTCTGATCATGCACAGACGATCGCTTCTTGACTACAATGCTGAATTGTGTGTAGCTTCTGTTTTGTTGTTCAAGTTAGGTGATCGCTATAATTGAATACGTATGATTATTAAGCGTAACATCATCTTATCCTCCACCTTAGTCTGTTTCTGTTTGTCGGACTGATCTCGTGGCTCTAGACTGTTCACCGGATTTATTTGCTCATCGGTTTTATGTTTTAGTTCCATTTTTTTTCTGTTTTAGTTATTCCTATGTGTGGCAAACTAAGTTGGCCAGCTCTCTGGTCAACTTTTAGGTGCACGAAAAAATAGTGATTGATTGAATGATTGAAAAACCTTTGTGCTAACTAAACACTGAACATGTGCGATGCTGGAAAACGGATCTAGAGAGCATGGTATCTGCAGGCAGGCACAGCCCCAGACGACTAACACTGACATTGATTACAGATGACAACAGATCAGGTGACATGAGGTGCGCACGCCATCTAGCGAGTGAGTGAGTGATCAGTTCGTACCGAACGGGCGTCGTAACAGCGCTAGTTCTGGGTGAAGGAGATGAGCTTGGATGCAGCCAATGCACAAACAACACTACTGAATCATTCGACATCAAGCAATCACAGCAAACATTGGTGCAGCTTTCATCGCCGAAACGGTGTTCCATACATTTGGCTTACCATCAATGATTATGATAATTAGATGAATATTTCAATGCTATTTATAGACGAATTGATGTGCAGCTGAGTCGAGCGTCCAATCACAGCGTCTCTTGCCGTTTGGACACATTGCACCAATGCCAGATAAAGCAGATGCTAAGAAAATCTTCACATCTTCCCCCGTCCTCAGTCACCCACACCGAGACCATCGGTACATTGTGGTGTAACGTGGTTGAAGACGTGAAATGCAAGCACCTCTGCGTGAATGAAGCAGCAATTGCTACTGATCAGAATCGTCATGCACTCTACAGACACTACTGATGTCTGCGTTTGGTGCTACGCACTCTTAGCAGTGCACGCCAGAAACGATGACAGATGAAAAACATAGCCATGTGTTCTCACATCTAGTTCTTCGCCAGCAATAGCAACCACTGAGCAACAGTTGTATCAGAAAAGTGTCCACATAATCTGCTTACTTACTGACATTTTACACACACACGTGACCAGAACAGCGTTAGAAAAAGGTTCAGCTACAATGACAACAGAGAAAAGTGAAAACGAACGAACTAAGTACATTGCCTCATACGACATCTCTCGACATGTATAACACGCCGCAACTGCAGTCAGTTCGATGCTGAATAGTGCATGTTAGTGTTTAGATTTCATGTTTGATCAGTTAGTGGGTTATGCACACGTATTGGTTGTCACTGAACGACACCACACAAGTTGTTAAGCAAGCCACATGAGTCGGTAAATCCAAAATGTCACGCACGATAAAAGCCAAATAACACACAGTGCAGACAGTGCAACTGACTGACTGACTGACCTGGCTGATCCCGACAGCTGTTTGGTTGGAAGCCGTTCACCACAGACCATCGTGTAGAACTAACACACACAACACAACACGCTGCTTAACACAAATCAGTCGCTCGCAAATCTCAACTGATACGCCTTGCACTGCATTCCATGTGGACGTACATAAAGTGAACTTTTCCCCTTTAAAATACATAGCAGCACTAAAGTTATGGTACTCAGAAATCATCATCATCATCATCATCATCAACATTTTAATTATGTTAATTATTGCAAGGACCACAGGTGTCCAGACAGCAAGCACATCTGGCTGCTACACTAGCGCACACATCAGTCATTTCATGCAGTTGTACAATTTGTCTACACTGGATGAACCAGAGTGATGCTGAGCTGTGCCATGACATAGTCGGTGCAAACAGATAATCGTTATTGTCATTCAACTAAACAGTACGACAGGCACAATGCCGACCACAGTTTGCAGTCTGTTCAGTCAACCAATTTCCAGGTCAAAAGAACCAAGACAGCTCCTCATAAACCAGTCTTCCGAACCATAACAGCCAAATCATCTCACATTTCATACCACAATAACTTACAACATCACACCTGTACCCCGCCCACTTTCACTTTCCTACAAACATTACACTGACATATAAATGGCAGAAGCATTTGCAAACGTCGTTAAGCGCCCTCTAGTGACTTCCGACGCGTTACGGACGCAGCGTTACAAATTGTCGACACAAACATCAATTTCTCGCAAATTGTCGCTGTCATTACTATGACCAACGTACTTTGCAGACTAACGACATCAGCTCACATATCATTTTATTTTCTATTTTCAGACACTGTACTACATGCATAATCATCACCTCATTTCTGCTCAAACGACTAATATCTATGGTGGCAACAATCGAGCACATACTCTGTGGTCAGCCTAGTGCTAGATGTAAGTAAGTAACGTACAATGTCGGTCTGAAGAAAGAGTGGAATGAAGGTGTTTTCAAGCAGTGCGCATACGTGTTCGTGAGCACTGCAACATCAGTGACGCACAGACAATAAACGCACATTTTATGCACGTCAAGTCAGTTCGTTAGATAGGCGGCGAGTTAAGACACGCAGCACTGTAGTATGCATGTAGCTACTCAGCAGCAGCTATCAACAAGCACCTTGTGTGTCTGACGTCACGTGCTCACACAGCCAATCAGACACTGTTCTGCAGCACCAGCCAATGTGGTGGCAGACAATGAGGCATCAAACAGATGCTCTGCACCTTTTCTGATAGCAAGCCCATCACATCCATGTTTATATGCTTACATGACGTACAATTAACTGTGCAACGCTGCAGCTGACTTTATGACATGATGGAATCAATTCATTGCGACTGCTGCCGTGAGTACGTTGCAGTAGTCAAGGTTAAATAGTCAAGCATCTTCACTCAAAATCATTCACACCTACCGACTATACAGCCAACATTACAATTACACTGCCAACACAAAAACTACCTTGTAAGTTGCCAATGTCAACAACGCAAAAGGTCACACAATATCATCATCATCATCGTCGTCAGCATCATTATTTTATTACGAATTATACAGCACATACATTCACACATACAGTTGAAAAATATACGCGTGAAAATCTGCATAAAAAACAATAAATGTACAAATGAATAAAAAAAGCCAAAAAACACAGCAAGATAGATAAATTGTCATTGAAGTTACACTAAAATTCAGCGCGACAAATTCTCAATGTCAGCTGACAACATTGTCTACGGCATCGCAAATACACAGGCAAGCATTTGAGTGTTTCAAGTCAACTCAACTGAGACAGTTGTGCTTACCGAAAGAGCGGAGTTGTAGTCTGCAACTTAACGACATCTTCTGGTTTTCCATCACAAACTGAAAAACATTTTGCATGCACACATAACTAGACCCACAAAAACTCGGTCTAAAAACCACACTTGTTACACAAATTCACAAATTTGTAAAGTGCCTATCGCACATAACAACGCTGAAATACTGAAAAAAATTAACATCAAAAACAGCAAAAAACCAGACAAATACAGATAAAAACAGTTAGCAGACAGCAGCAATACTGCAGCACAGCAGTAACGTCGTTGGTCACGTCAACAAAGTTAAGCTACGTCGAGCCCGGTTAGTAATAGGATTGGTGACCACCTTTGACGGGTCTACCATTCAAACCACTCGGACCAACTCACCTGGCCATCCCTCCCCGAGTAGGCCCAATAAGTACTGGCGATGGTTTCGACCACCCCAGGGGAAGAAACGGCGAGTTCTGTGTAGTAGTATGCCGGCAACCAGGACTGCTGATATACTGGCTTAAGACGGTTAAAGGCGCTGGCTGTCAATTTGAGTCACCGACATGGGTTGTATGCTATAACTTAATTGGGTCTAACCCTCACCAGCATAAAAGTGATAAAGGGATGAGCTCCGTCGCTACGGACTTCATTGTCTGTGCAGAATCGTGTTCCTTCTAAAACCAGAATATGCCAGCAAAGTGGTCAAGAGTGAAGAGGCGATGTTACTTGTCCGCAGCTGTGCAATGATGTCGTCGTCAAGTCGAATGCAATCCAGTGACATTGGATCGACGTACATTCGGAACAAGTCCAACAGTTGCTTATGCAGCTGCAGTAACTGACGTTCTGACAATTCTGGTGTCAGCAAACTCGCGTTGAACTCCTCTGCGAACACAGAATTGTGTACATCTGAACTTTTAACGCTTTTTTACTCTTTCAAAACAAACTGCATCTCTTAAAACAATCGCATATTCACACAAAGCTCAACTATACTCTTGACTTGGTTGTATTTGAATTTGAATTTTATTCAATTTCTTTTTTTTCATAGACTTAAAGCTTAGAGTGTGATCATGTCATGTCACACACACACACACAAACTATAAATATTTAGGAAATTCTGTGGTTTAATCACTCTGAATCTATTAGCTTAATTTCTCTGTTTTGGCTGAAATCAACTTTTATAATAATAATAATAATACCTTCACCCACACAACTCCCGAGGACGAAATGTAGCCATTCCAGCATTTGTTAATCTCAATAAAAAGCATATATGTAAAGCGCCATAAGGTCGTTTTAAATTCAGAGGCGCTGGCGGCAGTCGGTTGTGTGTGCTAGTTAAAGGACTTACGAAATAAGACATGTTTTTAGCCTAGATTTGAATACAGACAGTGAGTCGCTTCTGATGACAGACGCAGGAAGTGAGTTATTTAAGCGACACCTAAAACCTCATCTCTCAATACACCAGTTAGCCTAGTCCGCACACCGCCGTCAGCATCTCTGCATATATCTGACTACATGCATGCGCTATACAAATCTCTCATTATTTTTTCGCCCTCGGTAATAAATATCCAAAGGTCTAAAAACATAAAGCTAAAATCAAAGTTGGAATGGCTAGAAGTCCGGTTCTTCATCGGCAGAAACTGAGCTCTGGTCTCGTGTTTTAAAACCGAATTGAAACGCTGTATAATGACCGTCCAAGAAGCGCTTGTTTATTTCCGAAGAGCCGCTCCGTTCAGTCGCTTTTAATCGTTTGTAGGTTTTTTTACGGTTTTAATGCGATCATCTCGGTGCCAACTTAACCTCTGGCGGGCTGTACGTCGTTAGGGCGGAAACGATAAACCGTCCACGCGGCCGGCAGTCTACCCTGCTTTCGCCCAGTTCGCAACCAGGACAATTTCCGACTGAAGTGCTTTCTACATGTCTGCAATAAGTGTTCACGATTTCTACCGTCGTCTCGGCCGCTAGACATCGACTTGGTGTCAGTTTGGCAAAACGGGCTCAGGATCGCGAATGGTGGAAACGGACAGTTGAAACGCTACGTTGCAGAATGGGGAACGCTGTCTTTGGAATAGATATGACATCTCGCGCAAATCGCACGATGTACCAGACGAGCGTTCGCCCAAAGTGGTGAGGAAGGACTTGCACAGAATGCACCGTGGGATTCGATTGTGATTATTATTATAATTCAGTAAAAATAAAACGTTTCAGACGATTGCCCATCACTAACAGAGATGCAAGTTCTGCAAATATGGACGTAAACTATTGATTATTCGAATAATAATAAGTGAGCGAGTTTTGTTCTGAATGCCCGTCCGCCAGAACTTTGAGCATTGCTACTCTGGTGGCTGTTGCTCATCCACCGTTAGTTCATGAGTAGCGTCAGCATTTCAACGAATCACGCTAGACATGTCAAAACATCTACTTTGCTCGCGTGCTTACTCAGCCAATAAGACCACCCACAACGACGCCTGACACAAATGACCGAACATTGCTAACGTACCGATCGACAAGTAAAACTGAAGGACGTTCACCGACGCTTCGGCTTTCATGAATTTCATGAAACTGAAGAGAATATCTTGATCGGATAAAATGTCAGACAGCTGCAGCTTTGTTGCCTGAAATCGAAACATGTCCTTGTCGTTTCAATAATTTTCACAATTTTGACAAATTGCATCGAATCAACACTAACGTGACTTAATTTCGCCCGAGAAAGTACCACAGGCCATCCAACCACAATTGCTAATTATCAGATTACTAAATATCCCATCCATATTATTATGAACCATCCAATCCAATCTCTTCAGTTATCAACAACATACAGAAATTATGTTTAACAAATAAACAAAACATTCGTTCCAGTGACGAGCTAATGCAGATAATCTCAAGAAAGCGCAAATACCGAAGCTGCCGCCGTGGTTGTACGCAGTGGTTGACTAAACACCTCCAGCAATGGAACATTTGGTGAAACGGGAGCGTTGGAATAATCAAACTGTCAATCAAAAAACATCGACATGAAACTGTCAAAGTCGCAACAAACATTTCACAAAAGCACAAAACTGCATAATCTCCACAGTTTTAATTCTATGCATCAGTTGTTGACCATGCAGCAAGACTGGTGGTACATTGTAACAAAGCATAATTGGAAGAATTGGCAACATAGCATCAGGCCAGCACTGATGAAATGACATACTGTTATCAGTCAACATGACTATGCACGCAAAACCAAAGACAAAAAGTACTTTAACGTCCAGCAGCCATGTTTTTTTGTGCCATAAAATCAACATAAAAGCCAAAATCCACAAATGAATCAACAATCTTCCACAGTTACATACTTAACAGTAACCATGGCAACCAGTTGAATAACAAAATGTGTGAAAAAATGCCCTTAATACTTTCTATCACAATAAATATATCGTACTTGATGAGTAATTCAATATTACGGTATGTATTCACATTAAATAGGCAAATAATTAAATATTAAATAAGCATATTAGTGCAGTGTTTACCGAACGCAGTTAAATATTAAAAATGATGACACAACAATTTGCAAAAAGTTCTCACCCGAGATTTCTCGAAAAACAACAGCAACAGAAGATTCACTTTGTCCTACAAAATTAAAAAAAACTGCACTATGTTTTAGAGTTGCACATTGATAAAAAATCAAAATAAAGGTGTCATTTTTATTCAATTTTGTTTCTTTTTAACTTTAATTCGTTAAAGTCACTTCTAATGTCACACAAGTCGACAGCAGAGACTAAAAGCCTCCTGAAACTTTCTGCAACTTTCACAATAACAGCAACGACGACTAACAGCTGAAACGAAAAGTTTATTTCACATGAGAAGACGTATTCATGTTCTGGCTGACTTTTCTGCTTCAGTGGAAGCAAGACGTATCTGATAATTTGCCGATTAATTGTTACTGTTATTCACTTTATACAGTTTAAATCTGGTGTATGTTTCGTCATGCAGCATATGTTGCTATCCTGACACTGCATAACAGATCGTCAGGATTTATTGCGCGATAACGATTTAACAACCAGCAGCATGACATGACTGACGGGATCAGCAAGCACATCCATAGCAGGCAGAAACAGCGATCCAGATACCACCTCCCTCAACAGTGAACACAAACTCCTGCAAACAAACAACGACGACACAGTCATCGGCTGGTTGTGCGTCCAGTTATACTGTCCACCGTCGGCAGCCGAGCTTTTCCGGTTGTCGCCAACGCTCAAATCTGGAACTCTCTACCGGAACACATCGTCTCAGCTCCCACGTTGCAGTCCTTCAGGCGTCACTTGAAAACGTTTCTACTGCAACAATCTTTCCGCTTATGGCACTTTAGTGCATGACCTTGTAGTGATTTCGGTTACTTAGGCCACTCTAAAATATCACTGACTGAGTGATTGATTGATGATTGCCATTCAATCAGCATTACAACAGTTTTACACACGCTTCAGTCATTCAATTCTATATCAGCCTTTGCTACAGTTACAACTGTAATGTAACTTGGTCTGTAGCAGGCGACCTTGTAGTGACTCAAGCCATGTTACTGCACCTTATAAATTGTCGTTTTATTATTAGTCAGAGCTGACACTGTTTGTCACAATAACGATAATGACTGATCATGCATTCACAGTTTGTGTGCTCCACACACCATCACTGACATGTCTCTACTCTAAGCACAATCAGTCAGTCCAATGAATGCCAACTACGGCCACGACAGGCCAGCCAACCAGCTGCATCTTAGATCGAAGGATTCTCCATTTGCGCTTAAACACTGTTCACTGTAAAAAGACATCTGGCATGTAAAAATAAAGTGGAGGGGAGCATAAATATTTGTGTTGACCTTTGCACCCCGGCTGATTTGCTGTCTCACAGTCACTGGCATAACGCCATTGTAAGGTTAAAAACGTTAAAGCCCATCACTTGTATAGCACCACCAACCACAAACTGCAGCTGCAGCGGCGCTGTTGTGTCACAGACAGAGCGAAAGTGCAGCATATAAGCCATAGGCTTATATGCTGCCCACGACCACAGGACTTTAAACCTGCGACCAAACTGCCACACGCAGCCCAGGTCTGCCATCTGATGGTCTCCACCCCGTAATCCATGTAATGACACTGATTACTACTCACTTACTGACCCTGAAGGGATGGAAGGCTGAGTTGGCCTGGTTGGTTGACCCATAGCGGACGCCTTACCCACGAAGTGGTCACATGTCCACCATAGGTCAGGCGTAGATCAGGGATAGCTTGCCAGCCAAACACCACTAAGCCACGCCGCCAATACTAGACTCATTTCTGCGGGAAGATCAGCTGGACCATCCTGCAGAACTGGTCAAAAAGTGAGCAAAGTTGGCAGCAGTGAGAGTGGATAAAAAGTCGCGATACGTTCACGTATCTGTCAGAAATATCCTTACTTACTTACTTACTTACTTACTTACTAACCAACAACTGATGTGTCTGTCTGGTGTGACCAGGACAAACCGGCAATGCAGAGATCGCTGCGGCAGCAGAAGTGGAAAGAGACGCTGACTGAGTTTTCTCCAATATTCAAGTTCCGACTGACGACTGCGGACAGCACAGTGCACTTGCGAGCCATAATAGTCCAACACCAACTGTTCTCTGCCACTGACGCCTGTCTGACCAGACGTGCCTCCACAATTCACTTCAGCGCTTAAACTTTCTGCATCATCACAAACATCAAAACTTAATCACCAATCAAGCATTTGTGACGAGCCTATTACTAACAAACGCTAGGTCTACTATGACGAACATTTAAAAACAGTTGAAGACTCAATATAGTCGAAAAACATTAAACGTCTGTTTAAAAATAAACGTTTAAGAGTTGGTTTAAACAGTTTGGAATTAGGTGAGGAAGCAGTGGCTGGAATAAGCAGATCAACACATTGTCTGATATGGTCTGTAAACTTCAAATGATTGCATACGTTGGATTGGTTTGTCGGAAAATCACCGAATCAATCAGGCTATACAACAAATTTCATATGGTCAAAAATTAACCAAATACCAACAACATGTATGATCACTTTTCAAAGTAAACACCAAGCAACGTCGACGCAATGTTATGTTAATGACACGCATGACTGAAAATTGCAAACAATTTTTTTCAATGTTGCTGTTTCATTCCATCACAAAGTTTCAGGCGCCAATCAAGCCGCCATAAACCACGTTGACTGCAATGCTTCACCTGTGACAATTTTTCACTTTAAATTTAATGTATGTTACGTAATGTAACAATGTAACGTAATTCTTATTAACGTTGTAATAGCGAAACCAAACGAAAATTAGGAAAATCCGAATAGAACACGTTTGAATCACAGTCAAAAATTGGAGTCGTTTCCATACAATGCACACATTACGAAAGTCGGTTCCGAGTTTCGACCCAATCTCTTGTCTTCAGCACTACAGAGTGCTATACCATCAGAAACATACTGAAGGTCTCAGCTCGTGGTAGCTGTAAAATTGGTCGCCCCCCCCCCGACAGCCAACAATAACAACAACTAATAATAAT
>Ga0056116_1000971_pt1 | contig 10603 bp, 8 predicted proteins | sample WorMetOlspDAHAB2_FD_67352 | JGI IMG/M metagenome (GOLD analysis project Ga0056116, IMG submission 67352) | Marine gutless worms symbiont microbial communities from Max Planck institute for Marine Microbiology, Germany - Olavius sp. DAHAB.2 ...
AGTGTGGGCATGTCCATCATGTCCCCGCACTTGCTCATCTCGTATTGGACTTTTTGCCCATATGAAGACGCATCCGAAGTGAAGCAATCCGTCGGCTACGACGGTGCAGTCCATGTGTGTAATTGCAATGATAATTGCTCAAAACTACTGCAGGGGGGGGCTACAAAAGTTCGCTCAGTGCGTCAGTAACTCTTGGATCTGGTGTCAGTTCCAGTTGCTTCGTGGCTCGCGCCGCACTGACCTGGCACAGCCAGTGGACTGGACGGCAGTTCAACACCAGCGCCGCAGTAATATTACTATTATTATTATTATTATTATTATTATTATTAACAATGCAGAGATTATAGCGACACTGTCAAGAAGAACATTACAGGGGCAATTTACAGAGTTAATGCAAGTAAAACAACGAAACGAAGTGCAGCATGTTACGCCATCGTCAGTTCAAAAAGCCATGTCTTCAGGCGGATCCGGAACGAAGAAGTGATGGCGCATCCATGACGGCTGGTGGGAGACTGTTCCAAGCACAGGCATGCAACCACGAAACATCTAATCACCTACAGACGCTGAAGGCCACTGAGCACGTGACAAGCGTGAAGGAGTCTCACGTCTGCTGGTCCAGCTGATCAGCATCCGCCCTTCAATACCGTGAGATTTTTAACGATGCATTTCGGTACACGCCACAGACTGTGGTACACGCTGTTGTAAGCTTATGCCGACATTTCTGCATGCTCGTGTCTACTGCTGCATGCTAAGTGTCGCACTGATGGCCAACCAGTTTACAAGCGCGCATTTTAGCTTCTTGTCCAGCGCTCCAGTGGCGCCAACAGGAGTGACGCAAAGCAGGCTGTGGAATCGCAGAGCAGACAGCTTAGCCTCACACGGCTGCACCGCAGACTGACAGCACTGTACGCGAGTGGACGACCGGACGGACGGACGGAGGCGGCGGAGGCGAGACATGGTATGAGAAACATCATTCGTCGACGGCGACGCCACATAACTGTGACGTAATCGCGTGGCATAAATCAGCGACGGCGGCGGCGGCGCCGGCACAGAGCCACCAGAGCCAGAACATGCAGAGAAGGTTCAGCCAGGGCACGTCGTAACAGGCAGCCGTCCGGTCGGCGGCGATGCCAGCCGAGCAGAGGCGACCACCGCACCGCAGCGCAATGCACTGCAGGCAGGCAGGCAGGCGGGCGCTGGTGCATCATGCTCGAGTGCGTGCACGGCTGTCTGGCTGACTACTGGTTCGTTCGTTCGTTTACTGATAAAGTTAACCCATAGCAGATCGTCCGTCGCCTAACTCAAAACACGTGTCAGCAACATTCGTACGACATCACAATTGGATCACGCACGACACCGACACCAACAGCGTATATGACCAGCGATAATGTTAGCTCGACACAGACCATACATTATGGCATCGAAAGGCGATGGCGGAAAGGAGTGACCACCATCACCAAACACAGAAACACACTCCACACTACTTACAGAGGCTGTATGAAAAGCGACGAGCGTGATTTCCATGCCAACATCCTACCAGTCGGCTTCGCCCGCGGCTTACGACAGATTGCGTTCAGTCAACCCTGTGGCCTGTTCATTTTTCTTCAATTACCAACCAGGTCATGTGATGCAACAGCGTTGACACCATCTGCTGTGAAATTCGTCATCATCATCACCGCGTCAGCGTCCGTTTGATCCACTCCAACACAAACTCATTCGTTCACAGATAAAATGCCGCAACATCTGCTTCTCATCAACTGTTCACTGCTTGGAATTCATAGATTTTGTCCATGACCTCCAGACCTCCAGATACCATCAAGCCACTACAATGTTCACTGTCAAACTCCATATTTCTGTCCCACTCCACTTGACGCATGAACAGTACAAACGTATATTATATACATATCACATACACAATCAATGCTTGGCAAAACTCCTGACAATTTCTCGTCGGATATCTCGAGTTTCGCGCAAAGCCAAACGAAACACTATACAGTTGCTTTAAATGCTATAAAACTTCTGGATACTTGGATGAGGACTACAAGCTCAATCGAGGACGGAAAAACTTTCCGAGTCGCTGCAGGCGTCTGGAACTGTCCGCGTCATGCACGTCAGTCATTGCAGTTTGTCTGTTGTGCTGAAGACACGCGGTTGTGATTCTGGATCCGAAAATCGGAAGAGATTTTCGATGCCGTTTTTTTCGTTCCGGTCACAAACTGTCCAGCGCCGATCCGCCGCCGCCGAAGACAAACATCAGCTGACCAAGTTGACGGCGACCCTTCTTCCACAGCCTTTCTATTGCCGTTGCTTACAAGGACGTATAGCAAACCAACACAAAAAGGGGAATCCGTTTATTTGCTTATTTCGATCACGTGTTTTTGCCGAAATCGACGTCGAAATAGAAAACGTTCTTATCGGAGTCGAAAATTGGAGTCTTTCCTTTTGCGGAGTGACACGTTCCGAAAGTCGGTTCCGATTTCAGACTTTACGAACACTGGCACCGGTGTTTGGACCCCGACATACAGACCTTCATGCCGGTGTACGGTCATTGCAACAGCACTCGTTCGGTGGCAGTTTGAACTTTGAAGCGTCGTGTTCTTATTAATACCAATAATTATTGTGGGTGATGCTACTGCCCCGGTGGCGTGGTCCTCCACTTTCGAAGTGCCTGATCAGCTCTCTGAGCACTTTCTTGTTAGACGCCGCGCAATCAGTTGAACCCAACATCATATCGGTAACAAGCTGACACCAAGAGATATCTTCAGCATCCAAATATAGCACAAAGTCGCCGACAGCAGAACTTAACGGGGCTATTTTGAGACATCTAATTAGTAAAACCAGGGTCTGTCTACCTATCTTAAAACACACCGTATTATAGCAATACGAGCGAGTCTCAATGAGATCCAACCGCCGCAGGGTGGCATGGACTGCAGCTATATAGTGTTCAGTACATATGAACCAAAGAGACTCACGTTGTTAATGCAGTAAGAGTAACGTATGTCATTAGCAAACTCGCTGACCTGCGACCGCCCTCGGTAATCGGTCATTGCGGGTACGATCAAGGCGCTCACCCAGCACAGTGAAACGCTGGAGAGCGGGCAATGCGGATTCCAAAAATGATGATCCGTTGTCAGTTGGCAGATTCACAGCCGATCATTTGCTACCCACGGCAGCGTCAGCACTCAGCAGTACACGGTGGCAGAATCAGAGACACCACCACCACAAAAACCGACCCACAAGCCGTCACGACGACACTGCATTTCAATACAAGTGCCACGCACACAGACTCAGACAGGCACAATCGTAGTGCGGGACAAACGAACACCAATAATTTGCAACTGCTAAACTATTTACGCCACGGTTAGAACCATGGCGTAAATAGTTTAGCAGTAGCAAATTATTGGTGTTTGTTTATTAGCTTCTGCTTCTTCAGTGTCGTGCTCGATGAGGGCCAGTGGCCACAAATGACCATTCCGCTGTCTTTTTTCTCCAGCGTTATAATACATGTATAATCAAAGCCCTGCCCATCATCCATCCACTACCGTTTTATCTGGTTATAATTCTGTATTCGATCCACATTCGCAACGATCGACGTCAGGAACCCCGACCTCCAAACCCCGAAGCGATTATACTACAGCACGTTCAGTACAGTTTAAATACTGTGTCCCAAACATTCAGACAACTTTGTCGCGCTCTAGATCCAAGTTGTATAGACAAATTTTGATAATAGTTGGTTATAAAAACATGCATGCATGACGTACTTTCATTTTTTGCAGGTTTTCACACGGCAGCGGCTAAAAAACGCAACGCATGAAGTGTTTTCTGCAACAGACTGTTAGTGGCTTTGAAAACGGCTAGTTATATAGGATGGTGGCTTTGTAAAAGCAGCCCTTCATAGAGCAGCTATTCAGTAATTTCACCTTTTCGTGCACACTATACTGCTTTCTCCGTTGGTCAACATCTTCGTCGATGTTCTTTTGTAACAGATGCTCTTGTATGTACGTTTCAAGTTGCTTGCATCGTGGAGAGGTGTTTTCTGCATAAATTTCTGCATCGGTCTCCAAATTTAGTACTGTAATCAACCAGTCCGATACTCCGATATGTTAGGTGGCCAAAGATCTGAAGCGATAAAAGCCAGCGTTTCCAAATGAATGAGCTGTTCTTTGACGCACTCGACATGACGTCAGAATTGAGTCAATTTCGATGCTGCTATTTAAAAGTGAACAAAGTTAGAAGAAACGAAGGTAAGTCAAATGTGGAACATGCATTATGATTTTTAAAACCATTCTGCATCTTACTGCAAAAAAACTATCACGAATATGTCCATGTAACTTGGAGCTACAGCGGGACTAATTTGTCGAAATTTTTTGTGGCACACTGTAGTATACACATGTCGGTGAAGTGTCGAGTAGCGCGCCTGTCGAACGCACGCTGTGTAGCAGGTATTCGCTGCGTGTGGTCGCCAGATCACGCTGGTTCGTTGGTTGGTCGGTCGGTCGCACTTTTTTAAGTCCTCAGATCTCAAGCAAACTGCGACGGCGGCGGCGTAGCTGCACCGTGCGACCCACAAGCACAGCGTGGTTGCCAGCAGCACTCAACTCAACTCACAGAAGATGCTACCGGACCGAGGAGGATGGCCATGCAGTGGACGGCGGGCGGCCTCCGAGCCATGCCGCTGCTGCTGTATCTGTTACCATGCGGTGCTCGCACCAACCACTGGACAGATCACATCATCACCCGAATATCTTACTCATCTTGCTGCCCGTCAGCAAGATTTACACCAAGACATCAAGCAATCACCGGGATTTCAGCGATGCGTGCACGCGCTTCTTGGAAAATGGATTCTGACTTATCAGCAGTTGCGAGATGAGCGGGATGCGGCAATCGAGTGCTTTACAATACGTTCCCTCTTTGTACAGCAGAAACACAATTCCGGAACTGACAAGAAATATGTCAGATGGCCACGACAGCTAATCAGCCTCCAGAACGGTGCATACGTCATCGCCAATTTCGGCAAACATAGACAATTAGCACAGGCACGAAAACGTATAATTAAATGTAACGAAATGATGTGTCTCTAAAAAGTGTTCACGTTCCATCACGCCAGCTTCGTAAAGTGGTGGAAAAAACCAGCTCAGTGGCTGTTTACGTCAGAAGCACCCCGGGGTACGTCCATGCAGTCGAGCCGACCGCGTGCAGTCGTTCTGGCAACGAAATATCATGCTGACTGCGAGTAACAGAACACGTGCGTTCGTCTGTCATGACTACCGTCAATGTGTCAAACTATCGACACTCATCGCTCGGTCGCAGGAAGGACATGCGTCTCGCGTGGAAAGCGACGGGCAACCGGAAGTGCGACTGCGATAGGTGGTCACATCGACATGAGTGCATGCGGATTAGTAATCAAAGCATATGACATCACATAACGTAGCCACAAAACAAGCAGTGAAGACCACGAGTGTATAGATGAGAGCACTGATAACGCATGTTCGCAACAGGAGATGTAGTTTTCACGGCCAATTAAACGCCGCGTTCTCGCCTCGCACAAGTCGCTCGCATACAGCAGGTGCCAGTAGCCACAGCGCCTCTTGGGGTGTCACCGACCAACAACGAAATTCAATTGCAATTCTGACGTCATGCCGCGAAGGACGTTGCCATACAGATGAAGTGACTCACACCAGTCGTCACGTAGCAACTGTCGTCATGGTAAACACACGCAAAAACGTAAGTAGTCGGGTGCTATTTGCTATTGTAGTAGCGAGAACGCAGTGCCAATAGCTGAGGCTTTTTTCCATATTTGTTCAGCCTATATTGTGCACGCGTATGCTATTGCATACGCGTGCACAATATAGGCGCCTCTGTAGCCGCCTAACGGCATTATGGCGCTATATAAATTTTTGTATTATCATTATTATTATTATATACTCCACACACACAAAGTGAGAGAGAGAGAGAGAGAGAGAGAGAGCACGTGTTACTAACGTGGAGATGAGAGGCAGGCAGGACTGGTCAGCTGCTCTCCAGCCAGGCACCTCCTTTATCACAAGTGTCACGAAGCGCATGCAGTTTTGTCTGCTAATTTAGCTGAAGCGGTTACAGTGCGAGGTGGTGCAGAAGGTCTTATTGTCGGGACTGAGGCAAAGGGTACGTGTGCATTCAAAGGGAGTTTGAAACTGTGTGACTTCAACACTGTTCCAGCTTGCATCCTGTGATTCCTGTCTGCACGATGGACATGGATTGGTGCATACCGCAGCGCCAATTCGCGAATGCAATGACTATGATTACAGAGTGATTCAACAGTTGCCTTTCCAGCTCCATCATTAAAACGCAGAATTCATTTACAGTCGCATAATCCCAGTTGTCCTCTGTGCGCGTGTGCGTGGTACAGCAGCCTCCGTACGTCGGCGCCGGAGGGCGACAAAACCAGGTCGGTCGGTGTCGGCAGCGAACCGATGCTTGAAATCAATGTATGTTGTACCACGGCAGGCGGTCGGACCGGCGCCGCGGCGTGCTGCGGCCAGGCCTCACTGCCCAACGCAACCTGCACGGGCGGGTGCGCCAGCCGGCCGGTCGGCCGCCCGGGGCCGCAACCGCAACACGGCGCCGAATAATAATGAAAACGACCACGACCACGACGACGAGCGCGGCGACGGCTTCGACGCCACACACAGCACGCTGAATGTGTGTGTGTGGTGGGAGGCAACCGACCACCAACAAAACCGCAGCCGCCGCCGCCGCCGCCTGACTCCAAGGCGACCGACCACACGCAGGACGGATGCCGCCTTCTATCACCGTCACTTCAATGTTGCTAACGCCGCCGACCGACTTCCGCCCAAGGTTACATAACGTCGTCGTCATATTCCTGGAATTCAGTGGACACTATCGGCATCTGTGGTTAACTATGGAACTGGAGCTCAAAGGTAGACAACTGCCGGGAAGCGGGCCAGTCCCGCTGTCAACGACGGAAGCTCAGAAATCAGTATATGGAATGTTTGTCACAGATAAACATTAAACACGTGTTTTGTATGTTTTTTCAATGACACTGGTGAAGTTCTTCAGCTGGGAACTTAACAGCAAGCTACTAGAGATGTGGTATCTTGCCACTCAACAAGCTTGGCACAATGCTCGACCTGCATCATTCGCGCTCCACAAAAATCCCGAAATTCGTTTCCGTTTATCGCAGAATAGAAGCCGTCAGCAGTCCACTAGTCAACACAGTACTACAGACCCCTATACCATACCACACACGAGCGCCATCTCTTAATCGCTGCATCAATTGCCACGATGGTGCTAACACGTCGTCACTGTTTGCAGTGTTTGGACAACGCAACATGCAGCACCCAGTCATGGCCCTCTAAATCAAGACTGATCTAGAGGGCTGTGACCAAGTGCAGTGTAACGTGCACCATTGCCAGCATGTTGACGCAGTGCCGCTACAAAAGTTGCACGTTGGCAATAAGCCGCAAACAGCCCCAAGAACAGGAGCGTATCGCATATGCGCTGTGTTTGCGAGGCGACCACGTCGCTTTCCGTGCCACCCAAACACTCATCGCATTTAAAGCTCAGCTGACATCAAAAGGCAGCGACACAGGCTCCATCATCCAGTCTCAGTGCTTTGCTAAGCCGTGGTGCCGCCGCCCGCGCGCCCTGTACAGTACATGTAATACGCAGAAGCCGGCACGGTGAACCGAGCAGGCGTGCTCGGCCTGGCGATGCGAAGGACAGATCAATACAGCCGGGACAGTCAGTCAGCCAGTAAGCCATAGCAGGCCACCTACCTACATACTACACCTTGACGGCCGCCAATCAATCCCATGCAGTTGTTCAACAGGTTGTTCATACACAACTGCTGCTGCCGCTGACAGACCACACATGACGACACGTAAACCAACCGCGGCGTATTATGATTCTCACAATACTCGGCCAGTGTGCACATCCGTCAAGCACTCCGCCCCCCACGATGTAAGTAAGTAAATGTTGATTTGTATAGTCCAATTCGACTGAGAAAGCCCAGGTGCGTGGACTCAGAAACTGAGAATATGAACATGCAATGAGGGTGGACCTAAAACGTTCAGCAACATTACATCAAACAACTGCTAAAAACAGGTGGAGCAATCGTTCAGACGTCACGACATATGAGACATATACAGCTGTTATAGGACGGACATTATTTAACTGTACTGAACCACACCTGGTGCTCATACAGCCAGTGAGACAGATTCACCGCCAAAGCGGATTGTATCATATTATATAGGTTGCAGCTGTGTGTATGATACTACGAAAGTGCTATAGTTCAACCTGAGACCTGATCAGCGGTCCGACAAAATTACACCAACTCAAATTAATGATATAGTCTAAAACATATGCCATCCATAAACAAAGACAACGTGCATCAGTTTGACGTATAGTAGCCCTAGTGTCCGAGTCGAATTATAGCAGCTATACAGGTTTTTGTTTGGTTGAAATAACCTTAACAGTATTAGTACAGTAGTAGAATATTCTTTGTCCCCGAAATGACCTGTTATCAGTGTTATGTGTCGGATGGACGTTAAACCTTATACTCACTCAAAGTTTCAAACTGCTTCAGACTGAAAAAACGAACGAGAATACAACGCTGAGGCATTGCCTTAACTGCTGACACATACATGTATATCATCCTGTGAAAACAATTCAGACTGTATTTTTGCGCATTGCTAACATTGCTAAAAGTGACACTTATCACTCTGTGCGACTGTGTTATACGTTTTTCAAAGTAATGTCAGAAAATATTGGTGTGGGAAGAAAATGCGACTTGTTCCCCACAAATTTCTGTCCAATTTGCTGAACTTTCATAAAAACTGAATGTACAGCAGTAATAACAATTTAGAAAGATTTATTCAAGGGGTCTCGCTAATTCTGAAACACAACATACAGTCATGCAAATTCGCTGTTTCAATTCGCTGTTTTTCGATCTGTATACCTTCAACGTGACTTCGAAAAGTATGTTGTATTTTAAAAAATTGAAATTAGTGAAAAAGACGAAAATGTTACATGTTGGGAATATGCAAAAATGGAACCATTACAAATACAATCAATGCGGTCTTCAAATCCTTCGACATGAACGATATCATGAGAGTACTTTTCCTGGCAATCTCTTGGCTAACGTACTAACAAACGAAACTATAAACAACACAGGAAGATGAACAACTCAATAAACCCACACAACTAAACACAACAAAGCTTATAACTTCATCTAGTCGCTTCTTATATACGACACTCGCTCAGGAAACGAGGCGGGACCAAATACCAATCCTGGGCACCACACTGCATGGGCTCCCATTCTTTGTGCGGAAAACCAATCGCTCCAACTTCCATCCTTACGTAGGCTAAGTTAACTTGACAACAACAGTGGCACCTTTTCAACTGTATGTTTCAACTTTTATTGAGATAACCAATCCAACCACAACTTATTCTCGTACGCTTATGAGTGGCCGCATAGGCCGGTGCGTATACTCTTCAGATAAGCAAGATAAGATAAGCAAAGCATCCTTTATAATACAAGGCGCTTGGTGACAGACGCAAACACGACGCAACAGGCAAAGGACATGCATTCAGCTGAATGCACATTGCTGACTATAATACTCTGTTGAACATTGCACCACCGCTAATGTTTGCTGCATGCAGCAAGATGCAAAGATCAAGAATAATGGCCTGAGTATCACGGGCCCAGTCACCCGATGGCCACAAAGCAGACAGTAAACAGTCACAGCCGTTAATATTCAGTTACATAATATCAACTCCGAGGCAGATCTGCAGCAAATTGCTCTCCAATCAATTAGTGACAATGTAAAGCAACATTGCACTGCATAAAGTGGGACGCCGAGGCCACTGATTGACTGAAAATGAACGACTGAAAAATGCGTGGAAGCGACAAACATGGAAAGCGGTGAATGAAATAACGTTTTAACACTGAAAATACAAGTAACTAAGGCACATGAATAACAAAGCTACACCTTATGATGGCATTACAGTCAAGTAACAGTCGTTCAACAGATCAGAAGAGACTACATGTGTTTTACGTGTTTTAGATCCACGTGATATGCCTGATCTCATGTAGCTGGAACCACATGCAGCCATTAGGGCATCTGCACATCTTATGCTTGTAACGTGTTAATTAACAACGTACAGAATTTCTTTTGACACAGACAGTAGTTGTCTGTCAATACTTGACTGCGATGTTCTTCGTGCTTTTTTTTCTTTTACTAAAATGCATCTTTGCCAACAAATTTACATGCCTGTGTTGAATGCTGATAAAGCGTAAACGTTGTACATGTCATCTTCTGTCGAATATCTTTCTGGTATTGTGCAACTGGTCAAAATTTATTTTATTCATTTATATCATTAAACGTTCACATTATCCCATGCACAGGACGACTTGCAACACTGACAAAAAGTGCAGTTCGGCTTTCCATAGTACTCCTGCATTTTTTGTGTCCACGTGTCAAAGGGTAACAGGACAACTCGCCGACAAACCAACTCGCGGTCAGTCAAGTCGCGGACTGGATAGCTCGCGGACTGGTCAACTCGCCGAAATGTTTGATTTAAAATGTGGAGTATATAACAG
>Ga0056116_1000975_pt1 | contig 10599 bp, 7 predicted proteins | sample WorMetOlspDAHAB2_FD_67352 | JGI IMG/M metagenome (GOLD analysis project Ga0056116, IMG submission 67352) | Marine gutless worms symbiont microbial communities from Max Planck institute for Marine Microbiology, Germany - Olavius sp. DAHAB.2 ...
TTCCGCTCCCCTATTTTACAATTCCTCGCAGGTGCGTAGCCAGTAATTTGGTTCGATGAGTTATAAATATTGATTGCTTGATGACTGATTAATTTCCGCATAAAACGCATCTGAAGCATTAGTCGATGACATATTACATCTGTGTGTACTAACTCGAATGAAGTAGAACAAACAACATAAAGCTGCTGACAACAATGCTGTACAACAATGCGAGTCAGAAAAATCCACCGTGACTGTTAGCTTTGTGTGACAACCAGCTATAGCTCGGGATTTTGGAGGGTATAAATCCATCTAAACCCTTTCGTCTGCTCCGATCTGGCGTTATGTACGTTTTGAATATATATCGTTTATTACGCCAGAAGGCAGCACATATATATCATGCAGTTAAAAATACACAGATAAACTAGACAATGTGATATAATACATATAAACTAAAATACAGACAGCTTTCCATCAACAATAGATGTGTCTAAAAATGTTTCCATATTTGTTATTTAAGCACGGTACATGAAACGTTTAACAAGGAACTGTCAAGAGAATACTTAGGCATGAGTTTACTAATACAATGATTCACAAAGGTAGAAAAGTGGCATACTACGCTATTATCAGTTTTGTGCCTTTTTCATAAAACTAATTCTCCGTTGATCAATTATGTATGATAATGGCAATACTCTACAGAGAAGCAGCATTGTGATCTGTGTTTTGAAGCTGTCGCTGTCTCTGTGGACAGGCACTCCCGGCAACACTGGCGCGTCCGGACAGCGCGGTCCGACTGGATTCACCGGCTTTCGAGGACCCACCGGTGCCACTGGTGCTCCTGGATCGCTTGGTGACGCCGGCTCACCCGGCCAAGAAGGAAGCCCTGGCCAGGTCGGAACACCCGGCCAAGTAGGTCTTATCGGCCAGCCTGGAAATCCGGGTCCCGCAGGTTCCGCAGGACCAATTGGACCTCAAGGAGCAACCGGAACACCGGGACTTAGAGGCAGTCCGGGTCCAGATGGCCAGCAGGGGCAGAGAGGCGTCCAGGGGAGTCCAGGTCCGCAAGGTGCCAACGGCCAGATTGGCGACACCGGAGCTGACGGCGCGGTAGGTCCTTCGGGTCCGAGAGGAAGTCCGGGTCTCTCCGGAGCTCCTGGGGCTCCGGGACAACCGGGGTCCGTCGGAGATCCGGGTTCTCCAGGCTTCCAGGGCCAGCCGGGAAGTCAGGGTCAGAGTGGACAGCCTGGATCTCAAGGTGCCGACGGCCGTAAAGGTGACACGGGTCCGAAGGGAGCCGCCGGTCAGCCTGGAAATCTCGGGAGTCCCGGTTCAAGAGGTTTGTTGCCCAGTGCATGCTTTTCATGCTGTATGTGCGTGCGAGAGAAATTGTCCGTGCTGATGTTTTCACTTCATCTTCATCATCATCGTCATCATCATTTCCTTGTTTCGCAATAATGTACAGCAGTCAAAGTCAGCGCAGCATGCATGCACAGATGTGCAACTGGAAATGCCTACTCGCCAGCGTTCATCGTGTAGTATAGGCGCGCTGGAAATTTCTAAATAATAATAATAATAATAATTCTAGTTTTTAGCCTATACTACTGAGGGCAATTAAAAATTAATAAGAAAAATACCTCGACGATATTTATAGTGCTTTCGTCTACTGCAATGTCATATGAAAGAGTTCACTCGGGTTATCTGAGTGAAAGTCGGTGGGCGCCAGCTGGCCCGCCTACCTACAGCTGCAGACTTGACCTCTTTGAGTCTGTCTGTAGGCTGGTATAGGTTGAACAGTCACCCGTCGCTATGAAGATGACGATTATGATGATGGAACTTTGGATATAACATGACATGTTGATAATTTTGTTGCACAGGTCCAACTGGAGCGACAGGATTCCCCGGCCAGCTTGGTTCTACCGGACAGCCCGGTCTTCTGGGTGACACCGGCGACACTGGCGGTGCTGGACCTAAAGGCAACGCCGGACCTCGTGGATCTCCAGGTCCCACCGGTCCAGCTGGAAGCAAAGGAACGGCAGGCACTCCAGGCAATCCAGGTCAAGTTGGAGAGAAAGGTTCGGTCGGATCTCCGGGTCCTTCCGGTCCCACTGGTCCGACTGGCGATCCGGGAGATATCGGACTTCCGGGCGATACGGGCAATCCGGGCAATCCGGGAAATAACGGATCGCCGGGAGAGCCGGGGATCAGAGGTAGCGACGGCGTGGTGGGGGTTGCTGGACAGCCGGGACGACAGGGGTGGACGGGATCGATTGGCACCCCTGGAGCGACTGGGCAACCGGGTCCAGTTGGAACGCCGGGACAGCCCGGACTGGCTGGAGCTCAGGGTCCGAAAGGAGTGTCTGGATCGTTCGGAGCGGCTGGTGCGGTTGGTCCTAAAGGGTCCCAGGGCGCACCGGGTCAGCAGGGCCAGAAGGGCAGCCAGGGTAATCCAGGACCGTCTGGAAACGCCGGAGATGAAGGTCTGACACCTGTTTCTTAACCCGGTTTATTTATGCATGTATGCAAATAAGCAAATATGCATCCACGTTTACGTACATCATGAAGTGTGAAATGAAGTGAAGTTTTGTTTTACACCACAACGATACAATGATCAAACATGAAAATAATACGACATAGCAGTGTGATATCAAAGAGGATGGTTAAAGAAGAGAAATATCCCCGTTCAATATGACCAACCAGTCCACCAAAGGATTAGTAAATTTCAATACAGTACAACATAACTACACAATAGTCTAATGAAAACGGTAAAAGGCAAAAGGAAGGAAATGAAGAAATATATTCACTACTGTGATAATATGGCGGATTGGCGGGTTAACATTTACCGGAGCCCGACTTTCCTTTCAGGCAGCATAAACACAGAAGTGTCGTGTATGTTTTTTTTCATAGAATCACGGGACCATCATCCTGTCTCCACCGTCTTTTACCCAGACCTACCACAGTCAGTTCACGCTCACAAACTCGCAAAAAATACCCACAGAACCTCGTTCTATACGAAAGAAATACTGTTACTTTATAAATTATGCACATAATCATCACCATCAGGAAGAAATAGCTCATAACTCCCACAGACACCCATACACCCTCAGTCTGTTTCTTTCGTTTATATTTTTTGTTACAGGCTACGGTACCTCTGTTTACTTATAGATTGGTTTAATAATCATCGCCAGTACAATTTATATAGCATTCTTTGCACAGCTTCAGATGCGATTTAGCTTCTGCCATAAGTGTGTATATTTGTGCTGCTGTCTTGATGTGACTTCGGCGACATCCGGACAGTGTCACACTCACACATCGTCGATTCCTGCCTGCTGACCAAACTTGACGGCGGTATACAACGTCTACAGGCTGCAGACAAAGTCGCTGTTGATTGGCTCAATCAACTCAACTCAGTTTTATTGATTGCTGTCCAAAGGCAGCAAATGCACACGAATAATAAACAAACAAGAGTTAATAGTTAGAGTCAAAAGTTAATAAGTGGTATAACATTCGTTGTATGAAATTGCAGTTTCGTAGCTGACTGGTAACGGTCCGAAGCTCAACATTACGTTCACGATTTCACAGATTATAGTTTTGCAATGCAACAGAAGGCGCTGCAAGAGTCCGTGCAGCACGTGTTTCTTGTTTGTGATGACGTTATACGGCACATAGAAGCATACGAAACAAACATATTAACTTACTTACTTACTGATGTTGTTAGGACCGGTCGGTCAGCCTGGTCCAAATGGCGCAACTGGATTCACTGGAGAGCGCGGTCCATCGGGCAACGTCGGTCAACTAGGTCCTCCTGGACAAGCAGGACAGCGTGGTCCCACTGGCCAGCCTGGTCAGAATGGTGCTCCGGGGTCACCCGGCCAGCCCGGATCCGTTGGAGCAGCCGGACTCAGTGGACCAGGTGGACCCACCGGACCTCTGGGTGGGATCGGAGCGACTGGACAGCCGGGTGGTCAAGGCGACACCGGACAGCCTGGTCAGGCCGGTCAGCCTGGATCGGTTGGCGAACGTGGTTTTACGGGGCCACAAGGTCAGGATGGTCAATCAGGCCCACCTGGACAACAGGGACCGAAAGGCACTGCAGGTGCGACTGGATTTTCAGGAGCACCTGGAACACCTGGTCAGCCTGGACTCAGAGGCGCAACCGGCATTGCTGGCAGCACAGGTAAATGCTATGGACACCCACTCTCGCCTCGCTGTCGGCTTTAATTCATCATTCATTTTTAATCATGATCTATTAATTATTAGTATTGATGTTAAGGATTTCAGTGATTGTTTCGGCATTTTCATCTCCATACTCGTTTATTTCTTATAACATTAAACTGTTATGTAGATAAGGTAAGCGTGATAAGTCAAGGACCAACAAAGCTTATACGCGTGACTAAAAACAGCATTGGGTGGGAAATTTGGTGATAACTCGGTCAAATCTTTACCGATTTGCGAACTTTTTACACCGTCATAGAAAAAATGAAATTTTACAGAGATATTTCATATTGCAGTTTTCACCACGCCTTAAATCTGTAGCTACTGTGCCTCGTGAAAACAAAACTTCATAAATTTACGCCAACTGCACATGGGACAAAATTCGCGTCATACTCAAGGAAATATTATTGACTAAACTTGAAAAAAAATTGTTTAATGTCAAACAATTTATACTCAGAGTGTCCCCCCCTCGGCTTGCACACATGCCGGAAGTCGTAGGCGCTATCTATAACAATTATTGTTATATGGCGTGCCAAACGCCCAACAGACGCTGCTTAATTTCTCCAGCCCCCATACAGCCGAAACTTTAACTTAAGTGGGCTACATGGTTTTGGGCATAATTCAGTAGCGTGTGTAGTGTACCAGTAGTGTTTTCACGATGTCGACAAGCTTGAGTATGATCATGATGAAAAGTTTGTTGTATCACAGTGCAACTTTTGTTGCCAATTTTTGAAGTTTCGTTTTCACAAGGTATAGCAGCTACAGATTAAGGGAATGTGAATATTTTTACATAAGATCAGTTACACATTTCATTCTGTTTATCACTGCAATTTTTTTGCAAATTTCCCAGTCCAGTTTTTTTAGATACAGTGCAATCCAAATTCAACAAAGACAACTTTGTTAAATAAAAAGCAAACTCGATTAAAATGCACGGTAAAATAGTGACGCAAAACTAAAATGTGCAAGCCGCGGATCTTGTTTGTAACGTGTAATAGGTATTTAAATTCGATAAATTGTTTGTAAAAATGTTATAATGTCAAAACAATTGTTAGAAAGAAAATCGAAATTGGTACAGAGGTGACGTCGGTCTACGATAAAAGTTGCGACTTGGCGACAAAGCCTTTAGTCGTAGCAGGAACACAACTCTAGATCAATCCATCACCGTACCTCAGACAACAAGACTTATCATTCAACCGATTCCTACAGCCGCTAAAGCCTTTTTGTATGGGAACAGTGTGATCTGTAATTGCGCTGTCTAGAATCATCCTTACTTACTTGCTTGTTTACCTACTTACAGTTACTTGTGTACGAACGCCTGTTTGCTGTCTGGCCGGCAGGTTCTACGGGACCACAGGGTCCACAGGGACAGCGCGGAGACACGGGATTCAGCGGTCCTTCTGGAGACACTGGAACGACTGGACCCGCTGGAGCTAGAGGTGCCACCGGATTCCCCGGTCCTCGAGGCGGAACCGGAAGTCCTGGATCCCAGGGCCAAATCGGATCTGTCGGACAGCCCGGATTGCAGGGCTTCCGCGGAGCGACGGGAACGTCGGGTAACCCCGGACTTCCGGGATTGGCTGGATTCACCGGCGAGCGGGGACCGATCGGGCAGCAGGGTCAGAAAGGCGACGAGGGATCTCCAGGCCCACAAGGTCCGTCGGGACCCACCGGTGCCACCGGATTCACCGGGCAGCCGGGTCCGCAGGGAAATCGAGGCGATCCGGGCGCCGACGGAGTGGTCGGACAGGTTGGGTTTACCGGTCCAACCGGAAACACCGGCAGTTCGGGCCAGCAGGGACCGCAGGGGAATATCGGCTCTCCTGGTCCGAATGGGGCCACTGGATTCAGAGGGCCAAAGGGAGCTGCAGGCCAGAAGGGAAGTCAAGGAACACCGGGTAGTCTTGGAGTTCAAGGGTTCACCGGTGGCAGTGGCTCGAAGGGGCAGCGTGGTCCTTCCGGTCCGATTGGGTCACAGGGACCGCAGGGCGCCACCGGCAACCCTGGCCCGAGAGGCGACAAAGGATTTTCGGGTCAAGTTGGACCTCCTGGCCCGTCCGGAAATATCGGGTCGCCCGGCGCCCAGGGCCTAAAAGGCGAAATGGGATTCACTGGTGCGATTGGGCCCGGTGGTCAGCAAGGGACGCCCGGACCTCGTGGGGGCCAGGGTGCCCGCGGTGCAACAGGTGCGCGCGGCGACGACGGCTCCCAGGGCAATCGCGGCCAGCCGGGAGACACGGGAGCTTCCGGTCCAAGTGGTCAGGTTGGCCAGCCGGGTGTGACCGGCTCGTCGGGACCTCAGGGACCGCGGGGCGAGACCGGTGCTACCGGATCAGTCGGAGTTCCCGGATTCACCGGATCGCCCGGCCCGACCGGAAACGTCGGGCTACAGGGCGCACAGGGCGCAACTGGACCGCAGGGTCCGATCGGGGCAAGTGGACCCAAGGGCCAGCGTGGAAGTCCAGGAGAGAATGGAATCGGAGGCGCGATTGGATCAGTTGGCGTGTCTGGATTCACCGGTTTCACTGGTAGCAGCGGAGCTCCGGGTGACCCCGGAGCTGTTGGAAATGTCGGTGCGAAGGGTCCCGACGGAAGCGTTGGATCGCCTGGTCAGCGGGGTTTCAACGGACAGCCTGGCGATCCTGGCGATACCGGTAATACATACATATATACATAAACAAAGATTTATATGGCGCCCATATAAGCAACTGTCTCTAAGTGCCTCGGTTAAAACAAGTAGGATTTAGGCTGTCCTAGTGTAGACAGTAATAACCCATTACAATTGTTTTTTGTTTGCATTTATATTATTATTATTGTTATTATTAGTATTCTTAGTCATATTCGAGATTTATGTGCAAAGCCATTCCCTTTCAGCTTTTTTCTAGTATTTTTTAACCGCATTATCTTAATTAGTAATCTGTATGCGAAAGTGGATAATTCACACGAGTAGTGAGTTGGTTTGCGACGATGTGTCAATGATTCACGGCTTGATTGTTGATGATTTCGATATTTCCGTAATGCTACGTGAATAACTGCTAACAGTAACTCATTAGATTAAATTACTGGCGGCTTTACTTTGTTGCTGCTCTAGTCTTGTTTAAAGTTAGTATTTTGCATTCTGTAGGCCTATTCGTGTTAATGTCTTACTATTTTGTAATTATTTTGTAATTTTTAATTTTAGTTTTATTGTATAATTTTAGAGACTTTTGTGTTTGGGTGCGTAACTGCGTATTATTTGTGCTCTTGAATTTTTGCTTTTTGCTTTTTTCTGGCGATTTTACCATTTTTAAATATTAGCTTTTAGGCTCCTGTGTATCTTGCATACCATTTTTTAAATAAAAACGGGGGAAGGCGTGCCGGCCGCACTAAGGCATATAACACTTATATAGCGCCACAAGCCGCATAATGCAGGGCATTTTTGTGTCACAGAGAGCGGGCGTACAGCCTATAGGCCGCACTCCATGCCGGCGCCCACGGACTTTGACTTACAACCAAACAGCCACATGCAGCCCTGGTTTGCCGTTTGATGGTCTCCATCCCCTTAATCCGTGTAATTACGTGGATTTTTACTCATTTACAGACCCCGGGGAATGGAAGGCAGAGTTACCCTATTTGGCTGTCCCATAACGGACAGTTTACCCACAAAGTGGTCACCTGTCAACCATAGATCAGGGAAAGGTCGCCAGCCGAGTATACCACCGTACTGCAACTGCTATTGCCAAGGCTTGAATGGTCGCAGACAATTAAACACAATAAATCGCAGAATAGTACATTCTCTCCATTTCACAACTGGCATGCTGTGCTTGTGCGTGTGCGTAGGACCGAGGGGTCCGTCTGGACCGAATGGCAACCCGGGCAATCCAGGTCCACGAGGCATTGACGGCTTCACCGGCCCGCTCGGCTTCACCGGATTTCCCGGCCAGCCCGGATCGCCCGGAGACGCCGGATTCACTGGCCAGCCGGGATTCACCGGCCAGCCCGGATTCACCGGGTTTCGAGGTCGCAACGGCGACACTGGCGCCACCGGATTTACGGGCGGAACCGGATCGCCTGGGCAGACGGGAAATGTAGGACCGGCTGGAGACACTGGCGACAAGGGGGCAGTGGGGCTCGTGGGTGCCTTGGGTCCGGTTGGAGGTCGCGGCCAGAGAGGAGAGGAAGGACCGGCTGGACCACAGGGAGCGACCGGATCTCCAGGCCAAGCGGGTCCTCCGGGACTCCAGGGCACCATCGGCGTCTTCGGAGCAACTGGTTTTACTGGCGCCACCGGCAACACGGGAGCTCCAGGCTTTCCAGGAGGTCCTGGGTTTACCGGTCTGCCGGGTGGGCCCGGTCTGAAAGGTTTCGTTGGTGATACAGGCTCGCCGGGAGACACGGGAAGTCAGGGTGACATCGGAATTGCTGGCAACATTGGTGAGATGTTCGGTCGTTGTCACGTCTGCATGCGGCCCGTAACAATTACAACCTAAAGTTCGCACAAATACGTGTGCATAACAACTTATCAATCAATCAATCAATCAAAACACATTGCTATAGCGCCATATGTCGCGAGCGAATCAGAGGCGCAACCAGACACTAAATCTAAATCTAACCTTAAACCTAACCCTAACCCCAACCCTACTCCTAAACAGCAAGCAATAGATTCAACTAAATATAGTCACATGTCCTACGTATCAAGATAAATTCATACGAAACATTTTGTTGCACCCTCTGTGCGACTTTAGGTTGTAATTGTCACACTGTCGTCTGCTTGCTAATAAAGATGCGCCAAATAGTTTTTACTATACACTGTATTCGGCCGAATACAAACGAATATGCGGCTATTTTCAGTTACCAGGTACGAATACAAAAATAATCGTTTAGTTCGCAGTAATTGCAGCATAAAAACACACGAATGCACGGTAATAAAGACAGTTAAACCTAATCCCGCATAAAATAAAATAACAATACCGGCAACAACAATAAGAATAAAATGCACAATGAAAGACAAGTTTTGAAAGCAGGCCCTATGTAAACGCAGGAAATAAAACAGAAAACGAAGCCTAATGTAATGGGTCACGGTTTTGCCATTTTGTCGCAAGAAGTAGACAGTATTAAGCACATGCTGTCTTATAGCGTGCAGTTTGTTGCGTTTAGGCCACATTGCAACTTTCTTTGTACAGCATACGTGTGTAATGTACAAAAAATAAAATGTTCCAATTTTTCTGCGCCACCCTGCACAAAGTGTTTAGTAAAACTCTTCCGCGTAATGCAGATCTACATGTGCATGAACCGTGCATAAACGCTGTCGTATTCAGTTCAATGTCGCTACATCATCAGCGTTACCACCGACACTTTGAAGATAAACCCAGATTCGCTTCTCCAAAACCCAGAAAGGTGCAGAAAAACCCAGACAGCACAAAAGAACGAAGATGCATCCGATACTGAATCGTGAGAGATAAAATATGCAACGTAACAGAAACGCCTGCAGAAACTGTCCAAAACTGCGCCGAAAAAACCCAGATCTGGTGCGGGAAAAGCCCAGCTGCGGTAACGTTGTACGTTACAGCGATTCACTTTTATGTCCGCAGATAATATTTTATAGTGGTTTGTGCGTTTTTATGTTACCAGGACAACCGGGCGGCATTGGACTTCCGGGTCCGCGAGGTGACACTGGATTTCCAGGCCCGCAGGGCTTGCAGGGTCCTGGAGGTCAGCCGGGACAGCGTGGAGAGGACGGCTTCACGGGAGTCACTGGTCCACAGGGTCCGTCTGGCCAGCCGGGATCTGACGGCAGTCCTGGAAGTCCTGGCGACACCGGAAGCTCGGGACAACCTGGTCAGATTGGAGGGCGTGGCGTTACTGGAGCGACTGGAGCGAAGGGGTTCCAGGGCCAGCCGGGAACAGCTGGTCCCAAGGGACGGGTCGGTGATACGGGTCCATCAGGGCAGATTGGACAACCAGGAGCTGGAGGGCCCACCGGTCAACCGGGATCTCGGGGCTCAAGGGGAGAGATAGGTTCACCTGGTCCGGCTGGAGATACTGGCGCATCTGGCCCCAGCGGTTTTACTGGAGCGCCGGGCGACACAGGTAAGACCAAACCATTTCACTGACATTTCGTTTGCGTTGCGTCGATTTTTTCTTAACTATACAACATTATTTGTTCACCACACTGTATTACTTTTTACTTCATTTTTTATATTTTTCATTAGCGAATAATTTTAAGATATATTTTACAGAGTTCAGTGGTTTGATGCTTTTTATCTGCACTGTTTATTTTTTGTACTGTTTCCGGTGATTTTATCATTTTTGAATATTGGCTTTTTGGGCTCGTGTGTACTTTGTGTACGATTTTTATTAAAAATATATGATACACAGGCATGATATAGCCGACATTAGCCGAAGGTGCCATTAACTAGCCGACTCTCATGT
>Ga0056116_1000977_pt1 | contig 10587 bp, 6 predicted proteins | sample WorMetOlspDAHAB2_FD_67352 | JGI IMG/M metagenome (GOLD analysis project Ga0056116, IMG submission 67352) | Marine gutless worms symbiont microbial communities from Max Planck institute for Marine Microbiology, Germany - Olavius sp. DAHAB.2 ...
CCCAACTCGTGGCATGAAACATTAAAAACTAACCATAAGAATACGGGGACGGGAGCAAATTCAGTTAGATGTGTTCCTTCGCTCTGTAAAATTTCAACTTGTAACTGGAGTTTCTCAGTCGTTTACGGCAGTTTTACAGCAGCAAGTTACAACTGGTATATGAATGTCCGAATATATTTTTCGGCAGACAAAAAGTCGGGTTAGTAGCGCCGGCTGAAATGTTAACTGATTATGTTTTAAATACGCTCCCTTTCCATCTAGTACCACCATGGTTGCAGCGTTGACTATTTTTGCGGCCAAATGTCTGCCAACGTTTTTCAGATTCATTCAATATTTTATTTTTCGTTTCACTGTGACTGATTCGTTCGTGTGCGTGTTGCCTATGGACTGCATGGCCCTATCGTAAAGTCTCTTGTGTATGCCAGAACTGCTACTAGATTGTGGTGTTGCTTATTTTAAAGCACAGATGCTTTTTTGAAGGGGATGGAAGTGGATTTTCCCTGTCACTCGATTTTCCCTCCTCACTCAGCTGTTGGAAATTTCACAAATGGGGAAAACCTCTACTCCCTGTCTTTTCATTACTTTAGTTTAATTCACAAGAAATGGGTATAGTACCACCGTTTAAGGCCATTATCTCTCGAGATTACCGGGCACAAGTGCAGAAGATATTAATATTATCAATTAAATTGAGTCCCTTAGGCCTATAGCTAGCGCCGCCACTGGGTCCCCATATCTGGACGAGGGGGCTACAGCATGCCAATTTTTGGGGGAACAAAGTGTAGTTAACAACTGACAGATTATCACACAACATAATTATATCATTTATCATTTCCGGTAACATGTGACAGGGGCATGATTACATGAATCTTGACTAGGGCGCCAACCTATCTGGCGCAGGCATTGCCTGAAATAAACTCTAAAAGGGCGGCTGGTTTGGCGTACCGGTAACAGCGTTCGTCACATCTATAAAGTTAAGCTACATCGAGCCCGGTTAGTACTGGGATTGGTGACAACATTTGGCAGGTCTATCTTCCCGGCACTCAGGTCCACTCAGCCTGGCCATCCCTCTGTGGGCTGGTGCAATGAGTACTGGCTCTTGTTTCGGCCAATCCTGGGGAAGAAACGGCGAGCTCTGTGTAGCAGTAGGCTGCTGGCATACAGGCTTAAAGCAGTTAAAGGTGTTGGCTGTTAATCTGAGCCAGCCATCCAGTCGACATTTGGTTGTACGCTAGCTTAATTGGGTTTAACTCTCAACGGCTCAAAGCAACGCAAAGGGGATAAGCTCGCTTGTAATGGACTTTACTGTCAATGCGTAAATCCTGTTCTTAGGTAGCAAAACAGACGTGATAACAGGCAACGACTCGAGGCCTTTCTGTTTTCCCGTTCCCACAAAGTGGGAGAGAGAGTAGAGTTTAACGCCCCACCCGACACAATATAGGTCATTTCGGAGGCGTGTGTTACTAGTACCATTCATCACTAATGTCTGGACACCTGTGGTCCTTGCAATAATTAACATTATTTAGGCCACGTTAAAATGTTTATGACGATGATTATGACGATCAAAGTAACAGAAGACTGACGCCAATGCTGTACAGACCTCAGTCGATGGAAAACCTGTGTGCACGCTTCCTTCGATCATTAATCGTTTGTCTGAAATTATCAAACAAATGCCCAGAACTGTCAGTAAATAAGTGAGCAACAGTATTTCTAGAGCACAGTTAAAAAGTAGTCCAGTGGCTTCTTTTTGATAGCTTCAAACGACGCACAACAGCCATAAGCATTTGTGTCTAGATAGGCAAATCTTTTACGCTTAAAAACTGTTACAAGTGTCGAATAAACTTAGACACTGTCGCTTGCTGTCCGACGCACCCGTCTTTCAACCATCAGCGATCGAGCTTCTGCAGCCACCTAAAGACATGGCTTTTTGAACTGACGATGGCGAAACACTGGCTTTACCTGGCTGCACTTTGTTTTGTTTTTACCCAGATTACTTATCGACTCTGTAAAGTGCCCTTCTGATGTTATTCATAACAGTGTCACTCTAATCTCTACGTTGTTAGTAATAATAGTAATAATCCACCTTTCTGTTTCAGCAGTTGTCAACAGCCCTCCAAAGGGGAAATGCGGTCACCTTCCTAAACACTTTTGATTCAGATTAGACACCGTTGCAGGCAAACCTTGTTTAGTACAAATTTAAGCCTGCAGCTTTGTGCTAGTGGGCGAAAAAATGATGATAATAATAAAGTCGGAAACGCATTAGAAAAATATGTCGTTCAATCAGTCAATGAAGATAAATTCGTAAAGTGCCTCCTACAAGACATGAAATGAGGGTTTAGCAATAAAACGATGTTTGAAAACGAATTAGGACATAAAAATTAATAGAAATAAGTAAAATAAAACCAAAATGAAAGTATCGGGAAATTTAACAATTACAATTGCTAACAAAACAGTGTCAAACGTGAGCACATAACAGCTGGAACAGCTCGGTTTTGAGATGGTGTTGTGTGTTTGAAAGTCGAGACAGCGGGGAAATACCTCAAATCGAGAATTTTTGCCACCGAGTTCAATTCTCTCGCGTCGTCGCTCCGCAGTCCCGCCACACCCGGCGAGTCGACCGAATCGAACTGCGAATGCACGTTCGATTTTCCACGTGGAACGATCGTTCGGAGTTTCTGCAAAGCTCTTGCGCGGCACCCGGAAAAATCGCCGACCAGCGACACCGCATTGTCCCGATCGCTGCCAATCTCGACAGTCCTGCAATCGTTTTCCATCCGCTTTTCCAGTGGTTCCTGGTGCTTTCCGGCCGAAGTCGGACAGCGCGAAATAACACTGCGCGCACCAGATGCGGAAATAGAGCCACTTCGGTGACCGTTATCACCACCACCCGACTGCAGGTTCGTGGTCACCCGAGGATCAGTCAGTTGTGTCTTGATCTTCGGTGTGAATTGTAGCCTGGTTCTGTCGTTGTCGGCCATCGGGGAATGACCGGCTGTCTGGCAACCACGAGCTGAGGCCTTTAGCGGCCTAGTGCTGACGAAGACGGGTGACGGAGGCCGCTTAATTGCTGGAGCAGACTGTGATGCAATCCCACTGGTTATCGGAGAATGACCATCGCGAGCCGGGACCTTCAGCAGTGTGGCTGTGCTCGGGACTGGAAGCCGATTTCCGTCGCTTGGAGGCATGTTCACCTTCGCGGCAGACTGTGGTGGAGGCATACCGCGGACACTGTCGGCCACTGGGGGACCAGCACGAGTGGTCAGCGGTTTACTGCTAACAAGAATCGGTTCGTTACTGCCACCACCAGGTGGCGCCTTCGTCTCTGGAGCAGACCGCGGCGAAGTTCGGACAAAAATCGGTTGTCGTCGACAGACGATTTCTCGCTCCGAGTTCGTCGTTGTAAGCCGATGACCGATCGACTTTGCGGTCTCTGCCATCTTTCGGATGTCGACGTGGTGGTCGATGCTCTGAGCAATTAGAAGTCCGATCCGAACTGCATGGTCGCCGTCGGAGGGGAAAAATACCAACGGCGCCGATTCTGATTGGTTCTCGTCTGCTTCGAGGTCGGGATTTGAAATCTCGGCACCGCAGAATTCCGGCCGGGTGTGCAACAGCGACGATCGGGTGTTTGCCGGTTGGGGAATTCGGACCGCGTCCGGGTCGAAATCCCGCCGGGTTTTTTTCCGCGCGGCGTCGAGGTGCGACGCCAGGTCGAACGGCATTCCGGTCGTGAGGTTCTCGGCCAGGCGTTTCGGTTTCGTCGGTGGAAAAACCGGCGAAGTGCCGGTGGCGTCGACCGGTTCCAGAGTCGAGCCGGTCCGACCGTTTTCCGAACTTTCGCCGATTCCGCCTGACTCCGGAACTTCCTCAGATCGGCCCGGCAAATTTCCGGCGGTCTGATCTCGTTCGGAAAACGTTTTTCCAGCTTTGCTCAACTTGGCGACTGAAACCTCTTCCGATCCATCCACAGAGTGCGGCCTCTTGCGACAATTTTTACCGGTCTTGCTGGGACCGCGTCCTTCGACAGTTTGTCTACCTGTCTTCGATGAAGACCTGCTTGGCGATCGACGGACAACAGGTTTTGGCAAAGTCTGCTTACTAACTACGGACATATTATTATTTTCCATTTGATTTTCAACATGTTCACTGGACGATGGTGTCGCAGTCTTGTCGGGAGAAGGCACAGTACCGATCTGATTTGGTGCCAACTGCCCACTTTGCTTCCTGCAAAAAAAGAAAACCGCACATTAACTGCTCAGCAATAAAAAAATACGAGGTGTATCGTGAACCGGTAACCGGACCCCGATCCCTGCAGATTGTGCACTGGCAGTCGCTCTGATTGGCTGACATGTGGCACGCCTTCTGGGCTGCGGGCTCGGAGCCTAGTAGGCGTCAACATGGGCGTAAACAATCAAAATAGTGACAATGTTAAGCGATTAGTAATGTGGCGATCGGTTTTTCTTTTACGTTGGAACTATAAGCTTAGTTAAGGGTTAGGATTAGGTTTAGGGTAGGTTGAGGTGCAGGTTTAGGTGCCAGCTTATTATTGACAGCTGGCTGCCGGTGCACGATCCCCGGGGATCGGGGTCCGGTTACCGGTTCACGATACACTACCTTAAAAATAATCAGTAATACCAATCAGTGGTCATTTAGTAAAACACGAACAACAGGAACGCTGGAAAGCCAAGTGGAAACTGGTGTCTATATAGGTCAAAGCACCGGACCAATACTGGGGTGCCCCACCTGCTATGGAAGTCTGGGGCTATTACCTCGGGAAAAATTTACACTGTATATGCAAACTCCTGAAAAATAGTTCATTTTAGCCAGAAACGGTCTGCAAAACGGTCCATAATGTGTTCTTAACAACAGAAACACTGTTCCCTCGCATTCCCAACAATGCGATACCGATTACCATCTACACATATTTGCAACAGGCTGAAGCATCAATCTGATACGGAAATTTGAAGACACAAAGCCCCTCACACTAAATTTCCGATAAACTGTTGGTGAAAACAATTTGTCCAGACCTTCCCTTTAGACTTGGAATTGTTTGGTGATTAATTTTTAATGTTCACTCACAAGCCATGTAATCAAAACTGAAGCATGTCAACAATTGCTGCCTTGACATGTTTTTGTAATAGCAATGTTACCTACCGCAAGATTCACTGTCACAAAAGTTATTTTCAAAAAGTAATATGCAATTACACTGAACAATATTCAGTGCATTTAGAACAAGTATGTCTATCTGTCCGGAGAACCATGAAAAACACGGAGTACATAAAATAGCTGTAACAAATCAGAACAAGTATGTCTATCTGTCCGGAGAACCATGAAAAACACGGAGTACATAAAATAGCTGTAACAAATCAGATTTTGATGGAAAGATTTCTCAAATTTTACCACAGAACATACTTCTTTTTTTGTTGATATTTCTGCTTTTTAAGACGTTTCCGAATTGCTCGATTCTGTTGAACAGAGGTACAACTCGTCCGACTCGGAGGCACTCTCCATTCCACGGTTTCACGGAGACGATGGACTGGACTACACAACACACTAAAAAATAATATCACGAAAAAACTGGTGACTGAAAAGTGAATGGAAAAAAATGAACGACGGCTGAACTGTTACAGCAAGTACAGACAGTTAAAACTATGCTGGTTGGAAATGTGTTAATAAAAGCTAACGTTTGTAAATTTTTGTCGGTCAAAAGTGAAAACCAGATTAAGTATGTTGTCTCACTCTTGAGGAGATTGACAGTCTCCTTGCTGTCCGCTTGTCTTGACATGATGCGACACGACATACTATCTACCCTGTGCTCTTTAGCCCAAGAAGATTTTTTACGCACAACAAGTCGTGTTGCATCAAACATATCAAAAGATGCATCAAACATCTCTAAGGGCCGGTTCCATCGTCTCGGGTTAAGTTAACTCGGAAGTTAACCTTCGATTTAACCCTTGGTTAGCAAAAACATGTTCCAAGAGCACTTAACAGCTGGTCAAATGCGAGTTAACTTAACCGAGCTCGATCGGCCAGCTAAATCGCCGGTTAAAAGTAAATGAAACATCAAATATGTTCACCTGAAATCCACAATAATATGTATACAAACGATGTTTTGCTATTTGTTCAAAAATGAACGTATTACGTCATTCTAAATGTCACCACAACATCGAAATGGCAACAGTAGTGAGGTTAGCAGTTAAACAGATGCATGTAGCATACGGCGAATTTTACGATCGATTCTGTGCTGTAATATGATCGTTGTCGTATTGTGCGTTGAACTGTTGATCGTATTTAAACTGAAGTCCATTAAAATTAGAGAATCCCTTTCGATCGCACCAAGAATAGGACAACACTGCCAAAGCCATTGCGCTGATCGAATGTGCTACAATAATTATTATATTTAATGTGACTTGAGCGCGTTGCACGTGACCGCGACAACCAATCACAGACGCGGCTTAACGGAACGAGGTCAGGTCGCACATTAAGTGCATAGTTAGGTTAACTGATAACGATGGAATGCACGCTGGAGATAACCCTCGGTTATCTCTTAACCGAGGGTTAGCTAACTGGAGAGTTGAACCTGGACGATGAAACCGGCCCTAAGTGTGTCAACGATGTCTTGCCTCGCCACAACACAACAGGTTAAGTCATGTCATATCGAGAAAATTGGAATTTGGGCCTAATGATGTAGCCATCAGCAGAGAGAGATTAATGCAAAACATATTTCAAAATAGCAAATCGTCAGCATAAAAAACAACAAAACATTTTAAATGAGCCAATATACATCCCCAATTAACACCGACTCGTTTGATTTCTGTGACAAAGTGTACAGGGTATCTCAAAAAATGACCCCTATGCTGTCTTGCCAAAATTTCTATAACCGATGGCATTTTTTCAGCCAAATTTTACACACAGCAGTTTTCTAAATAACTTCACTTGATATGCATTAGGTTGAAAATTTTTATATCAAAATTTGAGACTCTAGTTGATAAAAATGTTATCATTACTCTGTATACTTTGAAATTAAAACACCAAAATGGTCAACATGTGTATCTTTGTTGAGTACATGTGTGCATAAAATTTGGCTGAAAAAGTGCCATTGGTTATTTATATAAATTTTGGTAAAGCAGCATAGGGGGTCATTTTTTGAGACACCCTGTATACGGGTTTATTTCCTAACGAAACAAAGTGTACACAATAAATGCTCACTGGACGAATTCCCAACAAACCAACTTGCAGTCAGTAAAATCACGGACTGGTAAATCCATGGACAACTCACGGACTGGAGAGTCTGCTGACTGGTCAACTCACCGACAATGAACTTTTTAAATGTTCACTCACAGCGAATGTTAATTCCAAATTTTCCGTTAAAACATTTATGCAAGTTAACTGGTCTGGTGTGCGAATCATCCAGTCCGCAAGTTGTTTACAAGTTGTTTACGACCCCCTAACGCAAATGGTAACAGGACAACTCGCCGACAAACCAACTCGCGATCAGTCAAGTCGCGGACTGGATAACTCGCGGACTGGTCAACTCGCCGAAATGTTTGATTTACAATTTGGAGTATGTAATAGCTCTAAGTGTTATTTCGGACAGATTACACTATTTATATGCTGCCAATATTCGATAGGGTTAGAGTTAGGGTTAGAGTTAGGTTTAATGTACAAATAAAGTATAGTAATTCCATGATTTTTAAAAACTCGCTGTCGGCGAGTTGACTAGTCCACGAGTTATCCAGTCCGCGACTTGACTGACCGCGAGTTGGTTTGTCGGCGAGTTGTCCGGTAAGCACGCAAGTTCCTGGATCTGCCCCTATACAACACCCCTCCGTCAATTTGTGCATACGTCCATGGAAGCCACAGTTGACGCAAGTCAGACAAGATGGCTACCTGTGCACTCGATAATCGCAATCACCAAAATACAATTCTTCGGAAACAGCGCTGTGTCGCGAAATACCAGACGGAGCATAGGCGCGAGAGATTTTGGACGCCTTTTCCGCCGAAGTTACGAAACCGCTGCTGCGCGTAACTCGAAAACGTTCCGGCCGGTTAGAAACATCCGAAACCCGTCTATCCACGTCCGACATAATATCGTCTGGCGACACTGTCCTGCGATCGGGTGGCGGAAGTGCGTGATAACGTTGTCGAAAATGATCGGAAATACGATGCTGAAATCGCGCGGACGACATTCGTCGGATTTCGGAACGCTCGGAGTCTACGATTGGTGGAAAGCTGCGATTTCGTCTGCAGCGCGACTCGTAATGTCTCGGAGGCGACCAGTGATCCATCGCCAGACAAGTTGCAGTGTTCTTATAAATCAGACACTCGGGAGCATAATAATTATGTTTGTTTACAATGCAGGCAAAGAATATATACAAAATATAGACGACTGTATAGGGTGGCCCAAAAATGGCACACTTTCTGTTCGCCTTAATAACTTCAAATATTAATACCAATTTTCAAACTTTATTCACTGTCAGAATCAGGTGAACATTTGTGAACCTTGCCAGCCTAAGTCTGCGGTGTCCCAACATGCAGACTATGACAACGGTTCGATGCAGGCCAAGCGTCGATTCACGAAATTATTCGTTAAACTGCCTATCCATTTATCTGTTATATAGAAAAAATCGTGTATCGTGCATCGGCAACCGGTCCCCGATCCCGGGCACCGGCAGCCAGCTATCAATAAGCTGGCACCTGAACCTGGCCCTAACCTTAGCCCCCGTCTCCCCTAGCTAGTGGCGTGCCACATGCCAGCCATTCGTGGCTACTGCCGGTACGCGATCCGTGGGGATCGGGTGCCGGTTGCCGGTGCACGATACACTACGTATAGAAAAAAAATTACATACAGTCTACTCAATGTTATATAACCGACGCTCAAAAACAGCAAAAAAGTAAATTCTATAAATTAATATAGGCCTATGCGCTAGCACATTTAAATCTGCAAACTGTCAGCTTTAAAAGTAGCCTATAAACTAGCGTTTGTGTTTCATGCTTATAATTTATAACATTTAATTTTTGCTGTTTTTGAGCGTCGGCATATAAAACGTAGGGCTAATTGATAGGCTGTATGCAGTTTTTTTACTATCTAATATTTGCGATTTTAGTAAAGTATCACGACGTTAACAATAGCCATTATCACCACATCACAAGCTCAATTGCCACCCCCTCCCCCGCAAAAAAACTCCACGCACAGTACCGGTCTGTGCATAACATTTAACAGGAAAGGCCTATACTGGTGCAGTGATGTCTAGACTGTAGCCTACTTCTAAAGTACACCACCAGTGGCACCGACTCCATAGGGGACGGGCGCACGTGCCCCCAACTTTTAAAAATGGCTGGGCACAGGGGACACGTACCATGAGAGGAATAAAAGCAAAAAAGGAACTGCATGACCAAACTGTACTGACCATCACGAAAGCGCTCATCAAAACGACTAACTGTACTTTTAGACTAGAGCCAAACAAAGTGAAGGGGCACGACCAAAAAAAAAATTTCCGGCGCTTGGCGCCGGATCGGTGACCCCACTTTTGCGCCAGAGCGGTGCCCCTCCCCCACTTTAAAATTCTGGCGCCACTGTACACCACTGCTGAAATGACACTTCATTATGTGCGACTGACACACGCAGACAATCCTGGTCACGACCCGTCAAGTTTACATGTAAAATAACGTTTATAAAAGATAGTGATATCGCGTGAGGTCAGAGTGAGAAAAACGTGATCAAAATTCGAACGACTGTAACAACACTGTAAAGAAAACAGTAATCAGTATACGCGGCAGATTAGATACAGGCGACTCCGTATTTTGCGACACATATCTCCTAAAGTGCTTCTTAACTGATTCCGCACAGACGGCAGCAGAAGTGTATAAAGTCTGAGTGTCTATAGGCCTACAAGCTGATGACGTTTTAATGCTAATTGTGTACAGAAGAAGAAGAAATTTATTTGCCACGAACAATAACAATATTAAACAATAAAAATACAACATTAATGTTAGCTCGTAGCAGTCTGCCAGAAAAGCAAAAAGCCATCTATGCTGGCCGCCAACATTGTTAACACAACAAAAAAGACAGAAACACTGTAGAATCACAAGCAGACAGAATTAAGCAAACTACATCTACGAACTACAAGCTAACTACATCAACTACACTATTATTATTATTACGAAAGAAATAAAGAAATTTTATTTGCCACGAACAATATCAATCTCAAACAAGAAAAACACAATGTTAAAGTTAACACGTAGCACCTTGGACATTCATTGCAAACATATACGGCCTCACATCGTCATGTCGTTTGATGTGCTCCTTAAGGCTGCCCTCGGAATTTTTTCACTATATAATGCAATGTAACGTCCCCCTGGGTACGACAATTGACATAATCACCTACAAGTGTGTCGGGTAGGGCGCTAAAGACACTACTGACTGTACTCATATCTGCAACTCATATGAGCTGATGATATTATACGGGGCAAGCGAAACGTTTAACTTTTTAGGTGTTCAAATCTTGCAAAAACAGTTCACATCTGAAGAATACCCAATTTCTTTACAACTTTTACAACATTTACAGTCCCATCCAAAATACAAAAAGT
>Ga0056116_1000981_pt1 | contig 10577 bp, 10 predicted proteins | sample WorMetOlspDAHAB2_FD_67352 | JGI IMG/M metagenome (GOLD analysis project Ga0056116, IMG submission 67352) | Marine gutless worms symbiont microbial communities from Max Planck institute for Marine Microbiology, Germany - Olavius sp. DAHAB.2 ...
CCAAAGAGTATTTCCCAATCAATCAATCAAAAATTTAAGTGAACAAATGCAAAAGCATTTCAGTCACTGTACAACAATATGGGGAAAAATGGGGAGATATTACATGCCGCTAAATGATAGTGAAAAAAAGGTAATTTTTTCAGTTTATGTTTTTGTTATAATGCAAGTCATTGGTTACATTTTGCTGTTTGTAGGTGTTGTTGAAGATTCCGATGATGTGTTTTTGGAGCGGACTCGCCTGTACGATTCGCTGGTGGAATTTTTTCCCGACAACATGACGCAGCCGCGTGCAAACTTGACCGACATGGTGTCAATGCACTGACGAGGCATCATGTTTGAACTGAGATGTCACTGACTTGCACTTGCAGTGTACTGATTATTGTTGATTAGTGGTGCTGACTGACTGCAAAGATGCCTCGCTGCTGCTGCCGCTGTCTGCACCGCTTTGAGTTTTCCGTCTGCTTTCCATCTGCGCGTCGGTTGAAGCCGTCTTCAGCTGGGCATTATTGTGTAAGGTGATGTCGTCTCGCGTTGCTAACATTTTATTTTAACTGCACTGTATGTAGTTGTTGTTTTCAGGTTGCAGCTCGAATGAAATTTTTAATCGCGATTAAGCCAGTGGGTGAAAAGTATACGTCTTTGTTAAATGCCATATTAATCGTTGAAATTTAGTAACGAGAATGCAATTTCTTATTGCCATGTCAGCCGTATGGCATGTGTCTCAAAATGTTGACCATGCTGTGAAAATTGTTGAGAACAGGCACAGTTAGCTGTTCAGAGAAGCCAAAATTGTTTACATTGGCTACTGAGACAGCAATTCATATTTTTCTGATGCAAGTCCAGATTATGTTCACAAGTTGCTGTAGTAGTGGATGTTGTTAATTAGCAGATTGCTGATGTTATGCTCCTAAACTGGAGATGATGATTTTTTAATACCTGTTACCCGTTACCATAACCGTGACTTCACATTTGTGAAAGTATACATCAGATGCATGGCAACTTGGGCAATTAGGAGGTTTTATGCCACAAAATATGGGAGCATCTGCGGCTTATCTATAGGAATTAACGTTTTACTGGACTTTGACACATAATTTGGGCCTGCGGCTTATCTATGAGTGCAGCTTATAGTTGAGATTTTACAGTAGTTAAAAGTTAATCGCGATTAAAAGTTTGTCGAATTAATCTCGCACTAACATGATTAACCTGCAGACCCCGCTAGTTTTGAATGTGGCAGCTTCAGCCATTGTACAGTGTTAGTATTGCAGAACATAGATAGTTTTTGCATCACTCATGTTCTTAGACAACCGGAAGGATAACCCATTGGAAATGATCACTACAGATGTCTACTGTACAAATAGTAATTAATTGATCGGAGACGTGTTGGCATGTCACCAGTGGCTGACTAGTGGTGTAATGCTTTGTCTGCTAACTAGGTCTAACAAACACTGACATGAACTTTCTGCCTGCTATGTCATCCCGGAAAGCTCATTATTTTCGTGAAGGTTATTCGTGAAACTTGTAAGTATCCAGTGGAAGTGTGCTGCAGTTCCTTAACAACCAGCTGTACCCTTGCTGACATAACTGCATACATCGAATCTCCTGACCATTATCTTTTAGCGCAGCAATATTTATTACACATGCTGTTGCTCTACCTCTGACAGACACAACTGATCAGTTAAGTGAGCTGTTGTTTGCTGCTGGGGTGACGGATGTCGCCAGAGCTTAACTGGTAGTCGAGCAAGCATCAGGCATGATAATGCCAAGAGCTCGCAGGGTTTGGTGAAACGAGTCACACTGTAGCAGCTGCAGCGTCATATTAACTGTAATATGGCTGTTTCCGTTCTGTAACCCTGCACTGCGATAGAACACTGTTCTGCGGTATGCAGAGTGTACCAAAGCATCAAAGTGCTTAGCTAACATTTATCACACATTGTATTTCAGTTTGCCTTCCAGATGTACCGTATTGCACAATTGTGCAGTGTGTTGTCTGCATTGGCCATTTTCGTTTTATTGCGACTCGTGTGGCATTTTGTTTACCTGTATTCCAACAGAATTTCCCATTTTTGGGGTCCGAAGAGTATATCGGTGGAGTAGTTTAACATAGTATCATTGTGCATCATTTGCGCTGCTTGCACATATTCTGAACTGAGTACAGTGCTTTAACAGACTGTCATGCCCATACAATTATAATGTGAAGTAGCGCCCAGCTGTTCTTTCCAATTGCGACAGATATTATAAGATGTACATTATTTGGTTAATTTAAACAAATCAAGTTCTGGTGTGCAGCCTCCAGCTAAAGATTAACAATTACAACAATGCTGTTATTTTTTGTTTGACTCTGCGAATGTGACATACAAAATAACATCGATATTGCATTGTGTGTGCTATAACTTGTGTGATGAGCACTGGGTCTCTTATAAATATGAAAAATGCATTATGATTATGACAAAATGTGGTTTGAGCCTCGATTGAGTCTATTTTTGTCTAATGCTTTCGATATATCCAGGTCACAAGTGGTTACTGTACTTAACATTCTTATTGTGTTAATCATTTAAGTGGGTAATCTGTGGGCAGAGCAGAGGAACAAGTTATGCCCAAGTTGTCAGTATGAGTTTTTTCTGCTGAATTGAGACATCAGATGTGACTGATTTTGGCAGTATTCATGCCAACAGTTTTTCATGCGACTACCGTCTTTGTCAAAGATTTCTGTACTTTGTTCGCCTTTCAGAATCTGAGTAGTCGGATGGTCTGCAAATCAGTTGTGCATCAAAGTGTTGGTCGTCACTGATCTCAGATCTCAGTCACTGTCAATTTCACCGTCTGGAAGGAAATACATGCTGTAGACAGGGTGACCACTTGTCTTGAAAACCTGGAAAACCTGCAAATGTCAGGGAATTTCGCAGTGTCTGGGAGTGGTCACCCTGTGTAGATATTTCCACCGAAGGAGTTCTTTGTTCTAGGAGATGGTGCAGCTTGGTAAAATATATTAGATACCGGTAAGTTTGTAGTTGAAGATAATTATGCTGGGCCTTTGTCAATGTTTTGATGCCGTATGGTTTCGTATTGTTCACGTTGAGGGCAAAAGCATCATCAGTGAAAAACGTGTATGGCAGAGCCATTGTGGTGCCTTCAATTTCAGCTAGTGTTGGTATATTGAAGCCGTTTCTTTTGATTGCTGTTGCCGGTGAAGAGTTGTGGAACACCTCACCATCAGAGACATATCCACATGGTACCAAGCATCTATGACTGCCAGAAGCATAATGCTGTTGTAGTGTTTGCAGTTGAAGTGAAGTGATCATTGTTTTCATTCGGTGTCGAGTACAGTCAAACTACTGGGGCCACAACGTCACGTACCCTGTATATCTCTTGCTGGGATGTACAATTGCCAAACTTTAGTCCTTGTCTTCCACCACTATTTTCACGTGCTTAGGAGACTCGCCTTTGACCCATCGCTGTCCAGTGCATTGACCTGCATGCAACTTGCAGACGATGTAGTCTCTCCTAGGGTTCTTCTGGGCTGCAGTGTAAGGAATGTGAACTCGCCCATTGTTAGACTTGTGGAACTCCAGATGAAGCAAGTTGGAGGTAGCATGCGGGTCTGCTGGTCTTGTATTCTCGCCTTCTTCGACGCTCGAACTGACCAGCTGCTCTATTGCTATTTTTACAAACCTCAAATTTTTTGTCTTCTTAACAGGCTTGCAGTAGAGGTTTTTAAAATAGTCAGCGATGTCAGTCTTGAACGCCAGGAACTGAAAATGCACAGACACGCATAAAGATTATCTGAGACAGTTTACAAGCATGGTGTGTTACATAACGGAGCACCACCATGACAGGTGTATACTGTGCACCGTAAACTAAGTGATTACAATAATATGATGAAAGCAAGTCTTAGAAACAAGTAAATGTAGAATAAACTGCATCAAATAATATTGATAACACATATACATTGTACACAACCTGTGAGATTTCTTTCGCTCTGTCACCAAGCACTCGACGGTCATTGCGATATTGTATCCACGCGTTTGTAACTGCCAGATCGATAAAGTGAAAGATCGTTCTTACAGTCCATTTCTTGGTTCTTGCTCTTGTACGATAATATCTTATCATACGATCGCACATGTCAACTCCACCCATCTTTGTATTGTACCGTGAGACAACAGCCGGACACTTTACATCAATGTACTTTCTGTCCTTTGATCAGCGTTTCACCATACCCTCTGGATCAATACCAGTGCATGTTGATGCCATCAAAATGGGTTTCTTGTCCAACCACCTAACCATGCATATCTTCTTGTCATTTGACTGAACTGCTTTGCTGGATACCCTATCTTTCTTTGTAAACTGCTTTTCTGTTGCCATTTTCTTCAGTGGCTGGCTAATTCTGTACAGTCCCTGTACACAACAAGTGCTTAGCAAGTAGCTCAGACATCAGTGGCACACTAGTGAAGAACCGATCGCAGTAAATTATTGTACCTGGCTTCAAAGACCCAGTCAGTGTCAGTATCAGTATTGCTTTTCCACCAAGTCCAATCTTATCATTGCTGCACTTCACATCAGAGAAAGTATCTTTCCCCATGTAAACTCTAAAGTCCAAAACCAAACCATCTGGATTTGCCAGGACAAAGCTTTTCAGTCCTATGGGAAATTGGGCTTATTTGGAACATATTGTTTCAAAGATGTAGTACTTGAAAATGGTATCATTTGTTCGTCTATGCTAACTTTACTTTCTCTGTGCAGCTGTGTACAAATAGTCTTCACTCTGTCCAACAGTGGTCTTACTGTCCATCAGCTTTCTTTGCCTCTTCGCTAACAGAATCATCATCAACAATTTTCAAATTGTTCCTCAACTTTAAATATCTGTCACGCCCCATAGCATCTGCAATGCGAGGAACTCTTGTGACACTAGCCCAGTACATTCTTATTTGAGGGATGTTGAGGCAGCCACTCAGAAGAGGAATTCCAAAGAAGCGCTTTATTTCTGAAGCTGTGCATTTCAAGCTTTTGCCAGTCTCTTTCACACTTCGGACATTTGTATTTTCAGAAACAGCATCATAAAAGTCATCATGAAAATACTGCTCAAAGTAATCGACCTTTGTCCAGTTTATTCTGGAATCTGCATCATCCACAGAACTTGTTCTTACCTGTGGACCAATGAACTTTTTGCACTCCATGTCACCTGCTTTGTGACAGCCTTACTGCCCTTCTTTTGCACAACTGGTGGCTCACTGTTAGTACTCGAGTCTCTATCAAACTCCGGGGATTCATCAGCAAGGTCTTCCTTTGTAGGTGTGCAGGTGGGGTCCTCTTCATCATTTGCCTCCACATCAGACCCGGCATCAATTGACCTCAAAACTGTTTCTGTGGTAGTCAAGCTACCTGAAATCCACATAAGCAAACAAAAGTAGATGCTAGGAGAGTTTCCCTACCCGATTTCAATCATGCAAGCAATTGTGAGGCAGAGGCTAGGATAAGGGCAAGGGTTAGGGTTAGGCTTAGTTACTCCGAACCCTAACCCTGATCCTTACCTCAACCCTGGGACCCTGGAAATAGAGGGTGAAAAAATTCGGGTAAGGAAAACTCCCCTAGCGCCCCAAAATAGTTACAATAACTAAAATGGTTTCAATTCAGTGACCCCCAGCTGTCAGCGCACTTGTTTGGCAAACTTGGAAATGAAACCCAGTGTACATCTTAATGCACATTCACTTGGAATGGCCTATACAACCCACACCTATTTCAATAAGACTGCATCAAAGTCTTATATATGCGTCAATAATGTGACACTACATTACATGTTAAAAAGCTAAAAACAGGACACTGCCCATTCAACAATTCAGTAAAACAACATCTGGTAATTTTAATGCACACCAGGTCTCAACGTAGTGTACTGTGAACAAAAAATGTACGCATTAAAAACCAATGTACATTATAATGCACGCATGGTCCCAGGAGGTTATTATCCTACAGTGGGTGTTGCCAAACAGAATGGTTCACTCAGTCGGAGAGATGCCGTCATTATCAACCGGCTACAGATTGGTCACGCGTGTGCTACACATGCACATCTTCTTGATGGTGATGACGAAGCCGTCTCTACGACCTGTTATACTTCACTAACCGTGAACTACATTCTCATACAGTGTCCACAGTTCAACCATCTTTGTCAACAGTATCGTTTTGGTAGAATTGTTCAACAGTACCAAAGTTGTTGATGTAATTGGTTTTATCAAAGATAACCATTTTTATAATTGCATATAATCGTTGTTCCTTTTTATATTTGCTGTAAAACTTGGTTTTAATAAGCTATTAGAAGATCATAGAAGTGTGTTTTATCAGTCTATAATCTTCTAACTCATGTTGGCACTAAATAGCATATATTGTGCTGATGTGCCATAAACAACTGCTCACTCACAACTCGCAATAGAGGATGTAGGCATTGGTCACAGACCTCCAGCAGGTGAAAATAAACAGCATCTTGGTCAACTTGAGTGTCTTGCACATGGAACTTCTCTCCAGGACCATCTGGTGAGTCTTTTCAACTGATCCCATGTGTTTATTGTAGTCCAGAACCGCTGCTGTGTTGCTTACTGGTTGCCCAGTCTGACGGTTGGCTTTTCCTTCTGGGACCACTTGCACTGTAGTGTCATGTAGTGCTGTGATCACGTTGACGTTACGCTAGTCATGTGACACCAAAACAGTAATTGGGTCACAAGTGTGGAACTTTTCACGTCGCCTGGTTGCAGTTCGAGTTTAGCCAAGTCCTTCGGCACATCTTTTCTGTTTATTCACAGAGTCCTGACGACGTGCATTTGCTGCTGGTACAACATCCTGGCCACTCCACAGTTGTCCATATATAGGACTTGTCCTTGGTTGGGAAGTCCAGTCATCAAGTCCATCACCAAACTGTCCAGCGTGCCGAGCTCCTGGCTGTCTGTCGATACTCAAGACTGTCCAGTGTACAGTTTAAATCTGAACGTGTAGCCAGAAGCTTCTCAAAGCTTATATGCCTTCATGCCATATTTTGCACACTTGCTTGCAGGTAAGTGTGAAAGCAATGATGAAACCACAGAATCATTCGTTCATCAGTGCAAACTTCTTACCTTGGAATGTATGCCATCATAAATGCAGATGTAAGTAGGTCATAAATTTCTCTTATTTTGAATAGTCGGTCATAGTTAGTGTCGTGTTTCTCTGGTATGTGGTCGTTGTTACTGAATGAAGGAATTTCAGGATTAGGCAGTATCTGTTTCTGGATAGTAGATTTCCGAAGGCTGGTGTGGCAGAGAGTGATGACTTGGTCCAGTACGTGTTAGCTTGTGCACGACGCCCGGCAACATTGTCTTCACCAAATACAGCTTCATTTCCTGCACAGTTGTTGGTGTCCACATGTGGCTGCGTGACTGTGGACCAAGCGGACTACCCGCAAGATGTTAAATTCGCGTAGCAGTTTGTTTCACGAACCAAGATCTCCAGTTCATCGTGCACTAAAACAACAAGAAATCCAGTGGTTTGGGCTCATCTAGCAACAGGGACCGCAAATCAGGATCGATTTCTGACACTCCTGTATACTGGTGAATTTGTGGCAGAATAGGCTCCTCCTTCGACCTTACCTTTGTCTTTTTTTGCTGGTGGCTCTTGTGCGGCCTCTTCATCAGAATCATGTTCATCTTTGCTTGCACCACTCTGTGATTCATCACGGCTGTTGTATTGGACGCGGCTGTCGTAGAGGACTGCATCATTGTCACTGTCGTCAGCTGATTCAGCACTGTCAGAATCATAGAAGATTTCAAGCAACATTTCAGCAGCTGTCGCACATATACGAACAGAAACTACTTCAACTAGTGCTAGAGGCGAGAGGACTTGGTGCTGATGACGCCATTTGCAGTTAAAAGAAAAGTGTAACAAATTACAAGTAAAATCAAACTCAATGCTACAGTCACTATATGCGCACTACTGTGACAGAGTAAAGTTCAGTTGGTTCCTGGATGTGTCCGGACGACTCACGTTCAGTCTCCATGTATAGCAAATATTTGCTTCTGGATACTCGGCACCAAACTACTCGTGAAGGTGAGCTGTCAAGTCCGGAAGAAGGTGGCTGTGCATTTTCACTTTCTTTTTTGTTATTGTCTGTTTTTACCTGTTGTAATCCTAGAGTTGTCGTTATGAAACAGCTGAAACGTTTCGCAGCTGTTTTAGCATTTTTTATTTTAGTGTTTTCTTTCAAATGTGTGGGTACTGTAAGGCTCAAAGTTCACTGGGCTTGACGCAACACGACACGACTTGTCCTGTTGTGTTGAGACTAGACGTAATGTGTTGAGCTTGTTCCATCATGACGGACGAAGAATTGATGGTGATTGCTTATGCTACTAGTTTATTATTTTGTGCTTTGGGTGTACACGCCCGGGATATAAAAAGCAAAAAACACGCAGTGTGGGTACGAATCTGTGTGACAAAGACAGTCTTTGACACACTTTACGTTCGACGACAACGGTCAGCCTCGGAAAAAGTGGCGGAATGTTGGTCTGTCAGTCATCAAAAATAACTGGTGTATCAATAAAGCATGCATGCCTGTTAAAATGCATACAACTCCTGTAAAAGTAGGATGAATATTGATGAAAAAGAATCACTCAGAACAGTAGATACAGATGTTTGCAGAACATATTACAGCTCAGTAGCATTGCCAAGCACTGCCGCCAAGTACAGTTCGGAGTGAAGTCACCCATAGTGTCAGTGTTTCACTTGCAAAATCTGTTGGTCAATTTCCTACGAACGTCCGCACCAGTGCTGTCGTTTGATTAGGGCGCAACTTTATGGTTATCATCAGCAGTGATGTCATGTGACCGGCCAATGTGTCTGGAACTGGTAACGAATATTCTGTACCAGTGTTGTGCGCACTGCACACGCTGTGACGATCTGTGCACAACGTTCTGGTGGAGACTGCAGGCAACTGTAAGTGCTGTGGAGACAGAGAACTGCATCTTCAGGACACCAAACGCTCTTTCAATGGTGTTTTGCGTTTTACTATGTCTTCTGTTGAATGCCAGTTCAGCTGCAGTTTTTTTGCACTTGCAAGCGGCGTCATCAAGAAAGGGAGAGAGTGGATAGCCACTGTCACAAAGGAGCCATGCCTGGTAATCCTGAGCATTATTTTCCATAAACTGGCAAACAGATCTGTTCCGCCACACGAATGCATAATATGCACTGCCTGGATATTTGGCGACGATGTTGGTGAAGTATAGTTTGGCGTTGCATATACCGTGAATGTTCAGCGAGTGAAAGCGTAGATAGATGTTGTCGTTGACAGCAGGTGGCGTCCTTCCATCCCTCCGGGGTCAGTAAGTGTATTGTATTTATACAGATTACAACTGTGGAGACCATTAAAACGGCAGACTATGGCTACGTACAGCTGTATGGCTACAGGCCACAGTGCATGACCGTGGGCTTGGCTGCGGCTTAGGCTGTATGCCGGTCCTAACAGTGACAACAGCGACCATTGTGGAATTTATTTAACAGAATGCAGCATCAGTGAATGGACAAACAAGCAAATAGTCCATCAGAGATAAATAAACAGACACTCGCACATCCTCTGGCAGGTGAGTATTGATTTTTTGCTCAGCGTCATCTGCAGTCAACACTGCTCAGAACTTTCTGTCATCGCATTCTTCTTTATAGTATCACGAGGCACTTAACGCACACAGTCAGCAATGGGGCTCCACAGTCAGATGACACCCATAACCAAACGGAACGGCGACGTTTTCAGTCGGCATTGAAATTGTGCAAGTGGTCGGGGTTGCATCACAGAATGATTAAGGTAGTGAGAACCTGCTTGTTGGCCCCAACACTGCAAAACTGCGCGGTCCATACGTTGACGTTTTGCTTTGTGGCACCACCAGATCAGTGCAGGCTGAAGAACATAGCATTATCAACAGGTAACTGTGCAAACGTGTACAATGCTACAGTGTCAGCATACGTTTGGCACAAGTTTCTTAAACTGTCATCTGTTATATGTCTTACAGTTTCAATGTCAGCCTGCACACTATGGTGAACATGCTTTCACCAGTGCTTCATACTGCTCAACTTGTGTATATTCTGCAACTATTTACAACATCAAAACACAGTTCAGCCTGCCTACTGCGTAAACTCTATGAAGAGCACTTATATTCAGGCAGTTCTAGGTTAAACATTTAGTTTGTTCGTATGCTGTTTTATTTCGGTACAGACGGTGCCAACGAGTTGCATGGCTCATTGCTTTAAAAGAACTGACACAAGACATATAATAAGTGTGTCTATTGCAAACAGTAGGCCTACCGTAAAATCTCGACGATAAGCCGCACGATTTTAACCTGAATATGGTGACCTGAAGTTGGGATGTGGCTTATCTATAAGACAAACTCTACTACAAATATTTCCAGTCCGTAAAAATGCATCACTGAACTAGCAAAATGCAATTTCGGACAGTTAGTGGTTTAGGCTAGTGATGTTTCGACTGTTAAATAAATCAGCTATTTGGCACCTGTGTCAATGCGTTAACAACTGATTATGAAATTCATCGAAATGGCTCTTCACCGGCACTGTACTTCAGT
>Ga0056116_1000982_pt1 | contig 10575 bp, 11 predicted proteins | sample WorMetOlspDAHAB2_FD_67352 | JGI IMG/M metagenome (GOLD analysis project Ga0056116, IMG submission 67352) | Marine gutless worms symbiont microbial communities from Max Planck institute for Marine Microbiology, Germany - Olavius sp. DAHAB.2 ...
TCAAGTTTCATGAAAATCGGTCGAGGGGTCTCCGAGCTGTGGGGGGTCGAAAATCGCCCTCTCCCATTGACAAGGCCCATGGCTTATACAACAGCTTGTACTACCGTACAAGCCGTGATTATTACCGAGCGCAATATAGATATTATGACTATGCGCAAATTACTATTTACTTAATTTTTTTTACTTACTAACTGCCATCAATCTGGGCTGTGATGGTTTGGTTACCTTGGCACGCTTGGCCTGCGTCTTGTATGGGTGACACAGATCACTGTAGCGAACAGTGGCGGCGGGTGACGATGCTGATCTTGGAAGGTTGCCGACTCCTTCGGAGATGTCCAAGTGACCGGTGACGGGTGGACGTCGACGAAGCATCCATTTGATCGACGCCGGAAGACACGATGAGGACCTGCCTCCGCATCGGCCACCTCGACTCTCCACCTCTGCACACCATCGACAACCATGTCCGCGCGACAACCATGTTCTGCCGCTGCTTCTAGATCATCCGACATCAGAACTGGATTTCCACCAAAAAATGTACATAAGAATGAGTAGCCTCTTAACGCCACCAAAGTGGACCGCCGGAATGAAATTACTCATTTAAAAAAATTATCTATTTTTGATTTTTTGTGTACTAGCATTACGCTGCGTTCGGTGAACATGCATTGGTCGTTGGTAGGCTATATTATTAATTATTATCAAAAATTTGTAAAGTGCCAAGGACAAAGGCGATATAGACGGCGTTTGCTTTTCTGGCAGACTATCATAATCGGTCTCGAATACTATTACAGTTAAAACTATATCTTTTTCTGCCCTCGCCTCTGTCACTCTGAGACGCACGTGATTTATTCGCGTCCTTCATTTCATTCCATAAATTTCTGTTTCAGAATTCTCAGAGTTGCGAAGCGGATCGTTTTGATACGTATGTTGTGCTAATACATAGAATGGTAAAAAGGCAACGTCTTTCCTAAGGCAATCGTTCAAAGGCAGAGCTGATCTTCCATTCCTCGGCCCTCGGGCAGACGCCAGCTGCAAAACCATGGAGAGTGTGTCGCACGATGTGCTAGATTACCTCCAAACTCTCAATGGCACAAAATTGTACCGCTTGGTGACATGTGCGTAAGTGGCACTGTACTAGATAGCGAGGTGGTTGAAACCTGAACCCGGTGCCTGTTGATCTCGAGTCCTGCGCCTTAACTACCAGGCTGTCGAGTCACACTTATGCAGCATACTTAGGCAAAAAATCACTTGCTTACTTACAAGCTATCCTGCACACTTGTGGTCTATAATCACGGTGCGAAGACGGATAGTTTACTAGAGAGACTGCTGGTGCGCGGTCTGCCACGTGGCCGCTTAGCAAACTGAGTTCTGTGACGACGATGGTGGTGAGATAAAGCACAGGTCCTTGCAGTACGACGTCCCAGAAGACACCCGGCCTGACCGAAACCAGTTCCAGATTCACGACCAACGGCAGCAGCTGATGACGATGACAGCTGAAGAGAGGCGCGAACGCCAGAGCATTCGCCCTCGAAGTCGACGTGACGCCGACACTGCACGCACGAACACACCCAAGTCATAAAGCAGAAACCGGTACAACCGCCATTAAGTTAAAATTATTATCGAAACCTTCACGTATAACCAGTATCAAGACGACGTTTTTAAAACGCAGCAACACAAAGGCACCACAGATAAAAATGCATTCCAAATTGTGACTTCTACACAAGCAAGCTGGATATTCACGTTGTATGTGCACACACGTTCATCACGGAAGCCAGAAAAAAAGCGTCTAAGAAATTGTAAAATTCTACGTACGTTGTTCAGGAGGCACGCAGTGTCTATTTTAACTTGAAATTAGTACATGCGTCATTAACTCTCTTCAGCCTTGCTGGACATCAGATCCCATAGAGTTAAATAACACCTTAACCCTTTAAGGCACTGGTTACTATAGTGCTATAGTTGCAGTACTCAGTTCCAGAATGGGTACATGCGCTGCCAAACTTGGCACAGTTACGTTTGGTAGAGTGACTAGGCTCAAAGGTCCAAAACCAAGCCCGCCATAAGCTATACTGTACCTTAATGCTCATTACTGGTCTCAGTGGTATGTCTCTACGTCCTATGCCATTAAAGCGTTAAAATACATTGACACTCACGCACGCTAATCTTCAGCACCTAATTTTCTAGCAACCCGCAGATGTCGGCAATATATAGACATGATTTTTGCGTTTTTACAGCACAGAGACTGACTGACAGTAAGTGTCATTTCAATGTAACTGGTATGCAGAAGCAGAGCTGTCAATTGACCACAGCTACGTACGAGTAGAGTGTCGAACGTTAAATTTACAATCGTTACATCGTGCGCTTAATCAGCTCGTTGCGCGCGGGCCGCTGGAGGATTCGGGCGGCCTTGGGTGAGTTCTGGAGGACCACGCTCATAGATGTACGGTGTTCATCTCTGGCAGAAAAGAAAGATCGGTGTTGTCCTCTATGAACTTTAAATGCGCAAAGCATGCACGACAGCAGCTACGAAAGCTGTCTGTTCGACTAGCGCGCCGGTATGAATGAGACTTCAATGGTCTATACTCTATACTGACCTGTATATGGACCGGCGAGAAGGGATGGCTATATAGAGTTGTCGACGGGAGGCAAAGTGTGGCCGGCAAACTAAAAGAAACTGGGCAAAAATTGATCACCGCACACAGCTCAACTATGCTGACACACACACTGTTGGGTGGTTGAGTTGAACATTGGGCTGAATGAAGGCCCTCCCACCGACAGCCAACAACAACAAAGAGTACCAAATCACCAAAAAAAGTTTGTCGCGAAATATGTGAAACACATTGCATATACCGCATGCATGTGGCGGTTGGCTACAATAATAGCACCGGGTCTCAAAGTGGAGAGTTCTGACCAACAAGTGAGGTCGTTCAGAGCTGATTCGGACACTGAACCGAAGATATCCGCCGCTGGCCGACGATAAACGGTCGACCTGGTCTTGGTCGGAACAGTCTCCGGTGAAGGGCTGAAATACCAATGTGCTTTAACTGCAATAACTGAAATATCAGTTAACTGAAAAACAATGCACCGTTAGTTAACTGCAACTTTAAAATGTTTAACTGACACCAACAGCAGCTGAAAAATGGCTAGCTGCAATTTAGGAACCTGACTGAAAAATGTCACACGCACAAACATTCCATGCTGTTGCAGTAACCTAACTTTGGACGACATTATACGAGTGACCGTAAACATAAAGTTAAAAGCAGGTTTAAAAAATTAAGCTAAATACGGTACTGATACATTTACTACAGATCTGCATGCTACAATTTTCACTAATATTTTTAAAATACACATTTTTCCATCCAAATCGAGTGTGGCAACTTAACGAAATTAACTGAAAAATACTAACCTGCTGCAACTGTAAGGTTAACTAAAAAAACGTCAGTAACTGTAACTTAAAAATATGTTACGTAACTGCACTGTAACTTAACTTGAAAATAATATGTGGACATTTTTGCAAAACAAACTCAGGGTAGCACGGCATCTCTCTTGTTGTAGGTGATACAGCGTTCTCAACAGTTGTTGTGTGTAAACCCATATTTATTGTGGCCACTGCTTTTGTCGCAGTTAAGGATCTTCATGTTCGGCATTTACTGTTCCTTCCCGTTTCCTACGTTTTTCTGTTTCGCTTTTGTTCGTTTGCTACCATTCAATAGCGAAAACACAGGACCAGTGTGGCACGTGTTGAAAGAAGTGGGGGGGGGGTGTGACAGACAACGAAACGTTTACTGCAACATCCAGAAAACGTCACACATTTGTTGACTCCTGTCCTCGGACCAAACTTAACGGCAGTCTACAACGTACTGCAGACAAGGCTGCGGTCGACTGGCCAACGTCATACAGCACCTAAAAGCATATGACAATAATGTCTAACGAAAGCTGTTGGAAGACTGTCCAACAATCAAATATCTCATACCAGACTGTGTCGAACGCCGGCTTCGACGCCCATATGTTGCCCGTCTTGACAAGCACCAGTCTGATGGGCGGCAGTCGGCAAGCCGCGTTGACGGGCATCGCCGGCGGCTGAGCGTCGCTCGATCCACCGCCGCCAAACTCCGTCGCGACGGTCCCGTCTTCCCGTTCGGCAGGCATCCACCTGCCGTCCCACAGCGGGCGGGCACGGGCTGGATGACAAGACTCGGGTGGAGACTGGGTGCCCGATGTCGGCGGCGGCAGCAGCAAAGGGACTATGCTCTTGAAGTAGGTAGCAAGCGACGTCGACGAGTTGGCTGAACTGGCGGGAGGCATGAGACGCGGACTGGTGCCGCCGATACTGCCAAAGCTGCCGGCCGACACTGCCACTCCACTGCTGCTGCTGCTACTATTACAGCCGGGAGTCTCAGTTGTCGCAGGCGTCGCATCCCAGTTCAACATCTCAGCGAACGTCGACATCGGGTTGACGCGGTCCCCGGTGGAAGTGTCCACTGGAGACACGGATACGCTATTCCACACGTTGGCACATGTCAGGTTCGTCTGGGAATCAAGACCGACTGGTGAACCGGTGGCACTGACGACGATTTCGGACTGGAAAAACGCAGAAACTGAGTTTGAGAACACATCCGGCGGAGGCGGTTGTGGGTCATCTCTGACGGAACTGGGAACCAGTGTACAGTACCAGGGACCAGCCACCGGGTCTGAGTCTGTATGCACGTCCAAACTATCGCTTTCTCTCCCTGCAGAAATCCACAAGTGAGTGAGTGAATAAGGTTTAGCGTCCCACCAGACAGATAATAGGTCATTTCGGGGACGATAAGAAAGAAAGTAAATACAGTGCCAAAGTCAGGGCGCGTTTGCGGGTAGATTGCTATGGGGTGACAAAAGCTGACTGAAAGCTGTGAGTCTTGATGTTACGTCTAAAAGCAGTGAGTTACTTGCAGTCACGAACAGAGGGTGGTAAGATGTTCCAAATTCTTGGCTGGGCAGAGACGCGGAATGCTTGTGAACTGAAATTGAGGTCGTTGCGTGGCACTGAGTAGCCAAAATTCTACTTGGCTCGTCACGTCTCGACACGACACGTTCGACGTGTCTAACCTATGCATTTTGGTTGTGTCGAGCTTGTCGACACGCTCATCACAACTAGCTCGACTGGTTCGACCCGTCGAACGTGTCGTGTCGTGTCGAGACGTGAGGAGCCAAGTGGAATTTGGGCTATATGACAGCGTGGAGAACTACTCCAAGATCACGTGAGATTAAACAACAAATATTTAATTTAATATACTTAAGCATAATTTTATCTACTGTTAGAGTTCTTTTATCGACATATAATAATGTGGCTGTCACAAGAATTAAATATATTTTAATTTATTATCATAATACTACACGAGGTAACAAAAAATAGCCAACATCTTCAATCAACCGCAGAGCAATATGTCAGCAGAGGGGCCTGCTGTTTGTGAACACAGACTTTCCACTTCTTCCTTGCTCATATTTACTTGCTGCAGAACGTCACGTCGGCCGCGTCAATAACTGATTTTAGGAAACGCCTGAAAACCCATCTCTTCAATCTTTCTTTCCCCAAATCCTCTGTAATACATACGCAGTGCTTTCGGGCATTATAACACACTGTAGTTCCTTTACCTTATTGCCTACTGAACTCAAGTATCAAGCAGACAAGCTGGCAGAATATTCCACAACCGGTAAACAGCAATTGGGAAAATTTGGTCGCCGACGTGAAGCAGCGGTAACAACACGATTTATGGACTAACCAATTCACGAACTGGTGTACGTACTTGCCCAAGGAGAAGATAATGTAAAAATCTGGGATAAATGAAAAATAGAACGTTCTACTTTTATGTGCCACCCTCTATAGTCTATAATTCTACTCCAAAATATCACAGAACACCTGGTGTTGAACATATTTAAGTTTTAAAAAGCACACACTGAGCGACTGACTTAACTCCACGATTTGACTTGACCGCGAATTGGTTTGTCCGCGAATCGTCCTGTTACCGAACAAGCAGTATTGATATCACAGGATCGATGCATATACCGTATACCGTTACGAGTAGATAGATCAAGTGGCTTAGAATCGTCGCACGTTTCAACGTTCACGAGTCGATCTTCACAAGCTGGTTTCATCACAACGACGTTGCGACACGCATGCTGAACAACGAGTTCGGGGTATTCAGCCGACATCACAGCAGCAGCGGTGGCGTCCGGCATCGGATCATAGGAGCAGCTGTGAACGTCATGAGTGCTGGCTTTCACATCATCAGACAAGTACTTGCAGCCGATGCGTTGCGACAGGAGGTGGATGACCTGGTCGTCAGATGCCACGTCGATGGCTCTCTGCTGCGAACTGTTGAGCATCGCCGCGTCAGCACCGTTGCGAAGTAGCAGCGACACCATCTACGACGTCAGTACAGTACAGTACAATACGCATTATTGCAGTATGGCAGCCAAAGGAATTAAATATAGCACAAAATAGACATAATAGCACACGTAAAAAGCATATTGTTCAAAAAATGTTATAGAGGTTACTGATAATGGGCTATAGTCCGTAGGGAATGAACGAATTTTTAAATTTGTTAAGTCTTCGCAATAATCAGTGGGAAATGCTTAGCAGACCTAAGTAGGTTAGTAATAGTGGAGTCACGCATATCCGGTAGTAAACAGCGCAAGCAGTTATTAGTATCACGAGTAAGTTGATGAAACAGCCTAAAACATACAGTCTAACGGCGAAGGCAAACTATAACGCCGACGTCAGTCAATAGAGTACTTGTAACGCCCCACCAGACAGCTTCAGGTCACTTCTGAGACGATTTTCACGACCAATCACTTCACTTATACAGACAAAGCAAAGCGATACAAGTCAATATACAACTCAGAATAATTTAAAATTAGCCCAAACAACAAAACACACGAAACTTAAACGGCAACCACGGTTTTGCCGCCTTTGCGACACTCGGCCACGAAATCAAGACAAATCAAATCAATGAGGTGCGCTTATTCGACAGACCACAGCTTCCAAGCCCGAACCAACACTGTGCAACAGCATTACGTAGCAAGGTCGCCAGTCATCTTAAAGATACGCAAACTGGGCGACAAAATTCGGGTTGAGGTCAGTGTTACATTTAGAAATCTTTATTTTATCGCCAATCTGACTGTTGCCCAGTTGGTTTATCGTCAATATGACTGCGTTCTGCCTCCAGTTAGCTTTCCACCGTCGGTAGCCGAGCTTTTCCGGTTACCGCCGCTCAAATCTGGAACACCCTACCGGAACACATCGTCTCAGCTCCCACGCTGCAGTTCTTCAGGCGTCAGTTGAACTCGTTTTTACTACTGAAATCTTTGTGTCTATATCACCTTAGTGGACCTTGTAGTGATTTCGGTCACTTAGGCCACTCTAAAAATCACTGATTGATTGATTGATTGATGACCACACACCTCCAACAGTCAGCATCATCATCATCACCACAATTATCATTTTATTTACTCATACAACACATGACGATTGCAATTCGAACAATGCACAAGAGCAGGGTAGACACGGCTGCTAAGCCGAAACGCGGGAGTTTTATTTCCTGTCAGCCAACCAGATCTAAGCGGTACACAACCACAAAAAGACGACGACAAACGACAAGAATGACGACGAACAGTACGACGTGGGTGGTCACCTGCAAGTCGCCAGTTCTGGCAGCGTCGTGAAGAGGCGTCTCACAGTCACCACCGGGTGCGTTCACATCGGCTCCAGCGGCCAACAAGTGACGAGCGGCGTCCACTGACGCGCGCGCACAAGCCTCGTGCAACGGCGTCCAGCCTACGTCATACAGTACAACACAACTTCCAAAAAAACTGATTGGCTGACTGATTGATTGTTTTGTATAGGCACATGTAGCAGACGCACATAAATGCGACAAATTTGAGCGATAAACCGACACAGATAAAATCAAGAGGAATGCACGAAAAACAAAGACACAAAACATAAAAAATATCTGCCACTCCGTATTTTACGAACCATTAACCAATAAACCCCTTTAATATCGCACAAAAATTATGGACACTTATACTGACATCGTCATCACCGTCATCAGGAGCAGCCATAGTTGCACGCGGCATCACGATGCGTTCTCTCCCAAGCACTTCATAAAGACAGAGCTCATGCTCCTGTTACCTGTCCCGTGTCCGGGATTCTGCGCTAAAAAGACTATCTCGTTATTTCTAACTGGCTTAGTAATGTGCTCCTACTTAAATTCGTCTTAACGTAGCCCTGCCTTCCCTCTCCCGCCAAAATATACACTGCTAAACCGTGCAGCTGCACTTACTCCTAATTTGGCCACTTTTTCTGTTCACAGTAACGTATCTTTGGAGAAGTACACATTCCCAACACGAAGACTAGAAAAAGTGCAGCAAACACAGAAGACAACATTCACATTTACTATTCAGACAAGTTTTTCATGTTGTCTTACTGTTTTTGCTCTAATTTTGATCCCGTTAATTTACTCGTTATTCATACAATTGTATTTTAACGATTTTTCGTTACGTGCTATGTTGCGTAACGTTTGCAAGTGTTTTATGTTGCAATAGGCGCTTCACAAATGTTTCTTGATGATTACGATGATGACGACGACAAAGTGGTGGTGGGTGACGCAGACCGGCGAAGTCTCTGGCGTTGACATCGGCGCCTTCCATCACGAGCATCACGACATCGTGTGTCTTGTTGAGTCGAGCGGCGACGTGCAGTCGCGTTTCGCCCTTGGCGTTCAGCTTGCGAGCGCGTCGAGTTCCACCAATCTGCCTTCGTCTCGACCACGCCGCCAACGGAACATCCGCTTCGAAACTCGTTGTCGTCTCATCCTCTGTCGACATGGAGATATACACACGTTGCTCACGCCTGCACCCCAAGTGCATTCACGACCACGGCGTATTGACAAACGGTCGTAAAGCAGTGGTCGTTTCGTAAACCAGGAACAATGGGAACGCTGACGATCCAAGCAAAAATTGGTGTCTGGGTCCAAGATAAGCACTGGGGAGCTCGCCCCCCCCCCGCCGCGCACGGGTGCGAGTCGCCCCTTGCACTGCGGAGATTCGGGTTATCACCTCCGGAAATAATTTAGACACTGTATGAGCAAAATCCTGCAATCTAGTGCATTTTTTGGCCGGAAAATGGTTCGCAACGCTGTCTACAATGCGTTCTTAAACAATTAACGATGGGAACGGCGTTCCCGTCGAAATGACCCTTAGTATGAACGGATTTATACCCTGCAAATCCCGAGTTAACTCGCTGCCGCGCAATGTTTATGACACACAGTCTAGCACACCACTATAGTTGGATATAGGTTTATGCATAGAACTATCGCAACATTCAAGTCAACTATGTCTGAAATTTATGCTCAAACTGCCAGCTTTGTGTTCTCTTATATGGAAATTAAGCAGCAGGGCAGTAGCAACGAAACATGTGGCACCCTCCAAGGCTCCAAACACCTGTCCGGGGGCCCCTCACATCACCAAGTACTAACCAAATGTTGTAATTATTATGTACACAGAGCCAGATTGTAGCCATCATTAGCGCTGACGGCTGACCGACTGTTGTCCAGATGATCCAAAGTGAACTCTCGCATATGGCTGGCGCCGTATAGACAGCACTATAAATATCGTTATGGGTATTATTATTAATATTATTATTATTAGCAGTATGGCGGGACTCAAGGGAGTGCCATAGTTGATTCACTATTTTGCCTGTATTACCAACGTGGGCTAATTTTACAGTGGCATAAATCATTTACAATAAAATATCAATTATTTAGTTACACCTAAAATGTTCTTGCCTTGCTGCTCTTGGGGCCCCGTTGCTTGCGGGGCCCCTTCCAATTGGAGGCTATGGAGGGCGGTTGCTACGCCTCTGGTTAGCAGGCATATGAAAATAAAACAATATTAATCCTCCCCAAACTAAATTTATGGCTATGCCTCGGTTCATAACGCAAGTAAGTTAGTGAATTGTTAAAGAAGCCGCAAAGTGTAATTATTACTTTGTTATAAAATCATACACGGATTACAAACACGTTAGATAAAAGTAACATAAAAATTCAAACAAAATACAAAAAAACACAATATATAATATATAAACATTACACGTTAAAATGTATTTTAACTGTTTATTTCGGTTTTTCGGTGTGCTATGTTACGTTTGCCAGTGTTCTTTTATTGTAATAGGCGCTTCACAAATGTTTCTTGATAATGACGATGATGATGACGACGACCGCTACACTAGGCCTTCCAAGTTTTGATGCACTTATGCATACTTATCGATATATATACTTGCCGTGAGCAGTGGTTGACTAGTTTGAATGCTGCTATAGTATTCCTCAGAAATATTGGTAGTAGGTATACGTAGACTTTTATTGAATGTTTTTGTACTGTATATTTTCTACATAGCTTTTTTATTTTTTTAGTAGGCCTATTTTAGTTTTTAGGTATTTTAGCTTCAGTTTTTGTGGTCATATTGTCTGAACATTTTGCGTTGTGTGTTGTAGTTAGCTGTAGTTTGTAGATGTATAGTTTGCTTTTGTCTGTCTGTCTGTCTTT
>Ga0056116_1000984_pt1 | contig 10571 bp, 9 predicted proteins | sample WorMetOlspDAHAB2_FD_67352 | JGI IMG/M metagenome (GOLD analysis project Ga0056116, IMG submission 67352) | Marine gutless worms symbiont microbial communities from Max Planck institute for Marine Microbiology, Germany - Olavius sp. DAHAB.2 ...
TGGAACATCACTACATGGAGGTACAACATCATTATCAACAACACCTACAGATGAAAAATGATTATTGAAAGCATTTGCCTTCTCATGATCATTTGTAATGGGTGAGCCACTTTTATCTATGACTACACCAATGCCACAGTGGTTTGTAGTGCGTTTGTACACATAGTTATAGAAGGCACCGAGATTATTTGCAGCAACAACACGCTCTTCAACAAGTATTTCACTTTGGCGTACAGCTTGCCTCCACTCATCAGCGCAATCCTTATACTTTTGGCGCAATAAAAAATTATGTGGTGTTTTTGAAAGGCATTTCCAAATATGGCGCTTAATTTGCACCAGGCTTACGAACTAGACGGGATTATCTATAGGCTTAGTTGACAGTATGCATTTAACTGGAACAGCAAATGAAGGAATACAGGCATCGATCGCATACTGCAGTAACTTCACAAACTCACTCCACATACTACTGGCAGATGGATTTGTGTGGATTACTTGCATCCAATCGATACTACACAGATATACACTCATGGCCTCAAAATTAGCATTTGCCCACTGGTACTTACGGGTTATCTTAGGTTGTTCGGTGGTACATTTGTCTGTTTCAGCTTCCTTTTTTATATCGCAAATTGGAATTTAATTAATTAATAATATCGATTTGCTGTAATCTCCAATCGATTAGAAGGCACGCTAGTTTGAGTAGGCCTACGTTGCCAGACAAAGCTCTCTGCGAAATGCTCTAATCCTCTATTGGGATATTAAATGCAGAAATGCAAGCAATTTATCAACTCGGTCCGTGCTGTATGCTACGTGGCCGATCAGCACTGGTAGCCGTGTTACGCGAGTAATTATTATTCGCTCGAGGTCTCTCCTGCATGATGATGACTGTCTTCTTGGAGTACCGCACGGCCTATTTTGCGGCGTATTTTGCGGAGTCATGCAATTCGCGCATCAGTTCAGTTCCTGGAGTTGTGCGGCGCACTTTTAAAAAAGAAAGACGTCGGTTAAACGTGTCGCCAGAGTTCAATAGTTTTGATTAAAATTTAACTGGTATTGAACGATCGTGCAAAACTATGGCCTATACGTGCAATAAGTTTCATTTCTTTGCTGGTTGACAAGCGCACGGAAAACTTGGTTTGATTGTCCGACAATTTAACTTTTACGTTCTTTTTCGTTTGTTTTTAACTGCAAAGAGTTTTTAGCAATATAGTTTAACAAACTCTCATTTCGTTTCCCTATTTTTACTGTTTTGGTCGCTGACAATATGCTGTAGTGCTCCTGCATTCTTGTGTAATAGGTACACTAAGACATTTCGAGATGACTCTCGGTATACACTCCGCCTCCGAAATGACCTATATTGTGTCGAGTGGGGCGTTAAACTCTACTCACTCACTCACTCGGTATACAGGGTGGGCGGAGGGTGGCCCAAAAAGTAAGTCACTTACCGACTTGTCACTAAATGTTATTAAAATCCGTTAATAAGGCCAAATTTTTTTCACCAAATTTGAATGTAAAAGAAACACTAGAATATTATAAATTGGTATTAAATATTTTATGCGTGACCTAATTTGTGACGTCATCAATTCACAGCTTACGAAGGCGCAACGATGAAAGGATCGCTGACATCATCTAATGTTATGACGCATATAGCATTTTTGCGCCTTGAATTAGACCACACATAGAATATTTAATACCAAGTGATAACATTGAGACGCACGCATCAGACCTGCGGTTTCCTTCCTAACAGCAGGGCATCAACATAATTTGTGAGGATCGGGGTGGCCGTGTGAAATTCACAGCGTGCTAAGGCGAGCTCATGCCAGAGGAAGCGCTGATATCATTTACCGTATCTGACGCACATCGCTAATTGGCGGGTCAGGCAGAGTTATCAAGGCCAGAAAGTAGGTCACGCATAGAATATCTAATGCTAACGAATAATATGTGCTGGTGGATTCATAATTTAATTTGACGAATAAATATAATCTCACTGACAGGCTTTAATACGATTTTTCGATAATTTGGTAGTTTACTTTTTTGGGCCACCCTGTACAGTAAGTCCAGTAATTCGTGCCTCGCCCTAAGACGTCAGGTGATGTTCGCGCTGCGATCTCTCAGTGACGGAATTGACGTCTTTTTGTCGACTTCACATTAGCATTGTTCGACGTCTCATTTGTCAGCGCTAGCTAATTAGCAATTCCCGCGTGTACAGAGTACGTGCATGGCGCTTTGGCATGGAAATGAAAGCTCAATGTCGGCTTTAGACAAAGCAAGCCCAGTCTCTCTTCTGAGTGGCCTGGCGACAGCTTAATAATTTAAACCTCGAACAAACAGAACATGGCGTGATTAGATTTACCAGACTTGTATGTACTGGTAACATAGGCCTACCACCAGTAGCATGTGTTACTCAACAACCCTTGTCTGGCAGCTGTTGATTCCTTGAATAGCTGATAAATTAGAACTAATACTGGTCCAGAGATTTCACTTTCGAAACATTGTTTTAAATTATTTGTTTGCTCTGTTAATGCATCAGCACCGTGGCTATGTAAGGTTGGAGCGGGCCCGTGTGCAAGAATTCCAAAAGGTCCCTATTCCCCACATGGTTCGTCTCCTCCCCCACCCCCGTCTTCCCCACAGCGATCACTTGCACACCCAATTGCTATGCCACTAATCCACCATGTCAGTGACTGACAGGCCGGTGACCGGCACTAGTCCATTCTCATCGCCTTTGGTGACTCTCAAAATCGTTCCCCCATTGGCTTCACAATCAAATACTACCCTGTTCTTACTATGTAAATGATACAAAGTTTCAGTGGTTAGCCAGTGTTTACTGTAAAGCTAGTATTAAGTACACTTATCAGAGTTAAATACTCATTAATTGTTAAGCGATTACTACTTCGACTTTAACAATAAACCATAGCTTTAACTTATATTTTCTCCAATTTCACCTACAATATAATAAAAACAACTTTTCTGTAGACTGTGCGTACAAGTGGAAGCAGGCAATCAATCGGATCTGGTTCCCTCATTTATGCACCATATAGTATTACAAAAAATCTTTATCTGCAATATGTACGTTGATCAAACTGTAAAGTTAGCCAGCCCTTTTGCTACGTGAAGATTTACTTCAGATCCACACCGCAAACTATAGCGTACAATGAGGGCCAAATTTGTAGTTGCTCTGTTTAAGTTTTTGAAGATTGTGTTTATCAGCAATAACATAAAATGCGTTATTGACACAGTTATAACGACTCACAAACGGAAACAAACTCAGTAACCAGAAAACATGCTTTTTTATCGGAGACGCCGCTACGTCAGAGTTGCAGCAACTCTTAACAATTCATGCTGGTCCGTAACGTTTTACGAACACCACTTTCGAAAAGTCAGTGCGACTCCCGGAAACAAGTAACAGAGAACAAACTTGTCCACGTTTCGAAAAACTTTGCAAAAAACTTAAGACCACAGACGAGACACGGATTTTGCAATAACAGTTTCTAAGCAGCTTCGCCTTCACCCTCGCCCTCCTCCTCTTCGAACTCGCCTTCCTCTTCGGCCGTGGCGTCCTGGTACTGCTGGTACTCGGAGACGAGGTCGTTCATGTTGGACTCGGCCTCGGTGAACTCCATCTCGTCCATGCCTTCGCCGGTGTACCAGTGCAGGAAACCTTTGCGACGGAACATGGCCGTGAATTGTTCGGCGACTCGCTTGAACAGCTCCTGGATGGCGGTGCTGTTGCCAATGAACGTGGCCGCCATCTTCAGACCTCGCGGCGGGATGTCGCAGACGGCCGTCTTGACGTTGTTCGGGATCCACTCGACGAAGTAGCTGCTGTTCTTGTTCTGCACGTTCAGCATCTGCTCGTCCACCTGTCACAAGCACGCCGCATTTCCATCCATAATTTCTGCAAATTACGATATAACCGTAGATATCTTAAATTCAATAGATGCCGCATTAACGCAGCACTGCCAATCAAATAATGGCATACATTCAGAAACTCCAGGCCAGAATGGCAAAACATCTTGTGAAGAACTTGAGAAACTTAGAACAAATTAAGACAGACTAAGGACAAACTTTGGACAACGTTTTTTACGATAAACTGTCAGATAACAGAGCGATTAGAGTAACGTGGGGAGTCGAAAAGTGCCATCTCCCATTGACGTGGACAACAGCATGTGTAAGCCGTGCTACATGCAAAATCCAAAGGTCTAATTTACATTGGTGGTCTAGTGGTTACGGTGTCGGAATGGTAACTGAGAGGTCGCTGTTTCAAGTCTCACTCACTGCACTGTCGATTACAGCCTTGGGCAAGCTGCTCACGTACATGTGACTCCGGCACCAAGCAGTGCAACATCGTATTACTACTGTAATACCAGTGATGGTGAAATAAAGACGATGAAAATGGTAGCTCTGCTTTGCGATCAACAAGTGACCTGTCAGACTTGGCACTGGCTGTGCATCACAAGATATATTCACCCAGAGACACTAAAGGCCTATAACACGGAGATGCACATTAAAACACGGTCCTGCGTACCGTGACATTTTTTTACTATCATCATCGAACTACTACATAAAATCCCAATCTTTTTCTAGCATAAGCTCATCTGGTATTGCCTGGCAAAAAAACGTAGGCATGAAACAAAACGTAAAACAAAAGTGTGCTAATGGCAATGGCATCTGGAGTCTAAACATAACTGACACAGCCACAATGTGTTTAAACCAAACCATACTTATCAGCATAACAGTTTTGCCGCCAAGCACGATTTTGAACAAAATGAAAAGTCAAAAGATAGAAAATAAATTCCTGAATACAAACAATCCTGAACATCTAACAGACTATTTCTCGTTCTGCTACAAAAAATAATGTATAAGAAATATATGTAATTAATTTTAAACAAACGGACATAAATCGAATCAGTCCACAAATGCATGTAACTGAATCTCAAAAGTCTGTTTCATACAAGATATATCAAGACGTAGACTGAAACAGTAGAATGCAAAAGTGGGCAGCTGTTAAGACTGACAAAATGTCACCTCACAACGCAACTCCCAGACATCATTATCTATGCCTTTTCTTTTATTTGTGTTGAGTATTTTATGCCACATCTGTCTCTGGCAAGATATTCAAGCATTTTTAAGCACTGACACAGCTTTTGCCACAAGCTTAATAACAAACTACAGTGTGGCCCAAAAATAGTGCACCTGCCAAGTTGTCAATAAATCGTATTTAATATTAAAGCCTGCCAATGAGATTAGATATTTTCATCAAATTAGAGCATCAAAGAAGCACCATAATATTATCATTTGGCGTTAAAATATTCTATGCATTATGCAATATGTAACTTCAGCGCAAATGATGTCAGCACTTACGCTTGCATCAGTTCACCTCAGCAAGCTATGAACTGAGTCTACTCATAGACCATCCTTTAGATGCAATTCATGTAGAATTTTCTTAGATCCCTGTTTTTCGCGTTTTCAATTACGATTTTGTTTTCAATCTCATTTATCACTGTACCCATAACACAGCTCCAAGAACGATAATTGATGACGTCACATATTACGTCATACATAAAATACTTAATAATAACTTATTCTAGTGCTTCTTTACACTCAGAATTGATGTAAAACCAAGTTTCATTGGCGGATTTAAGATTTATTGATAATTTGGTAGGGGGCTGTGTTGTTTTGTGACCACCCTGTAAAGTAAACCAAATGTGCTGTACCTCCTTCATGGACATGCGTCCTCGGAACATAGCGGCGACGGTGAGGTATCGTCCATGTCGCGGGTCACAAGCGGCCATCATGTTCTTGGCGTCGAACATCTGCTGCACAAGCTCGGGCACGGTGAGAGCGCGGTACTGCTGGCTTCCACGCGAAGTGAGAGGAGCGAAGCCGGGCATGAAGAAGTGCAGGCGTGGGAATGGAACCATGTTGACGGCCAGCTTGCGAAGATCGGCGTTCAGCTGTCACGAACAGCAGAATTATCACAGTGACGATCGGCAGCATCGGATTGGGTAGCTGAGGGTCCCAGGCTAGAAAATGTACTGCGATATCTCCGTTCCCATTTCTACCATTGTCCCTGCACGCGGCACGGGACAATGGAACCTCTCCAATCTCGAAATCTCCTTCATTGTTTACAGACGATCATGGCAACTGGCAGATTGTTAACTGAGGGCAGCTAAAGATTGGGGGAATAGGGGCCCTAGTCTGCAGCCTCATTAGGACCTTAGCCTAGTTCTCAATCTCAACTATGACGATAAATCACTTTCACTATCACGCCATCAGCAGTTACACTCTCATTTTATTCATAAGAGAGTAACTTATGTGTACAGCACTAGTCTGTTTAGAAAGAATCCGGGTACACAACACTTAGTAGCAATCAATACAAATTCACTTCTCAGCACTTTTAAAAATCAGATTTGAAGACAATACCAAACAAGGCCAATAACTGACTATTGTGTACAACGATATCATTGACGGAAACATCATGCAGAAGTTTATTTTACCACAAAAACAGTTGACAATACAGTGTACGTAACATTGTGGCAGGGTGCAGTAGGTAGCCGTGCCACAGATACATGCTGACCACGCATAGAATGATTTCATCAGTACACAATCAGCTTTAAAAATGTCAACTTGCATGCATATAGTAACTGAAGCTGTGAAGACGAAAATTTTCTATTAAAATTTGTCAATTTGGCATGCGTCACTACACTATGTGCATACGCAGAAACACACGCGCAACAACACAAAAATTAAGCATTTCGTAGTTTCATTACCTATTAGCACAACAAATACGACACTCTGGACGAATTTTAATGAAACTGTAGGCAATGGTATTTTTTGCAAAAAATCGGCTAGTTTTGAGCAGTGCAAATCTTTGTTTGTTTGTAGTGAGTAAGCTGCCTTTCTCAAAAGACATGCGCACTTGTGATGAGCAGCCTTTTCTGGTGCATGGGAGCCATATTGGTGGTCCATCCACTATGTTATTATTAACACATCCAATGTGGACAGGAAAACCGATTCTCTGGTTGTTCCCAGACACCCAACAACCTGGTGACAAGCGATACAGATCTATATTATTAAAGTCTGATCAACTTTTCGTTGCAAAAAATGCATCCAGATTTACAGGAACAGATGAAACTAACGTAAAAATCATGCCAAAGAAACAAAGTTCTTACAATGGTGGAATGCCGATTTCCAATGGATCCACCTGATAACAGACAAACGAGCACACAAGCAAAACCACAACTAATAGGCCTAAATTCGTTAACAAACGCCAGAAATGTAGTTAACCTGTCCAGGGAAGCGGAGGCAGGTGGTAATGCCTGAGATGGCGGCCGAGACAAGGTGGTTGAGGTCGCCGTAGGTTGGAGTGGTGAGCTTCAAGGTGCGGAAGCAGATGTCATACAGAGCCTCATTGTCAATGCAGAATGACTCGTCAGTGTTCTCAACCAGCTGATGCACTGACAGAGTGGCGTTGTACGGCTCGACGACTACATCAGACACCTACATGCACAAAACAGCACACAATAGCATACATACCATGTAGGGATTTATTTACATACTCTAATGAAGGGAGGGTGAACATCCCCAATGACATTGGTACCTCCCAAATGCCCAAGTCAATCTCGGCGTCTTTGGCGCCATGAAACCTCAGAAAATTGGCAAACACACCACAGCCCAAAAATTCAGAACAAAAACCCTGTACATCCAGTACAGGCACTCGTATTTACTGGTGTTCTCTGACCACATTACAAAACATCAAGTTCTTGACAATAGAGTATCTTTGTTGTAATTTAGCATTGTACAGTCACGTTATCTGAAATTTTTCCATATATAAGAAATGCGCCATAACGACATCATTTGTTGCTGATCTATGATAAACAGGAATTTTGATATGCAATGCACAATGCAACAGAAAGCAAATCATACTATACTGCGTGTCGTATGTGTCTCTGATTTTTAACTTCAAAGGTTAATAGTTTACAAGGTAGGTAACAATGCACCTTAACATCACTCAATGGGTGGCAATTACGCCATACTATCGATGCACAGCATCACACAGTGTATCATGTTTCTGTTAATTTATTTATTTATGTGCAACAATTGTATTCTCATGCTCTGGCATTGTGTGTGTGAGTGTGCGCTTCTACTCGTAGTCGTTAACGTGTAGTCAACGAGGACCGTAGCGTCGCTCAAGAATGGCCTCTCCTGATGACGGAACGCCATAGGTCGGCTAGAGAGTGGTTATCCCGAGTCCTGACGCAGTTGGTCTATCCACCGCCTGTGCAGACGACCAGGACGGCGCTTCCAGTCGGCACGGGAAAATCTGTTGAGAGAGAGGTCGACCTGCAGCTTGAAGGCCTGATGAGCTGGGGTAGAGGCTGGCAGCTGGCAGAGAGGACCGCCGTTTACAGGATGTCACTGATAGATGGTAGTCCAGTAAGGAGGGAGATGTCCGCATTGAGAACTCGAGCTTTCCACCTGATCTATAGCATCTTACCCTGATACCGAAAGTGGAATGCTTCCTGAGTTTTAACGTCCACAGCTAGAATAGTCCAAGTTTCTGCAGCATACAGCAAGACCGAGAGGGCGAGTGCCTTGTAAATGCGTGTAGAAAGTGATAAGCATTGATCACGCCAAACACTGTGTAACGATGACATCTCCGATGATGCCAGGGTGATGCGGCGTTTGATGTCAGATCTGCAGTAGCCGAAGACCTGCGGACTGAAGGCTACCAAGATCGATGAACTCATCCACTCGGTAAACAAGATTCCTGTCTATGACGACATTGGGAAAAGACTGATCGGTGCCGAGGTTCAGGATCTTGGTCTTTGGCCAGGGAATCTGCATGCTCTTGTACTGAACGTTGTTAAACCTTCCCTCTGCGGAAATTACATGGCTACTGTAAAGCGAGGTACCTTGGGTGAGGGAACGATGGAGAAGGTGAGCATGACACGGTCCGGATACTCTTCACGGATCTTGCTGATGAGCAGCGTTCCCATTCCAGCTCCGGTGCCTCCTCCAAGCGAGTGCGTCAGCTGGAAACCCTGCAGACAATCACAGCTTTCTGCCTCTTTGCGAACGACATCCAACACCGAGTCGATCAGTTCTGCACCCTCAGTGTAGTGGCCCTTCGCCCAGTTATTTCCTGCACCGCTCTGACCTACATATCACAGTAATCACGTTAAAGATTAACTGGTTTTCCTCACAGAAACTTGTACAATAATCACGATTTTTGCTTGCTATGTTAAGTGCAAAAAAGGGAAACTGTACTGTCACTGTTCTCAACTAACATTTTTGTACATAGGCCCTACTGTAGATAAAATAGCCATAAATTATGTTGTTTTACTATCAGTTTAATGTCATCATGTGCCACCAAAATTGCCTTATAACATAAGCCACTGGACAGTCAATACACAAAAATATAGTTTTGTCACCCATTGCAAGCAGCAGTAATATTAAGAACATTCTTTTTAAAAATACAATTAAACAATCACACAAACTTTCCAAACGCCATACCATACCAAAACGTATCTTGCAAATTACAAATAATGTCCAACTTCTAACAGCTATACAAGGCAAATGCAGATGAAAACTAACTTAACACAGGAAATTTTGCCAACATTAAATGGCAACGTGAAAATGGCAGTGGCAATAGTTTCAGGACAAAAAGAAACAAATTCAAAAATCATAGCTACACACTGCATGAAAATAAATGACAACAGCACGATTTTGCTCCAGATTCAGCTTTCATATACAGGCATGATGAGTAAGAAACATTTAGTTGTGTGACCACAACTTCTGACATACTGCCTTAACTGGTTAAAGGTGCTGACCCTCAACTGCGCTGGCCATATGACCAACACTGGTTGTATGTAAGCGTGATTCAGGATAACTGCAAAAATTGCCACAAACAGACGAGCTACTGTGCTAAACAATGGACGTGACTTGTCTGCACAGAATCTCTTTCAGTGTTATAAGCTTCAAACCACTGCACTGCATGGGACATAACAAATATAACTGAAGAACTGAGGCTAAGTAACTAATAAGCTCAGCAGTGGTGAGAATAATAAGTGTAATCACAGCAAATGTATGAAGCAACATCAAACCGAAAACGAAGTTGTCTGGACGGAAGATTTGTCCAAAAGGTCCAGCTCTTACAGAGTCCATTGTGCCAGGCTCAAGATCCACAAGAATTGCTCTCGGCACATACTTACCACCTACAAACATCAGACGAAAATGAGACTGGAAATTCACAACAATGTATAACTCCATAACTGTGATAACAAGATCAACTAATACTTACAACAGATATTCAAATCAAATCAAACTAACTATTTTATAGTGCGCCTTAATCTGGTTTCTGTTTAACAGTCGAATTAACAACATTTGAATACACCCGATCCACACTGCTAAAGATTTCCACTGTATGTAGACGGCCATGCAACAGTATTAAATTACAAAAGTAGCATCACAAATGGCACGCACGTGTCTAAACCGTCACACTAAAATTGTGATTACAAAAGGTACCAAGAACAAAATATTTACTTGCAGTGATGCAACATATATATATG
>Ga0056116_1000986_pt1 | contig 10567 bp, 9 predicted proteins | sample WorMetOlspDAHAB2_FD_67352 | JGI IMG/M metagenome (GOLD analysis project Ga0056116, IMG submission 67352) | Marine gutless worms symbiont microbial communities from Max Planck institute for Marine Microbiology, Germany - Olavius sp. DAHAB.2 ...
GCATATGCATTACCATAGGCAAAAATATTAAACAATAAACATATAAATAAACAAGCAAGAAAGTCATCGAAATTATCGTTTATTTCAATTGAACAGCATTAACATTCATTAAAAACAGTATTAAAGCTGAAATATGAGGCACATATGATATATGACGAAAAGACTTGTAATTGACCATAACCAAACCAGTCACGAATAAAACAACATAGAATATTTAACATCAATAAATGAAAATTTGATGACTTTCTTGCTTGCTTATTTATATGTTCATCATTTAATATTTTTGCCTATGGTCCAGTATATGCATATAAAACTTATGAATACATTTGGAAAAGGGTTAATACTCATACCAATGTGTGGTTATAGGTTGAGTGCTGGTCCTACTGAAGGCCTCAGCACGTGGTGGCCGAATGATCGGTCATCCACCACAACAACCAACGTCAACGTCAACAGGAGAAAATGATCGCAAGTGTTGTCAGTTGCAAAACCACAAACAGTTCAGTGATGACACGACAACAAACACTCAATCACGTCAACATATCACAGAATCGCATGTCATCAGAACAGCAGCCGTTCACATCACCACACATGCTTAGCACCACGTAATCAATTACCAATTATGCAATCGCTAACGACATAACGAAAAAAAAAGAAGATCAACAGGAAGTTACGTCACGTTACACCGACGTTGTCAGGAAATCAAATGATGCAACGCAGTGTTAAAATTCAGCAGTTTTGGCGGGAAATTTCATCACAGCAAAAACTAAACTGAATAAGTCCACAGCGCTTACAACTTAAGCAACAGAATTAACACTTGTACATCACAACTCAACATGCGAATAGATGAAATATAAATGGCGAAATATCTTCAGGATTGAAAGTGGAGATGCAGCATGAATGAAAACAAACAGCAGAGAAGTGGAGACACGTTTTTAAAATGGACAACTTGAAACAACCTGACACACAGTGGAGATATGCCTTAAATGTGGACGACATCGGTTACACGGTCGCAGCATTTCTGCGCAACATATATCAACCAAACTGAAACAAGTCAGCACTAATTGTTGATTTCAAAAATTGTGCTCAGAATTATTCCATCCAAAAAAGACACAGTACAACATCCATAAGTCACAGCAATATATGACGAACAATGAACTCATGAAACTTGACAATATCCATTACATTGTTACTGCGTTTTTGCACACCATATATGAACCGCAAGATATTACCTGTATGTAAGTTAGAGCCATTGACGACAGCAACAGTAATAATATCGTTCATGTTGCACCAAAACAACACATAATTAGCACGATGTTTGAAAGTTTCTAGAACAGCTGACACACAAACTGTTTATGTACAACATTGGTTGAAAGTCGAGCACTAAAACATGGATCATGATTAGTGATGGTCAAAATACTCGGAATTAATGTAAACCAATCATGACTGCAGATCTTCACACATCGCACCTCACTGAAACCGTGTTCACAAGTCTGCTGAGAACGAGCTCTGCTGGCCGAGGTGCAAATATGCTGTCACCGGTTTGTGCACAGAAGAACACCATGATGCATTTTGCTCAGCCAGAAGGGATCAAAAAATGCCAGATGCAGAATATATCATGCATTGCTGTAAACCAGAACTTTTTTTTATCATGTGCAATTCCACACAAACTGTGACGACGTTGTTCTAAACAGATTTTTTTTGCAGTTGTAAATTATCAAATTTACGCAGCTGAAAACGTTGGTTTTGTGTCATGATTTGCAGGTCAAAATGCAGCACTAACTGATTGGCAGAAGGTTAGGGAAGTGGATGTAAAAATTGCTTCTGAAATGTGCTCAGCAACATGACAACACTACGAAAACAGCTTCAGACAGAGAACGCAATTACGATGATTTAGTCACATAGATGCTGCACATATTAACAAAATCGACAATACGCTACTGACAGCAAAAAACATCTACGACACAATCGACTACAGTACTAGTAACGACGCGAAAAACAAGCAACGAAAAATATCAGAAATAACTTAGATGTGGTTATCATTCGATACACAGCAATACGTACAATGCTGGGGGGGAGGGAGGCAGGGAATGCAACTTTGTTGACCCAACGGGGATCTTGAGAAACAACTAATGCAGCAGACCTTTGAGGCAAACAAAATTCACCAGGAATAATAAAAACAACAATAATAATTATTATTATTATACAACAAACAGTAATGCACTGTTTAGGAAAGCCCTGAAAATAAGCCAGCCAATTTTGCCCCAGCAGACACATGCAATTTCTTTATTGGCCAACTTTATTGTAAAACATTTTCTGAGCAATTTACAGTGCAACTAAAACAAAAATAAATAACTTATGACAGCAGCAAAAAATTCCAAAAACTTCAGGAATGCACTGAGAAATTCCCCCTTGATCGCCCCCCCCCTCCGACAAATTCACATCAGTGACCTCCCAAGCATTGCAGACAAGTATATGATGGCTAGATTTGCGTCGCGTCGTCGTCACGGCAACCACCGTCGCCATGGCAACCGGCGTTGCCACGGCAACCGTTGCCAAGGCCAACAAACACCTCATCACTGTCACCGTCATTGCAAATGTCTTTGCCTGCGTCCATATCTGTCATCAGAGTCGAGTGAGGCTGTGCACTGGCAGCACTGGTTGTTCTACGATGATGACTCTGCGTGTACGCACGGTGCTTCGCAGTGTCAATACATCGGCGTGGAATATCACGAGTTCCCAGCTGAAGACAACACCACAGCATTGTGCGTGCCTCAACCAGCGACGACGTCAGCTGGCCTAGCGCCTCCGCCAGTGAAAACACATCTACACACGCAATACGACACTATACAGAATGAGATTCTACACAAAGGTTTTTTATCTTAATTCTACAGCTAAGTTTTGCGTATTATTCTGCATGTACTGCATAATATATTCTGCAAACTAATCCAGTCCATCGTTGCTACATAACTTAAGCCACACACACACACACACTCACACACACGCACGCACACACGCACACATACCTTTGTCCTTGTCGGGTTGCGAGACGTTTTTGTTGCGATGTCGACTGATGGCATTTGCAATTTCGACGCGTCGACACGAGTCAACTCGGCGCGTGGATTCAGCCCAGCACGAGAAAGTCTTGTCAACACAACTCGAAAACTTCATGCCACACAGCTTCTCAATGTGCTCGACCAATGTTGTCACCTGCAGCATCGCACAACAATTCCAATCACCACGCATAAGGCGATGTTTCACATTTCAACATCACAAGCTACACAGTCTCCTCAAAAAAGGTGCCACAGTCTACAGGAGAACCATATGCATGTGTGCTCATCTCGCTGTGTTAGGCCTTTGAGCCAGCAGGTGCTATAAACCACAAAGTCTGCTGACGCATGGTCAGTGCGAAGTCCGGTTACCTTCCCAGCTTAGTAGCATCATCGCCCTTCCACTATGATACCAAATGACACTGCTAATTGGTGACAGAGGAAGGTGTGCGTTAGCGGCTTGCTGTACTCGACAGCGCAGTGGGTGAGAGTCGAACCCGCCACCTCTCCATCACCGTTCCGACGTTCAAGCACTAGACTATCAAGTGACACAGTCTTGCTCCAACTGAAAACTCACCCTTGCATGTTCGCGAAGAGAATCAACAACCAGTCTGTCGACACGAGACGGGTTTGTAGGCAGCTGCGGCAAAGAACGACTATTATCGCTCGACATGGACTTTCCCGGATTCTGCCTGGCTAACTCCGCCTCAGTCTGAAACACACTCACACGCGCAAACAATAAGTCTGCAAAAGAAACCTCACAAGTTCAACTATTCAGCTACTGAAAGTACATTTCTAAACAATGTATCTGGTGCGAACAAAAGAGAAAAATTTAACTTTTTATTTGTTGCATAATTCATACATTTGGCTGACAAATATGCATAAAAATAATTTTAAAAAATTGGCTAAAACCAATAAATACACGTGAACAGTTTAGCACGATAACTGAACGTCAGGACCAGCTGTGGTCACTTTGGAGAGGTCGGTTGAGAGGCGGTCACTTTGGATACAGCCTTAACAGCCAATCGCTTGAACGACACTGACAAAATTAACGTGTACAGCAAACTCGGTGCAACTCGATAAAGCCAGAAAACTAAGCACCGGTATACAAACGAATGTTAACCTGCATTTGTTGCGTCTTACGACACTCTGCCAGCAAACAAAATGTGTTTATTCTAAAGCTCCTAAGGGGGAGGTGGGAGGTCTTAAGGGGAAAGGGGTCGAGAGAGAATTGTGGGGGGATGAGAAATAGCAGCAACTCACCTTTTTGCGTTGATTCTCAACAAGTCGAAATTGTTCGTAGCTTTCTTCGAGACAAACATGCAGCACGTTCGCTGCTTCTGTCGTGCGTCTGACACGACACACACGACACAAACCAATCAATCACCAATCAATCGCCAATCAAGCATCCAACAGCAGGCAACCAGTGGTAGCCATGGAACAAAGAAACTACAGAGTGGCAATTATTCAGAAAATAAAAACCAACATTAACAACATCAACATCAAGTACTGCAGTGTAAAACAACCAGCATAGTACGTTCATAGCTTGCAGTATTGCGGAAGCAACCAGATACGTACCATACTGTTCAAAGGAGACTTATAACTCAACACAGACAGTCACATGAGTCTACACGTTTTACAGTCTGCAAAGCCAAAGTCTTTCGCGAGTTGCATGGCCCATAGAGGTGGGGGAGGAGGAAGGGCAGCTGATCTCCAGCCACACGACAGTGGACACGGGGCCAGTGTGTCGTCGCATGGTGTGCCTGTTTACCTCTCAGCCTACGCTGCTGTTACCAAATTGTACTGCTTGGTGGCAAAGGCAATACGTGTGAAGTGAACAACTTGTCCAAGGTCACAATCAACAGCTCAGAGATTGCGATTGAGCCCGTGATCACAATGGGTGATGCCTGATGGCCAGAAAACTAAAATAAACTGGGCAAACACTGCTTACCACACACACGCACTGTGCCTTGTAAAGTTGTGTAGTTACCGGTTGAGCATTGGGCCGACTGAAGGCCTCAGCTCGTGGTGGCCAAGTGATCAATCGGTCATCACCCAAACCAGGGCGTCCATCCCCCCAACAGCCATGAAGCAACCTCCCCCCTTTCCTTTCCCCATTCTGCCCCTCCCCATTTCTGAAGGTGGTCCAGGGGTATCACACCCGGGAAAATTTTGGAATTAAAGTTGCTTGTAGGCGAGTTTTTGAGCATTTTAGAAATATGCATCAACACATTCATTTACCAAGTCTATGCGCTTATTTTCCCTCAGAAAAAAAGGGTAAATTTTGCCCCCCTAACTTCCTTATTTTTGCCCCTTTTGTGTCACCGGGGTGCCTTTGGATGCCTTGACCCAAATGACAACAAGACAACAGCCATTGCACATCACAATTCCAACAACGTAACCACTACAGCACAGAAGTCAAGCAATCGTTCAAATGAGGTTATGCCCACCGTGCTGCTGCCTTCGGCACATACGACGGAACAACTGGCTGAACAGTTATCAGAGGTGCTGGCATCAGTGGACTGGCTGGAACCATCATGGGGGGCATAACCAACTGGGTCACTGGCATCCCTCCAGGACCCACCACAACGTTGTACAAGACATCAGGAGGGCACGGCTGTGGACATGCAAATGGCGGCAACAGCCCAAGGTGGCTGGCGATCATGTAGTCAACATACTGCTTGCGGAGCGCTGGAGGAAGGCGGTCTAACTCTCGCATAAACATTTGCTCACTGGGCACCAGGGGGCGCTGCTCACTGGGCACCAGGGGGTGCTCTCGCTCTTTCATTCTGCTGGCAACATGTCCTCCTCGAGAAATCTTCTCGGTGTTTTGCGATGAAACGGACTTTGAAGAGGTTTTGGTCGCAAGGTGGGTGGCTGGAATACTGTCAGATGGATTCAGCCGTCCCACGACCACATCTTGTTGTCTGCTGCTCGACTGCGGTTTAAATGACATGTCGTTTGTGACTGACCAAGCACCATCCAACATGGCTGCTGCGTTAAAACCTCCATTCTGCTCAAAAGCTGGTTCCGTTTTGCAGACACCGACCGTCTTTGTCATCAAGCTGTCCACGCTAGTCGATGCATTTGTGGCGGGAAAATCTGACGATGCATTGACCTGTCGACTGTTATGACTTTCGCAACTCCAGCACGACTTTGACAAACTCTTCTGCGTTAGGTCACCGAGCGATACTCCACTTCCAAACGGTGTGTAGTACTTTGTGCCATAGCGGTCGCACTCCCCTTCACAACTTGTGTCCAACAAAGACTTGTTGACATCGGTTGTGTTTGCAAACAACGCAAATAGAGATTGGCTGGCATTGTCTCCGTCCATGCCAGTAAAGTCGCGGCTGCCAAGACTCTCGGGAGAATAAGACCACAATCCATCTGACGGTCTGTTGCCATCATACAATCTGTAGTATTACAACATGCCATGACACCTTGTCATAACTCTGTCTTTTTAACACCTGTCACACTTTTACCTTTGCATATTACGTTAAATGCTGTAAACTAACTATAGGCTGATAATGCTCATATATGCAAACTGGACGACTAAATTCTGCACGGATATTCTAAGCTATTTCTGAGAGTACTGCAAAAGATCTCAGGGAGGAGGGAGGCTAGCTTTTTGGCGAATCAAGTGAACAGATAAACAGCGATTGGAAACCAGAGTAAACAGCATCAATGAATACTACATCTCAAGCACTGCAATTTAGTATTCATTGTCGCGAGAGAGATCACCCACGTCACTAACTTATTTGTTGCAACATACATTATTATTATTACATTATTATTATTACATTATTATTATTGTTATTCATTAAAATATTATTATTATTAAACTAACAGGGAAGAACCAGACAAATCACTCAAACCACATATAAATGAATAAGCAAATCAATCAAATCAATGAATCGGGGTCTTTTCATAGTGGCCTAAATAATCCAGAGGTTGAGTGAAACGCTAACAACAGAAGGAACCGAGAGATTATGCGTCGAACTGGACGACTGACTTGTCAGCTGAAGAATGGCAACACGTCAAATTAGCAGCATCGTCATCAGTCGTCAGATTGTGACTACCGTTCAGCGAATGTCGATTCCAGTCAGTTGGTGACGGACTGCATTGATGAGTGGATTCTGGCCACGGCTGAAAACGACAACGACGTTTCATTTTCAAACACAACTTAGTATGCCGAGGACTAAAGTGCAGAAAAAAGTACCATCATCATTATCATCATCATCATCACCATTGTCATCACCATTATCATTATTAACAGTGCTTGGAACTAACGTTCCCGCTGTGATCATCGTCAACGTCATTATGTTATGAGTTTTCAAATTCACTTCAACAGACATGGTGCAGCATCCAGCCATTGCTAAAATAAGTCACTGGCAGATTTTTTTTGCCTGCAATAACATAACTAGCAGTTACTTGGCAATATACAGTCAGTCAAACAACGGACTGGTCAAATCACAGACCGGACCATTTGCAGACTCGTCAGTTCACAGGAATATGAATTTGATGGAAAATTGGAATCAGATAATCCTCAAAACCTTATTTTTTAATTTGCAGTTTGTAACTTGACCAGTCTGTGAATCAACTGATCGTGACTTGTCCAGCCATACAGTAGCATTACAATTAGTTTTAAAATATTCTTTTTTCACTCACACTGTTAGACGATGCAGACGATGAGTGACTGAGACTACAATCGACAGCATCTGTTGCGACGTTCCACGATTGACAAAGTTCACTCAGACCGCGACTCAAATCGTCGTCAGCTCCGTAACCACCAACGCAGCACGTCTCATCAAACAGTCCACAAAACAAATCTGAATTCCACGGCGCAAATTCGCGGTCGGCAGAAACGTGACTGCTCAATCGAGACAAGTCCGGTGGTTTGATGCGACAAGAATCGGACAGCAACGATCGCGGATGAAACGGCAAAACTTGCGGATTCAGAGCAAACTGCCACACCAGAAAACAACACAATTATCCACAAATAAAATAAATACATTATCAAATGTATTGGAAAACAATAAAACAATAAAGTAACAAAATGATGGATGCAACTGTGAGATGCAAATGTGAGATGTGCTCAAAATCTTAAATTAATCGTATATAAACATCAGAAAGTCCAGTGATAATTAACATAATTTCTCTATTCTATAAGCTGTCATTAAAACAGTTGAACACCCAATGCAAAATCATACTGGCAATGAGAACAGTAGTTGTAAAGGTAAGGTTCACTAACGTAACTCTGCAAACTGCATTTGCCACCTCAGCGGTGCTGCGCGTCACAAACAGGGCCCGTGTTCAGCCAAGACCACAGCTTAAGCCCACGCTCACGGACTTTGGCCTGTAGCCATATAGCTGCATATAGCCAAAGCCTGCAATTTTAATGATCTCCACCCCCGTAATCCATGGATCACTCACTTATCATCCCCGGAGGGATGGAAGGCTGAGTTAGCCTAGATTACCCAGGAAATAACATAAACACGAGAGCAGAGTAACAGTAATTAATAACAATTGCCAGCCATGCACATTTGCTCTCGGTCACTGGCAATTCATACCACAGACAACGACAATGCCTGTGACCAGCAAAAAACATGAAATCCCATTAATTAACAGTCTGTTGTCAAGCAACTAGATTTTCAATGTCTGGCCTATAATTTGGGCTGGCCTGGGTTATGGCATTTTGACCAGATTTTACACTACTGGACCAGGCAAATTTTAGGGCATATTGATTTACATATACCACAAACAAAAAGCCACGACGGGTAAAATGCGGACTACGGATTGCGGATCATACAATAAGTTAAAATGCAGATGCTGATGTGGACAAAACCCTAACTCTGGCCCTCACCCTAACCTGAACATTAACCCTAATCCTAACTCTAACCCTGACCTTATTTTAACTGATGTGTGATTCTTGGGACCGCATTTTACCGTAGGCCCAAACAAACACACGTGTTAACAGTTCATGGGAGCTCCATCGGTTTGACTGAAGTCACCACCGACACCACCGACCGTTATTGGCGGCCCGTAACAGTAGGTGGTGTGGTCGGTGGTAGCGGTAATTACGTTAGGGTTAGAGTTAGGGTTAGCGTTAGGCCTATACACTAATTACGGTCGGTGGTTTCGGTGGTGACCAGTCAAACCCGAGCTCCATCACCAGCCATGCACAAACAGTATAGCGAAATATTTGAAATTCGCTGTCAATAAATGGCATAAATTTGAGATAATGAAATTTCAGACACAAACTACATCGAATCCACAACCGCGAACGAAATTGGAACAAAAGCACAGCCAAGCACCAGTTGACCCCCACGCACGCTGCAATCAGCTGTTTCAACAACGCAATAAAAGCACCACCGTAGGCATATTCCACAATCGCATCGATGTAATTCACTATAAAGGCAAAACGATTACATAAACACTAAGAACTATAGATACAGAATTGCCTGAAGTTACACCTAACAGTATTTTAATCACAAACTTGATATCGAGAAACAAAGGAGGTCAACGTCCTGGAAAGAAACGTAAACAAAGACGCATGGCAATAGCGAACAATGAAACATCGAATAAAAAGGCAACTTTCAGACACGTACTTGCGACTCCGTGTGCATATTTCTGCTGGAAATCTTCATGACTTAAATCGCCAGTTTTATCACAATATTTCACGAGTTAATAAACGAACTTGTTTATTGTACTGAAACTTCTGCGCGCCTCTACGTCACAATCGATCGCTATGCAAATGCGCTGTTCTGCTTCACTCCCGCTGCTTACTGTGGCCAGTTGTGGCAATAGGGCCAATCTCCGACAGCCAATGGTTGCGAGTTGCGATTCCGCGAATGGGTGGTGCTATGTGTTTCAATTGACCTACTTTTTCACAAAACTGATTTAAAGCGATATATATATCTATAACCAAAGCAGTATTTTATGAGCGTGAATTGTGTCATTAGTTCGGCTTGATCAAAGTATCAAAGTTTTCTTCGGTTGATCTATCCCTCCGTTGCTTGGAAAGTTAAATGAATATTCATCAAGCAGAACACGGTCAGCGATAAAAATAGTCGTTGGTATTTTGAAGGACAGCGACAGTATTCGCGCCAGATAAAATGCGGAGTTTGACCCTCCGTTTTTCAGAACGAAGTGCCAGAGTTTGTAATGTGTAACAGGCGATGTAGTTTTGTATTCTGCTCTAGCGGTGCGTGGTGACTGTAAACTGTTGGTGCATGTGTTGGTGTGTTGACAAACGTTACTTACTTACTATTGCAGAGTCAATTTTCAAGTGTACTGCGCTTACCTTGGATTTGTGAATGACGTAAAACATTACGTCATAAAGCAAAAGTAAACATTAGAATAGTTGCACATAAAATTGAGATTTCTGGTCAATGGCATTACAAGGGCGCCGATTTGTGTTCAACTTTGGGGGGGACGAACAGATAATCTGGATTGTGGCCTGGAGGGTGCTGCCAAAGTGCTAGAGGTAGGTAGGTGCGAGGTGCGGGAGGGGGCTCATC
>Ga0056116_1000988_pt1 | contig 10559 bp, 9 predicted proteins | sample WorMetOlspDAHAB2_FD_67352 | JGI IMG/M metagenome (GOLD analysis project Ga0056116, IMG submission 67352) | Marine gutless worms symbiont microbial communities from Max Planck institute for Marine Microbiology, Germany - Olavius sp. DAHAB.2 ...
TTTTACAACAAACAAAAAAGTAACTAGTGCGTAACATTGGTTATTCAGATTTTAAATGGGTTCTTGGAACAATGTCTGGAGAGGGGTGTGCTGAACAATAAATTTTATGTTGAAGAAAATTCAATACAAAGTCATCTTATGAGATAAGGGGAAATGATGTCTGCAAAACAAATTATCACATCTTAAAAAAAGGCTGTAAATGCATTTTATTAGATTTATTGATAAGTTAATGTAAAACCTCTAGCTTAAAAAATGTTTACGGAAGAATATAAATATGGCTTTCGGACGGAAATTGAGTCTGAAACCTTCCCGAAAGGACTGAACGAAGAAACAGTAAGAGCTATCTCGGCAAAAAAAAAGGAGCCCTCGTTTTTGCTCGATTTTCGTTTAAAGGCCTATCAAAAATGGAAAAAAATGGTTCCACCAAACTGGGGAAAGCTTAAGACGGCTCCCGTGGATTTTCAAGAAATTTGCTACTATTCTGCTCCCAAAAAAGAACAAAAACTCAGTAGTTTAGATGAGGTAGATCCAGAAATTTTGCGCACTTTTGAAAAACTAGGTATTCCGCTAGAGGAACAAAAGCGATTATCAAATGTAGCAATTGATGTGGTTTTTGATTCTGTATCGCTTGGGACGACATTTCATGAGACTTTGGATAGGGCTGGCGTTGTCCTTTGCTCTATGAACAAGGCAACAAAAAAATATCCCGAATTATTGGAAAAATATTTAGGAACAATTGTCCCAATTGGAGATAATTTTTATGCCACGCTCAACTCTGCAGTTTTTTCCGATGGATCGTTTGTTTATGTCCCAAAAGATGTACGCTGTCCCATTGAGTTATCTACCTACTTTCGTATTAATGAAAGAGAATTAGGCCAGTTTGAGCGCACATTAATCATAGCAGAAAAGGGTTCTTCTGTCAGTTATTTGGAGGGATGTACCGCTCCCAAAAATGATAAAAATCAATTACATGCCGCCGTTGTAGAATTGATCGCTTTAGAAAGGGCGGAAATTAAATATTCAACGGTACAAAATTGGTATGCAGGCGATAAAAAAACGGGGAAGGGAGGCATTTACAATTTCGTAACAAAACGAGGGAAATGTGCAGGGAAATACGCGAAAATTTCTTGGACACAGGTAGAGACCGGTGCTGCGATCACATGGAAATATCCTAGTTGTATTTTGCAGGGAGACGATTCACAAGGAGAGTTTTATTCCATATCCATTACTAATGGAAAAATGCAAGCCGATACGGGCACAAAAATGTTCCATTTAGGGAAGAGAACTCGTTCTACTATCATTTCAAAAGGGATTTCCGCAGACGAATCCTCTAATACCTATAGAAGTATCGTTCATATTTCTTCAAAAGCGGAAGGAGCGCGTAACTTTACGCAATGTGACTCTTTGCTTGTAAAAGATCGATGTGATGCAAATACCTTCCCCTCTATTGAAGTCTATGATAATAGTGCACAAGTAGAGCACGAAGCCTCTACATCAAAAATAAACGAAGAGCAACTCTTTTATTTTCAATCTCGAGGTTTTTCTTTAGAAGAGAGTATTCAAATGATAATAAGTGGTTTTTGTGATAGAGTGATAGGGGAACTCCCCTTAGAATTTGCAGTAGAGGCAAAAAAACTTCTCACACTTAAACTGGAAGGATCTGTTGGATGACAGGTTGCGCTGCTAAAAGAGGTAGTAATTATGTTAAAGATTGAAGGGCTTCATGTAAATGTAAAAGAGACCTCTATTTTGAAGGGTCTTTCTCTTGAAGTGAAAGAACGGGAGATTCATGCGATTATGGGGCCAAATGGGACGGGGAAATCCTCTCTTGCCAGAGTAATAGTAGGCGATCCCAATTATAAAGTGATCAAAGGTACAATTGTTTTTTGTGGGAAAGATTTGCTCACGTTGTCGATAGAAGAGCGTGCTCATTTAGGTCTTTTCATGGGATTTCAACATCCTGTTGAAATCCCAGGTGTGATTAATGTGCATTTTTTGCATAGTGTGTTTAATGCTAAACGAAAAAGTATGGGATTGGATGTGTTGAATCAAAAAAAGTTTCGCTCTTTGCTTGCGCAAAAAATGCAAGAGATGCAGATGCCCTTACATCTTGTCGAGCGTGGGGTTAATAGCGGACTTTCTGGAGGAGAAAAAAAATGGAATGAAGCTCTTCAAATGGCGATTCTTGAACCAAAGTTAGCTATTTTAGATGAGCCCGATTCTGGTCTCGATATTGATGCAATACGTTCCATGTCCCATACCATTAATAAGCAAAGAAATTCTGGGAATGCGCTTATATTAATCACCCATTACCAAAGGTTACTTAACTATATTACGCCACAGTTTGTGCATGTAATCATAGATGGGAAGATTATAAAGTCTGGGGGCGCTGACCTTGCCCTAACATTAGAAAAGCAGGGGTACGAATCTTTTTTATGAGTTTTTTACAAACCCTCTCCTCACACTATCGCAAGGACAGCCCATGGAAGCAAAAAGCATGGGACATTCTTCAAACCAAAGGTTTCCCAACAGGTAAATGGGAGGGTTTCCGGCATGTCCCTTTGCAGTCCCTTTATGAGAGCAGATTTTCTCCATTGGATAGGCCTAACCTTCCCATAAAAAGGAAAAAGAATACCTGTGTTTTTGTAAATGGAGAGTTTAGAGCCGAATTTTCGCAAATAGAGGGAGTTGTTTGCCTTCCGCTCAATAAGGCTATGAATTCTTATGGCACTTTGTTACAAAAAAGTTGGTCGCAGCTGTTAATGGAAGAGACCAACCCTTTTCACCTGTTAAATTATGCATTACATAGCACAGGACTCTTTCTTTATATCCCTCCACACATACACAGCACGATTGAGTGGCTATTTTTCTTTACTAAAAAATCGCAAATTCATTCACCAAAAATAGAGGTGTACATAGGAAAGGGGGCGCACCTCACGATAAGGTCAAAAGTGCAGGGGAGAAAAGGGTGTTGGCATAATGAAAGTGTAACGTTTTCTCTGAATGATGAAGCCCATCTCTGCTTGGAGGAGCGACTCTCCCATTCCGATGAGTCTTGGGGATTTCATACCAAGCGTGTACAGGTGAAACGAAATGCAAAATTTCAGTATAAAGCTATTTCCAAAGGGGCAAAGGTAGAACGCCATGATATAGCTGTGACGCTAGAAGAAGAAGGTGGTGAAATAGATGTAAAGGGACTTTCTCTTGTCTCTGGGAACGCGAAAATATATCATTACCTTTGTATAAATCATGAAAAGCCACATACATGTTCCAAGCAACACTATAAAACCGTCTTACAGGGATGTTCTCTTTCCAATTTCGAAGGGAAAATCTGTGTAAAAAGGGGTGCACAAAAAGTGAAAGCCTGTCAGCTCAATAATAATTTGTTGCTTAGCCCAACCGCTCGAGTAATGAGCAAGCCTAACCTGGAAATTAAAGCGGATGATGTAAAAGTTTCTCATGGAGCGACATGTGCGCAAATACATGATGAAGAGATCTTCTATTTAAAGTCTCGAGGATTAAATGAACAGGAAGCTAAACATAACCTGATTAAGGGTTTTTGTCTTGAGCTCTTTAGTGATGAGGTATTTGATGAAAGTTTTTGATGTGTGGAAAATAAGAGAAGATTTCCCCATTCTTAAAAAAACTATGAATGGGAAGCCTCTTATTTACTTTGACTCTGCTACCACAACACAAAAACCTCACATGGTGATTGAAGCGATGAAGCGTTTTTATGAAGAGGAATATAGCAGCGTATATCGTGCTAACTATGAAATAGCAGCTCGTGCTACGGAGATGTATAGTATAACGCGAGAAAAAGTACAGCGGTTTATCAATGCTCGTGATGAAGAGGAAATTGTTTTTACTCGTGGCACTACAGAGGCAATCAATTTAGTGGCCTATTCTTTCGGGCAAGCCTTTATTCAAGAGGGTGATGAAATTATTATCTCTGAAATGGAGCACCATTCTAATATTGTACCTTGGCAACTTTTTTGCGAAAAGCATGGTGCTATTATTCGTTGTATTCCGATAAATGCACAAGGGGAATTATGTCTCGATATTTTTGAAGAACTGTTAAATGAGCGTACCAAGCTTGTAAGTATCGCTCATATTGCTAACGTAATGGGTACGATAAATCCCATTCATACGGTGATTCGTAAAGCTCATGAATATGGCGCAAAGGTAATGATCGATGGAGCACAAGCTGTATCTCACCTTTTAATCGATGTGCAGGATTGCGATGCCGATTTTTATGCCTTTTCGGGACACAAGATGTATGGTCCAACAGGTGTAGGTGTATTATATGGGAAAAAAGAGCTATTGGAAGCTATGCCTCCTTTTATGGGTGGAGGAGATATGATCGATGAAGTGTTCATAGATCATGCTACCTTCCAAAAACCTCCATTAAGATTTGAGGCCGGCACTCCCTCTGTTGTAGAAGTGATTGGGTTGAGCGCAGCCATCGATTACATTGAATCAATTGGAAGAAAAGCTATGGATATGTGGCAAAACAGGTTGCTTAAACATGCAACGGAACAGCTTCTCGATATCAAAGGAATACAGATGATTGGAACGGCGGCACAAAAAGCCCCCATTTTAAGCTTTATTATGGAAGGGATCCATCCCCTAGATCTAGGTACTATTTTGGGACTTAAGGGAATAGCCATTCGAACAGGTCATTTGTGTGCTCAGCCTACCTTACGCCATTTTGGAGTAGACACGCTGGCTCGAATTGCATTAGATATTTTTAATACTCATGAAGAGATAGATATTTGTATGCATGCAATTAAAGAAGCGGCAGTACTTTTCAAACCCGAAATGTCTTATTAATTTATCCAGTTGTTTTTTGTCTATTAACAGATTATGCTATCCCAAGTTTCGGTGGTTTCTCTAGGAAAGATTGCCGGTTTTTTCACAAATTCTTTCCGACTATCTAAACAGTAGGAGAGCTTGCATGTGTTTACAACAAGTTCTTGTTTTGCTATTACTTTTTTACTAAAAACAAATTTTAAAATCGCATATGAAAAACATTGCTTTTTTTATCAATTGCAAATAATTATGAGAATTTCTATGCTATAAGACAGTAAGATAACGCAAAAATGAGTGAACATGTAAATTAAATGTCGATGCATTATTTAGATCAGTTTAAAAAACACATTAAGAATCAAGATTATACTGCATTTTTTAGTCTGTGGGAAGAGTACTGTCTAGGAGATGATGTGGATGGTGAAGAACTCAAATGCATCTTGAAAAATGTAAAAAATTCTCAAATTGCTTTGCCATTTGGTCGTCATGTTGAAAAAGCTCTCGATTTATGGGAGCAAATTCCACAGTCTGCCCTTAAACATGAGGTTATTAAACTTATTCTTGATATACAAACTACTAATATGCCCTTTTTAGCTAATTTAACCTTGAATTATTTAAAAACGCGTTATAGAGAAGATATTTATTATGATGATAAAATTCGTTTAATTGGGCTTAAAGAGGGCGATGATTTTCAAGGTGCTATCAGTAACTATGAACTTCTGACTCATATGAAAAAGGGGCACTTTGTCTTTCATGTAGGAGGTTGGGGTATAGGAGAAATTTGCGAAATTTCTTTTTTACGCGAACAACTTGCCATTGAATTTGATTATGTCTCTGGGAAAAAGGAGCTCTCCTTTCAAAATGCCTTTAAAATGCTTGTCCCGATTTCTGAAGAACATTTTCTCGCACAAAGATTTGGGAATCCAGATGCTCTTGAAGAGCATGCCAGGAAAAACTCTGTAGAAGTTATTCATATGTTACTACGCGATTTGGGGCCTTCTACTACCGCTGAAATTAAGGAAGAGTTGTGTGATCTCGTAATTCCTAAAAAAGAGTGGGCACGTTGGTGGCAGGCCACTCGTTCGAAAATAAAAAAAGATACGCTGATAGAGGTGCCAAAAGATATTCGCAAACCTCTCACCTTAAGAAAAACCGAGATTTCACACGAAGATCGCCTACAAAAAGCTATTAAACAAAAGCCTGATGCGAACACTCTTATTCAAATGGTTTACGCCTTTTTACGTGACTATCCACAAACATTAAAAAATATCTCCTTTAAAAACCAGTTACAAGAGTATATCGAAATGGCCCTGTCCGTTAAGGAGCTAACCGATGCTCAAGAGCTGCAATTATATTTTATTTTGGAAGATCTTCAAATTGAATCAAACAATTCCCAGGAGCTTATTAAGCGCTTTTCTTCATTTGAAGATGTCATGAAAGCAATCGAAGTGATAGCCTTTAAAAAACGATTGCTCGTCGCTATTCATGCTCTGCGTGATGATTGGAGCGAAATTTTTTCGGATCTTTTATTAAAAGTAGAGCAAAATGCCATTCGAGACTATGTCTTTGAACAACTTTTGAACTCTAAAAAAGAGGAAAATGTTAGAGAAAAACTCGATGAACTTTTGGCCTTTCCCTACCGCTCCCCGCAAGTTTTTTTATGGTATTTTCGAAAAATTATGCGCGACTCATCCCTCCCCTATTCAGATCAAGAGGGGAAAAATCGTTTCTTCGAATCCTTTTTTATTTTGCTGAGCGCTCTAGAACAAAGGCCTGAATATCGTGAATTTGTAAAAAAAATGCTTTCCTTTCTCACAAAGGGTCGTTACAATAACGTTCGAAAAATTTTTCAAAACGCCTCTATATCCGTCGTACAGGAACTCCTTCTTTTGGCTACTAAGTGTCATAGTTTGAATAATCATGACATTAAAATTTTTCACTCCCTTGCAGAGGTAGTGCACCCTTCTCTCGCAAAATTAGGGGGAAAATATCATACTACCAAGGATGTAGAGGATCATACTATTTGGACAACAGAAAAGGGATATCAAAAGATCAAAGAGCGCATTCGTCACATCTCTACCGTGGAGATTGTAGAAAATGCTAAAGAAATCGAAATGGCTCGCGCTCATGGAGATTTGCGAGAAAATGCTGAATTCAAAGCGGCGCTTGAAAAGCGTAGTCAACTACAAAGGGAGCTACAAATGTTATCCGGACAATTTAATAAAGCACGGATTATCAATAAAGATGACATTTCTACGGATGAGGTAAGTGTGGGTGTAGTGATCGATTGTCAAAGTGAAGATGGAGATAGGCTTTCTTATACTGTTCTTGGTCCATGGGAAGCGGATCCAGAGTGTTATATTTTTTCCTTTCAATCTAAGTTGGCTCAATCGTTAACAGGTCATAAGGTAGGAGATACAGTCGTTGTTCAGGGGAAAAATATGAAGATTTTAAATTTACGTAATTACTTTGAAAGCGAATAAAAACTACATTTTAAAATGTAGAGATCTATTAAATGTGGTTTAACCGTGCACTACATAATCGATGGATATAATTTGTTTTTTAAAGTGCGAAATGAGGTTTCTCCTCTCCATAAATGTCGGGAAAATTTTTTGCAAGATTTTGTGTTTAAGCTCAAAACTGCAAATATGCATGCCACCTTTGTGTTTGATAGCCACTACAAATATGCAGGCGTTTTCCCTTCCTTAAGCACATTAGAAACAGTTTCTATCGTTTTCTCTCCTAAAAATCTGTCCGCAGATTGTTATATTTTAGAGAAGTTCAAGTGGAAGAGCCATCTGTTTACTCTGGTCACTTCTGATAGAAAGCTCTCTTTGCAAGCGAGAAGTTTAGGGGCTCAAACAACATCGGTTGAAAATTTTATTGCCTTACTTTCTAAAAGATATAAAAAAAAGCAAGCAGATAATGAGGTGCCCTTGGTTCGTGAATCAAAGGCTAATTTGCAACGTTTGCTGCAGATCTTTGAGAAGCTGTCTCGGGATGAAAACGCTTAATCGTACAGTTTCCACTGCTCTAACTGACCCTTGTCTATCAATAGGAGTATGGGCTTTACAGAAAAGTTCTTGTGGAAAATATCTTATGAAAGTTAAGGTTACTCTTATAAGAGTATTTTTTCAATAGTTATAAAAACATTAAGGGTAATCTATGAAAGCAATGATCTGCCGGTTGTTTTGTCTTTTTCTTTTTCCCTTCTTATTTACTGGATGTAAACAACAGAAGGACATGCCCCAGCAAAACATCACTATTAATATTACGAATGAGCCTAATACTTTGGATCCTCGAAAGGCTCGCGTACTTACAGATGTTAATATCATACGAATGCTTATGGATGGGCTAACAAGAATAGGTGCGGATGGGGTGCCTGTGCTTGCCATCGCACAGGACGTTTCTGTTTCCGAAGATCTCACAACTTATACTTTTACCCTAAAAAATGCAAAATGGACCAATGGAGATCCTGTCACAGCACAGGATTTTGCTTATGCATGGAAAACAACTCTCTCTCCAACTTTTAATGCACCCAATGCACATATGTTATGTGTGATAAAAAATGCTAAACAAGCAAAGGCTGGTGCCCTTCCATTAAGTCTGGTGGGGATAGAGACCCCAGATGCTAAAACCCTTGTCGTACAATTGGATTACCCTATACCCTATTTTTTAGAGCTCCTTTCTCATCCAATATATTTCCCTGTTAATAGTTCTATAGATCGTGTCGATCCTCAGTGGTATAAAAATCATGATACTTATGTAGGCAATGGCCCCTTTGTCCCTTGTGGGTGGAAGCATCATCAAGAGATTGATGTAAAGAAAAACGAACAATATTGGGATGAAAAAACGGTGCAAATTGCTGGGATTAAAATGATAATGGTCAATGAAAATACGGGACTTGCGCTATTTGAATCAAAGCAATTACATTGGGAGGGGTCCCCCTTTTCTACGATCCCTATTGATTCGCTACATGGGTTGAAATTAAATAAACAGCTAAAGACCGTTTCCGTTTTGGCAACTGAATGGATAAGGGTCAATGTGGACTCTCCTTCTTGCAACTCCAAAAAATTAAGAAAAGCCTTTGCTCTTGCAATTGATCGCAAAGAAATTGTGAATCATGTTACTCAACTAGGGGATCCTTCTACAGGTATTGTGCCGCCTTCTATGAAATTGCAACTAGAACCTCTTTTTTTCGATGGAGATAGTGCTGCAGCACAATGTTTATTCAAAGAGGCTGTAGAGGAATTGAACATGTCATGCCCGTGCTTTACATTAACTTATATCTCTTCTGAACGTAACCATCGAATAGCCCAAGTTGTCCAACAGCAATGGAATCGTGTCTTTAACATACATGTCGATCTCGAGCCTCTTGATGGCAAAGTATTTTTCGAACGAATGTCGAAAAAGGATTATACATTAGCTCTTGAGAATTGGTTCGCAGACTTTAATGATCCCATTAGCTTTCTTGAGATTTTCAAATCAAAAACAGTTGGCACAAACAATACAAACTGGGAAAATCCCAATTATACTCAACTTTTAGACAGGTCTTTAATTTGTCAGAATATTGATGAAAGAAAAGCTCTTTTAACACAGAGCGAACAACTGCTTATAGAAGACATGCCCGTAATCCCGCTCTTTCATTCTACCATGTGCTATATTCAAGATGATCTTTTACAAAATGTTGTACTCACAAACTTGGGGAATATTGATTTTAAATATGCATATTTAAAAGGAAAGTAGGTGATATGAAACGTCTTTTCTTCATCTGGTTGTTGTTGGGCTCTCATCTTTTTGGTGAGTCTATTCATATTAAAAATGATACGATATATGCTCTTATCGCAGAAATATATGCAGCAGATGGCAAGAAAAAAGGTTCCGTAGCTATTCCAGCCGGTAAATATGCAACATGGCAACAAGGGGTACAAGGAGATATAACAACATCTCAAACTCCTTATACTGTAATTTTTAATTGCGAGAAATCCGGTAGTCAATATGGTATTATCAACAATGTATCACAAGCAGCCACTATTTGGGCCTCTTCTGCTGTAGGTCCTCGTGTGTGTAAACCTTCTCAAAATGAAGAGTCCGCTAAAAAAAAAGAGCAATAGGGAAATCCTTCTCCTCTGATGCGCACAAAGTGGCGCATCAGAATGCAAAAGTAAAATGTCGTTACCTATAAAATACCGTTCCTTAGTTTTAAAAAATGAGGTTGTGCTGCAAAACCAATAAGGTCTGTTATTGGAATACTCATGCTCCAACAGGTGTCAGGTTTAGCGGATTGGAAAAAATTCTTGCAAACACAAGTAAAACAGCTAGAGAAAGGCAAACTATTTCCAAAAACAGTTCTCAACAGGTTACTGTGGACACAACTGTAATGGGGAAAATAGCACTTATCCCCCTTTTTCTTCGCTTGTCTATAAAAATGTTTTCCATGGTGGGTAATCATTAGGCAAAAAACGCCATTGACAACCCGTTTTATAATGTAAAACACAGCATTAATCAATTCTCTAACGTGGTGTCTTTCGGCTTTTCCCATAGTTGTCTATATTAAAGCACTTCTTTATGCAGCCCTATTTTTCGTCTGTTAAATCGCTTGGATAGTCCATAATGTTCTCTTTTATTGGAAGAAATTATGATATTTTATTTAAATTGTGAAAACAAGTTCTTAATCTGCTCGTGAAAAATGCTCAATGTTGGCAATAAAAATTGTTTCAGGGTGTTTGGTTTTTAAAAAAGCTCTTAAAAAC
>Ga0056116_1000989_pt1 | contig 10557 bp, 9 predicted proteins | sample WorMetOlspDAHAB2_FD_67352 | JGI IMG/M metagenome (GOLD analysis project Ga0056116, IMG submission 67352) | Marine gutless worms symbiont microbial communities from Max Planck institute for Marine Microbiology, Germany - Olavius sp. DAHAB.2 ...
AACAATAAATGAATTACGGTGATCATAACTAAGTTGCAAGTAGCGCCTGTCGAGCTCGACGTGTCGAGCCAGTCGAGCTCGTCGTGTCGAGCGAGTCGAGCTGTGCTGTTCGACTAGCTCAACACAGCCAAAATGCATGGGCTCGACACGTCGAATGTGTCGAGTCGAGTCGTCGAGCCAAGTGGAATTTGAGCTTATTAGTATTTGTCTTCTCCTGTCTTCTCTGTGTGTGATGCATAAACTACAATTTAGTGTTGAATTTGTCTATTGCATCCAGGAGTGTAGGTTTGTGGAGGTATAGATATTGGTTGGTTGGTATGACTGATCAATTTCCACGTAATTATAAAATACATCAGTTGCGGACAGACACTATGTGCCTATGTTATGTAACTAGCTTGAATGAAGTAAAACACAGTCTTTAGCTATGGAGGCTGCTGTATCTGACGAACTACATTGCAAGTCAAAAAAAGTTGTGCTAACTCTGGATTTGGGAGGACATAAGTCCCTGTACCCTTGTCCAAGCTCGCGATTGCACCCCGTTTTAAGATTAATAATCTCCATGCGCACACTTGCAGCAAACCTGGCTCATGCTTTCTGTCGTGGCATTTGTTACTGCATATAAACGTGCTTGGTAGTATATTTTACCAATATACTTTTTTCCTCGATTTTTATAAATCTGTGCCCAAGTATGGCAGCATTTTCACAAGATTCAACGTTTAACGCTATAACTGCAGACGACGTTTTTTTTCCACAGTAGTTCGGTTTCGTTGCAGAATTGCCGCAAGCCAGCGTACAAACTGTGAAGGCTCGCACCGAAACACTGACTGAGAACACAGTTCACAGAAGGCGCACATCGACATAATTACCGTCACTCGTACACTTACTACAATAGCTCGATTTACAGCAGCTCGATGCGGCAACTGATGGCATTGTGGAATAAACCGCTAATAATAACGACTCGCGATGAGACATTGTGCTAAATGAATCGTCTACTAATCGTGAAACATACAACAAATTACACGAAACAGTAAACGTTCACAGCACAAGCACATAACGACGAACGAACAGCATCTTCCATAGATCCCTGCAAATATAGTACCGTAATAACCAACGGTGTGCATCCGCCTGTCTTAGAAAAAAACTACTAATCTTTGTCTTAAAGCAAAGTAATGACTACAATCTGAAACGACGACGTACTGGCTGCAGAAAAAGACAGCAAATAGCAGCTCGAATATTTCACGCCGCCAGTCGCAGAGTGATGTGAATTGGTTGCTGTTACAAACTGCTGCTATATAATTCACCCTATACCAGAGGCGTAGCGAGGGAGGTGCGGGGGGGCGCACCGGGCGGCACTTGCTATAGAGCGGCAAACGGGCGAAAATTGTGTAGAAAATTCACGTGAAAATTCATATTGTAAGTTTTATGTGTTCGCGTGCAATAAAAACAAAGCATTGCAGCCAGCACGTACCTATCGTCGGCACGGTCGGCTATAGCATCGGGTCGTATTGAGACTTATGCTTTGAACTGCTCGATCTCCAGTTTACAAAAAAAACCGAAGACGAAAGGCGGCAAATTTAACCACCGCTCCGGGCGGCCGAAGGTCCCGCTACGCCACTGCTCTATACAGCCACATATTCCCTTACCCACATCGCTGCGTCGGGTTTACTAAGTTATTCAACTCCCTGCCTCAACCCGTTCGGGCCTCCTTATAGTTATTGTTCTATAAATTCGACCATTGGTTTTGATGGTGACAACGTTCCAGAAGTAACGTGACGTTGATGATATTTTGACGGCAACGTTTTTATGCTACAGCCCAGAGATGTAGTACTTGTACTTGTACTTGTACTGGAGTTGTACTCGAGTACAAATCCAGAGTACTTGTACTCGTACTTGTACTTGAAGGGTGAGTACTTGTAGGCCTACTTGTACTTGCCCACCTTGAAACAGCAAACGTTCACAGCACAAGCACATAACGACGAATGAACTTGTACTTGGCCCGTGGTACTTGTACTTGTACTCGTACTTGCCACCTTGAGCTCCAAGTACATCGCGTAGATTGAGGAACTCAGAGTAAGAACTTAAGAAGTCACGGCGGACTTATTATGACACCCCACCGTTCCAGAATGGCTGACAAGACTCTGTCGTCGCTTGTATTTCTAAAATGCAACACTCGTTTTAGCTGTATTTAGCATGTGACACTGCTAAGTGTGTATGACTACGATTACCAACTTTTATGAATCTTGTTTAATTTCATTTGCATCGCTAACGGTAGGCCTATGCACTTGTACTTGTATACTAGGTAGGCCTACTTGTGCCATCTCTGCTACAGCCTACTAACATCATTGCAGTCGTGAACTTCGTTAAAAAAATTACGTTTCCTATATGATGCGCTAACACGCACTACTGCCAGATTGAAAATCGGATTTAAGCAGCATCATAGAATATATAGCAGCAGTCCATGAATTATTGACAACCTGCTCTATGAATAATATCGTCCGTTCTGGACATTAATCAACTTGTCAGGCGACGAATACTGTCCGATAAAAGATCCGTCTTCGCAGTATCTGCCCTCGGAGATCAAGGTACCGTTCTCGCTGTCTGAGCTGGAGCCTGCTGCGTCGTCTACTTTTTGACCAGGCACGTGCGTGTCGCTGTAGAGCGACGGTCGACTTGGGCTGTTGAAAAAAAAACAAAAGCGTCCGTGTTATACATTTTAAAAATACAGTCCCATACGCCTGTATACTCTGTATGTTTACATTTAATTTAAACCGATGTGTTTTATTATGAATTATAGCATGCAATTTTTCTTTTTTGCTGAGTTAAAATTTAAGATAAATCTTCTTCCTACGAATGAGCATGATTTCAATTACGCTAAGCTACGAAAGTAGCCTACACAGCGTATAAAAATAACACACTTTTGGAATACGCATTAATGTACAATGTACACTTTTAAGTTTAAGTTCAAAATGAATAAATGTTTTGTCCTATGCAGTATGCAGCCTGAACTTCGAAGACAACATAGGGCTATGTTGTTTTAGTGAACTGAATGGACGTCCACGGTATCGGTAAATGAACTTCTCAGAAAATCAAGAACACACCTTTTCGTGTACTCAAGAAAGCGCTGATTATCAAGATCTTTTTCGGGATCATTTCCGTGTTTTCGTTCCTTTTCATCCACTACAACATATAAGATAAATTGCGAAAGCTACAGTTTTGATCAGCAACTACCAGATGTAATCAATAATCATCAACGTACCGATAATTATAATCGTTCGTCGTACTGCAGTTACGGTTTACTGACAGGCGTTACATGTTTCAAACTTTGCTTTAGCTAATCCAGAAGTTGACCGAAGAAGAACACCGTTGGGACGGGATCCGCCTGTGCGGTGGTGGTTGGATTTGGGTATTGCTAACCTCTCCACTCTCTTTCCTAACTCAACCGCGGCCTCCGACGCATCCATAAACTTAGATCCAGTTATCATCGACAGAAAACTATCGTTGTTATGGTTGACATTAACACTGCTGGAACTAACGTTCCCGCTGTGATTACTAGACTAACTATTAAATTAAAGGAGCTACATATTAATAAATTAATTACAACTATTTGCAGAACTCCCTCTCTTTCAATACGTTCGTTTCAGCAAAAATGTTAACCACGTTCGTTAGTTTAACTTGTTTTGTTTTGTTAAATGTGAAATGAAATTCTGTGCGTCTATACACATTCGCGTGTTCTAGCGTCAGCATCGTCGTGTTAATTCATATGAAGGCCTACATTATTGTCCTCTACTGCAAATGGTGACGCACCTCAGCATTCATCATTCGATCGCATAAAAACGTGGGATCGGTATCGACGGCGGGATCGGGTGGCGAGGTGGTGTTTGGATGGGGGGGGGGTATTGCTAACCCTCTCCACTCCGTTTCCTAACTCACCCGCCGCATTCTATACGCAGCCATAAACTTAGATCTAGTTATCATCGACAGTAACTGTTGTTATTGTGGTTAATTACTACAAAATTGTAAAATGATCTCGACTGCAAGTGACTATTAATCAATTAATTAAGACTATCTACGAGCTTCCCTCTCTTTCAATAACTATACGGAGATAGCCTATACGTGTAGCAGCGCAGTGCTTGTTGATACCTCTGTACGTGCCGGTGCGACTTCGTTGTATGAAGCACAGCATCAGCAAGATGATCAGCATTAGCAAACAAACGGCCACGATTACTCCGATGAGCAGATATCGAGACGAAGATGCTGTTGACGTCACTGACATCGCTGTTAACGCACGTCGTATACACCAAGAACTGGTGGGTGAACAAAATGCGGCTAAACAGTGAGCTAAAGGGATTAGTAAACTGAAAACGATGGAGACTATATAATCAATGCACGGGAAATTCTGCCCAGCAAAGTCTGGGACTCGGGGAAAGCAGGGTCAGGCGAGTCAGCAGGACCCCCCCCAATTTTGAGCAGAGGTCAAATTTCATATGGCGTTTCAGTCGGACAGCTGTCAAAGTTATGGCAATATCCACCTGTCTAACTTAGTACAATACAGACCACGTGCCTGCATTCATATACAGCGTAACAAAGATAATATGACCTATTGTGAGCTCAGCCATGTCCCGGGTGACAATCAACGTAGGCCTATCATGTTACATGATAACACTTGGCCTTGAACCTCCCCCCCCCTGATGAAAAATGGTTCCCGTGCGAAGTCTGGTACAAACATCAAAAAGTGGAAGAAAAACCACAATAACAAAAAAACATCCGGGGATATCTACAGCATAGTAACACGACATACTTAAGACAATCTACAAGCATGACGCATATAGAAGCATTGACACAGATTGTAACAAATTATACATCACTATTTAACAAAAATTGCACAACTTGTACAAAAAATATTATATTCTGTATGGTAGCCGTTTCTTTGTCATTTTTTAAGTTGAAAAGTAGGCCTGTAGACTAGTCGCAGATCAATACACTCACGCTCTGCGCCGAACAGGTAGAGTCTGGCGTATGCATCAGCGCTGCTGTAGCCGTTCGTCACATGACACAGGTAAGTTCCGGTGAGATGGATTCCACCTTGATCCACCTGGCTGAGTCGGACCACCAGCGAGCCGTTGCTAGCGACAAACATGACGGCGTCGTTGGCAACCGGTTCGTCGTCGTAGAACCATCGGCGAGTGAGCGGTAAGCTCGGGTCCGTTGTGGCCACACAAGGAAAAACCACGTCTTTGTACGGCAACAATTTCACGTCTGTCGGAGCTTCAACAATGACCGTTGGCTCTGCGGCGTTTCAACACGCAAAAAAGGCTGATAATTGATAACTATCATGTGTTTAAATAGTCTCTAGAGCGTTGAACCTATATATATATATTTTGTTTCGTGTTTTATGTTGATTATATTTGTAACCTCTGAACGAAATAAATGGAGATGAATACGCTACAAAAATTCTTGTTGATCGATTGACTGACAAATTGGAAATCGCATGTCAGTGATGCCATCACGGTCGAGAACAACATTTAGAGTGATGCCGCTTTTAAAAACGAAATTGATTAGACATCTGAACTTTTGTCAACAGAGTTGTTTACGAGAATCATAAAATCACAAACGTGAAACATGGGCCCAAATAAAATACAATAACAACAACATAAAGCTTTATTTCAGACCACGCTGATCGATAGCTAGAGTATGCAAAAAAAACTGAACGCAGGACAGACAGACAGACAGGAGAACATTAGAAAATAAACAACAAATGCACACAAAACTACACTATACGCTACACAATGTGCACATACTCGTATGACAGTAGAAACCTAGGTTAATATATCCTGTAGGTGGCAAACAATGGGATTAATGCTACGCTTCCAACATGTTGAGAGAATAACTCAACTGTTACATACGAGAGTGCTAAAGCTTGGCAAGCCCATGAGCCGTGGAGGGTCGGTTTTACACATACCGAGAACGCTGATGTAGCCGTTGGCGAATATGGATCCATGCTCGTTGCTGGCGTTGCACTGAATCACCATCGGGCCGTTGTCGATTTCCGACGAGCAGCCAAGTTGGCCGGCATCAATGGACCGCTTGCACATCTTGCGCAGTGTCAGAGTTGTCCTGTCGGTGCTTAGCCGGAAGTTGCGAGGCAGATAGTCAGCTGTGTCGCACATTCACACATTCAATCTGCCTGTTTCACATGCTACTTTATGATAAAAGTTTTATTGTTACGATTCAAAAGTCTGTTTCGTCTTCAGAAATGTTGTCAACACAAATCGTTTTGTGTACAGCATTACCAGGCCCATCTGTCGTCGCTGGCTTCCTGTACAGTATTATATCACGAGCAGGCCTACACATAATCGGCAAGTAAACAACGTAAATTTTGCATAAGTAGAATTTTGTAACCGTAATGCAAATGCTAATCATAAACTAGAAACTAATCCAAAAACTTAACAATCTCCATTGTTATTCCAATCCAATCCTATGATATATTTCAGACTAGACAGTCTGTTACATGAAAACAGTCATAATGCGCAAAATAAGAAATTGTACTGACAATGATATATAAAACTAATAGCAAAAACAGTGTTATTATTCAACTGTATCGACAGAACGCTCAATCAATCAATCAATCAAACTAACTATTTTATAGTGCGCCTAAAAGTTGACCAGAGAGCTGGCCAACTTAGTCTGCCGCACTTAGGAATAACTAAAACAGAAAAAAATAGTACTAAAACATAAAACCGATGAGCAAATAAGTCCGATGAACAGTCTAGAGCCATGAGAACCAGTCCGACAGACAGAAACAGACTAGGTGGAGGATAAGATTTTCTGACAAGGGAGGTTTTGAGCTTAGAGTGAAACAGTGAAAAAGTGATTGAATGTGATAAGAAAGTCAAAACAAAAACCAATGTGCGTCTCGCGCCTTCAATGACATAAGTCTCAAGTCCTTTTTTTCGCTTATTGCCACTGACTCTCGTTCCATAAGATGACCTGCAGTTATTAAAACTGTTATTCACTATTAAACTATTATTTTTTAGTAAAATTCTGCACATTTATGCTTATATCAAAAATTTATTATTATTACACTAATATTCTCATTCCAGCATAAACTGAAAACTTCTGTTCTGGCGATCTGTCTGTTGTTAGCACCTCAGTGGACCTTGCAGTATAGTCTCGATCACCTATGACCACTACAAAAAAAAGTTGCCAATTAGTTGATCGATACTCGTTTACTGACTCATTCGTTCTCTAAACAAACTAACAGACGGCGAATATGCGTCTACGTACGATTGAGAGGGTCTCCATTTTTGTACCAGGTGACGGTGGCAGACGGCTCGGCATAAGTGCGACATTGAATTGACACACTCTGGCCGGCAGTCACGTTGACATCGTGAGGCCCATCCTCAATGACTCTGAACTCCGGCGACGCTGTAGATCAGCAGCGCATCACACTGTCGCTAGTTAAGTTACTAACCTTGTTACCAATCTTGTGTGCGGCTTCGCCGGCAGTCAGTAGCGACGGCTTAGCCTCCGGGTTCAGCGAAGGTCCATTAGTACGTATAATTTCATTTTCTCTGTGTTTAAAGCTGTTTCGTCAACCACCCGTTAAACCAGTTTCTTTTAAGTCAATGGACTGAGCTGATAAACAGGATTATTCGTTCTTTCTTTTTGTATAACGTCAAATTTCTTCGAGGCGGGGAGAGGGGTAGCGGAAAGGGGCCCGCACATTATTCTCACACTCATACACAGCACTAACTAACCGACCACTGTACTGTTGCCGCTGTCGTCCACGCTTTCATACTCCAACAAAACAAAATGTAGCACCATAAATCACAAAATAATAATCTTTCCCACTTTACGCATAAACGATCGTGACTTTCTTGTGCTCGTGCTATACAAACACTGCCACCGACATTTTGTTTTATTTTTATTCTCATTTTATTCCATTTCGTCTTTAATTTTTATTCTCTCTTTACTCACTTTTACCCTACGGTTCACTTTCGTTGCATGTATTCAGTTGCGTATGTCAACTGTGTTTAACAACCGATGTTGCATATGCAGTGAGCACATCATAATAATAATAATCATCATCATCAGCATCATCACCATACACTTTATTGATAGTCGTTACCGCAACTCGGCATTACATTATACACTCAACATCACATCCCAATGCAGACGAAAACTTTTAAAATGCACAAATGCACAAAATAAGCGAAAGTTTACTGATGGAGCAGTTTTCGACGACCAGTAACAGCGTTTGAGAACAACCCTAAAAAACTTATAACCTCAATTAAGGTACCTTGCACGTCCAGGAAGATAGTCTGCTCGCTGGTTCCAATGTCGTTTGCTCCGTGACACGTGTACATCGCTTCGTCGGAAGACTGAACGTTCTCAATAATCAACTCCGTGTGAAAGCTGGCGTAGTAATAGCGATGTCGACTGGTGGGAATGTATTCGCCGTCCTTCTTCCACGTAATCATCGGCTCGGGGCTGCAAACATATACGAATGTAATAAGGGGTTAATGATGTCATTTCGTCTCAGTGCCTGCGAAGTGATTCACGTCGTTCATTTTACTTACTTACTTACTTACATTTTTACTTACGATAGTTGTCGTCGCCCGTGAACGAAAAAAGCGAAATAAAAACTTACAAAACTTAAACCACAGATGCCCCAACATGGATTCCACGAAAGCATTCGAATAAAATTACAGTAAACGTTATACAGAGGTTGTTTCTTATTAAAATAGCCTGGGGATAAAGGAAAGTAGGATGTAAGTAAGTAAGCGAATTTATTAAACACACGTTTGTAGCATAAGGTAAATCGACGAAGAAAATATAAAATAGTGGAGAGTCTTTATACATAACAATACATATAGATAACACGCAGTGGCGCCGACTCCACGGGGCACAGGGGGGACGTGCCCCCCCCACTTTCACAAACGGCTGGGCACGGGGGGCACCGTGAGTAGGAGAACAGCAAAGAAGATACTCACGAAACTGTACTGACGATCACGAAAGCGCGCACCAAAACGACTAATTGTACTTTTAGAGCCAAAAGAAGTGGAGGGGCACGACCAAAAAAAATTTTATTTCCGGAGCGCTTGACGCCGGATCGGTGCCCCCCCCCCCACTTTCGCTCCGGACCGGTGCCCCCACTTTCAAATTCGTTCCGGCGCCACTGATAACACGATATAAAAACGAAACTGAAGCACAGGACTGCCATCACCAGCAAAGCGAAAGGACCAGATCTCCCGCAAATTATGAGTTAAATTGGGAGTTATTATAGCTACTTTTTTCCTGGCAGAGATTCAGTGCGTAGTTGACGAAGGAACAGTAGTGAAGTACACAACTATAGCGTATTTTATTCTGTCAAATGCTAAAACCGCTTAATCGATTATTGCAAATAAGCGGAGAGGTGAACTGACTGTCCGGAGAAAAAACATCGCAACGTAGCCGAGCGTCTTTCGACGGCGACGACGACAGCTGGTGACGAGAAGAACATGGTCGGTCTCGACGTTGGAACACCACCAAGCGCGCGGTTGTCTGAGCGCAGCGTTCGCAGCATAAAAAAAGTTACAGGAAATCAGCATTCGAAATCATTTTCAGGACGTACGAATGATTTACACATTTGATTAATCAATAAGTCAATCAGTCAATCAATCATAATTTTAAGTGAACAAATTTCAAAAGCATTACAATCACTGTATATCAATATGGGAAAAATGGAGAGATATTACATGCCGGGAAATGACAGTGAAAAAAAGGTAAGTTTTAAGTTTTTGTTTCATGTCGACAGTGTCACTGATGACGTCACTTCTGGCGGAAGACTGTTCCAGCTTTTTGCCGCCACTACACAAAACGCTCGATCACCGACTGTTCGGAGACGTGTCTGTGGTGGGGCAAGATCCGCTGATGACGCAGAACGCAAACGTTGTCGACCTGGAAGATCGGCGACATGCTGTAGACTGTCAGTCAGATATGTTTGTGCGAGACCCTTCAGACACCGATACGCACTACCAGATTGAACGATATTCGCTCTGGGGCACAAAGCCAATGCAGACGGTGACGTAGAGGCATGATCTGGTCATACCGACTCGCACTGAACACTAGTGCAGCATCGACAGCGTGACAGAGCCAAGCTAAAGTCGAACAGACAGTGCAACAGCATGTCTCGTATGAATTATCTTGATACGTAAAACATGTGACTGTATTCACTTAAAAGTTCACTATTGCGTGTCAACATGAGGTGTCAAACAAGTACTACAATATTACCAGTTGGTATTAAATATTCTATGCGAGACCTAATTGCCGACGTCAATTATTGTTCGTGAGCGGTATTTCTGCGGTATGGCTCGTGTAATGCAAATGATGTACGCGCTTTCTCTTGCTTCATATCGTTATATTAAACTATGAATTCCATTCATAAATCATCTTTTAGATGAATTTTTTAATAAATTGTTCGATATCCATTTCTTCGCCTTTAAGGTTTTTAATTACGATTTGACGTTTGACCACGCTTATTTTTCCCATAGCAAAGCTTAACGCACAGTAATCGAT
>Ga0056116_1000990_pt1 | contig 10551 bp, 5 predicted proteins | sample WorMetOlspDAHAB2_FD_67352 | JGI IMG/M metagenome (GOLD analysis project Ga0056116, IMG submission 67352) | Marine gutless worms symbiont microbial communities from Max Planck institute for Marine Microbiology, Germany - Olavius sp. DAHAB.2 ...
AGCACTTGAAGCCTGATGCAAGACAAGACATCTCTCCCCAATGCAAACAACTCGAAACAGCGCCTCATTGACACATGGGAGCATAGCACAAAAGAACATCGACGAAGCTGTTGATCAACAAAGAAATTAGTTTCCTGTAAGGTGAATGACATCATTCTGAATAAATTCTGCTTGATAATGGTGACTATTTAAAGCCATCATTGTCATAACTCGGATTCTGTCTCTTTAAAATTATCGAATTTCGTCCAATCAACTTAAAGAGCGCGACAAACTTTACTCGTAATTTTTTTCAGAGTCACAGTTTAGAGGCGTTAACACACCCGCGTTCGACGACAGCGTGAAGGGCAGTTAGTTGACCACGGGCAGCAGACCACATTGCTGGAGTCATGCCTTCATCGTCGGGTTGGTTCAGTGCAGATTTCGATGCTCTCTGTAGCATCTTGACGTCTCCAGTGCGAGCTGCGATGCATAGCTGCACCGTCTTGCTCACCTTTTCACCTCTTAGCATCGTCTATTGACAATGCACCTGCAGTCGCTATAGCAACGACAATTTTGATCTGCAACAATCGAGCTAATAATTGGGATTACTTGTTCCGTGGCGCACTTTTGACCTCTGGTTCTACAATATACAGTTGACAGTGAGCAACTGCATCAATCACTCCGCGACATGAACGTCAATTATTGTAGCAATAAACGAACTCCTAAAGGCTCGAACGATGATATTTCGCTCGTTTTGCACAATTGTAGGCTATATGGAAAAGTCTGAAAATTTTCTCTGACCATTTTCTGGTTGTGAGTTTTGGTGGTTACTTGCATTTGCAGAACTCACTCGATCCACAGTGACAGGAGTGCTACAACCCCCACTCTGTAATTTAACTATAGGCCTATGCTGATGCCGTTGTTGTTGCACTACCGGGTATTAAAGTTGTGCGGTTGTGAGTTAAAAGCAGCAAAAGTATAACACGAGAAAACGCTTGGACCTAACGTGCGTTTACATCTCAGTTACGGGGCTTGTTGTCAGCAGCAGTTTTACCTCCAGAATTACAGACAAAAATAGGCCACTTTGACATCTCGGTCAGCCTAACCTAACTGACTGACCGTTGATATCATAGGAAGTATTGCGCAATGCTTATATAAATTCCCGATTGTGCTTCAAGCAGTGATCTAGCGTTTTTGTGACAGTAAGTTTCTGTTACCATTTTTACAGCGTGGCTCATATAGCAGCTAGCAGTTGGACAAATATCTTATATCTTATATCCACGGAACAAAAAGAAAGTCTCATGGAACTGAAAAAATAGAATAATAGTGCTAGACAGTGCTTGACACATTGAGCACATAAAGAGTGACTAAAAACGCTGTATAAGTAACATGCAGCAAAATGACACTGCAAAGGGCGTAAGGCGTTTTTATAAACTACAGGGTGGCCAAAAACTGGCACACTTTTTTGTCAGCCTTAACTTCATACGCCTTAACTTCATCAAATATTGACCGATTTTCAAACTTATGTCACTGTCTGAATCAGGAGAACACTTGTCACTAGAGATCTCACCACACCTCAAATGTGTCGCTGTGAAATGCCAGTATCTTAAAAGCAACAATTGAAAACAAGACGACTTCTGTAAAGACATATTTTAAGAAAAATTAAAAACAGGAAACAACGTGGTTTTGTCTCAGTTATTATCTAAAGTAACTATTGCATCCTTCAGTTTTTACATCAAATGTTCATTGTGTCTGTGTAGCTGCTGGACGACGCCCTCTTAAAATGTGTTGTTACAGAAGTCGTCTTGCTTTCAATTGTTGTTTTCAATACACTGATATTTCAAAAGGTTGTGTAGCGATACACTTGAGGTGTGGTGGGATCTTTAGTGACAGTATAATCAGTATTATTACAAATGTTCTTCTGATCCTCATAGTGAAATAAATTTGAAAATCGGTCAATATTTGATAAAGTTAAGGCGTACAAAACAAAGTGTGCCAGTTTTTTGCCATCCTGTATTTTTTTAAAATTATGTTAACTAACCTATTTTTATAGTTTATATCAATTTTTTAGTTAAACTATTTAGTTAAGAGCTAATTTTTAGTTAAACTAACGTTTTAACTAAACTATTTTTCAATAGCACTTCAGCCATGTGTATACACCGTGTCTGAAAAAATGGTGCCAGTGTTATTGTGTCAATAACTCCGTAAAACGTTTCCGATTTTAAAAATTTTGGCATGTAGCATCATGAAGAAACTTGTCGTAAATAATTGTAGTTTTGCCCCCTCACTTTAAAACTGTTGCTCACTACCTTGTGAAATGCAGAGGTCGTATTTTTGTCATTTACAACAGTGAATGCATACTGGTAGCGCATGCGTCAGCTCATGAGATTATGGTATGCCACAAAATCATTGAAAATCTGCTGTCACCCTGTTGACTACATCATGTCGAGTGTGCTTTGTAAGCGAGTCTATCGTACCAAGATCTCGAACGTTAACGAACTGAAACGAGTTAATCATGCAAATGTACACTTAATTATTCCGTTGACGGCTCAATTAGACACTTCAAAATTTCCCAGTAAAAGCACATACTTCAGGTGAAGTTGGCATTTTATGTTCATTTTTGTTAAGAGTTTTCTTGGACATTCCTACTAATTTTCATTGAAATCAGTTCATGTTTGACAGACCCAGAGCAAAGTAAGTAAGAAAGTAACGATGACACCGCTACTGCACTCATATCTCTAATGTCCCACAAAGAGATGCGTTTTCAAGTCCCGCCTAAAACGCTCAGACTCGACGGCTGGATCGCGCAAGGAATCTGGCAAAGATAAGTTTGCACTCTTTTTTTTCGAGACACGGTATAGAATACACTCTATACAATTGCATGAATGCCGTTCTGTATTTTGTTAACCCTCGGTATAGGCATGTTCCAGAGGAGTAAAAAAGACATAGTTTATTTTCGTATTATTAGTTTAGTTATAAGTTTCCTTGTTGTATTATTACTGTATATGTTTCTGCCATTGGCTGCGAAATTCAAACAGATTACAGATCATCAATCGGTGCACTAACACTGAAACTCCCTTGAATAGAAAGATTCGTTCCCTGACATTCTGAAGTTAAGGAACTCTTTGTCAAAAGTAATTATCAAACGAATCAAGTGCATAAAACACAAAAAGATAGCAAATTTCAGCAGTAACTCGCCTGCAATTGATGAATATACAAGATGTCCAGCGAAGATAACTTGTCAGCAGAGTAACGGTGTTGGCGATCGTTCAAGCCAGATGCGACGTGGCATGACGACGACTGTCACACACGACGCGTGCAAAGCAGCAGCAGCAGCAGTGGAAATAACAAAGCAGAGCGCGCGCACAGGCACCAGTCACACCCAGAGCTAGCAAGCCTGCCGACCTCCAAGTAGCATGGGTTCAGTGCATTATTGATCACATGACGTGTTGACGGTGAACAGGTTGAGACGCACCAGTGAGTTGCGTCTATGGCAACGCCGCTAGCGCTGCGCACGTAGCCGCGCCGCCGCCCACCGTCACTAGCCACCAGCGATCTAGCAATTACAACCAGAAGACGCTGGAAACAACTCTCATATAGCATGCACTTCAACCATAGGGCGACCTATAGTAAAGCTATAGATTTCAAACCTCTTCCAGCTCCCCTCCACCCTCCCTTACTGCACTCCTTCCTGTCCTGCATCTCATCTCGGCCTTCTCTCTCCTACCTCTGCTCTTCCCCTATTCGTCACTCCCCCCATTTACTTCATGCCCCTTTCTGTCGTTCGCTCCCATGAAGTTGGAGCCACAGCTCCGAGCGAGGCGACCATGGCGCGTACAGTAGCACCAATGTCCAGCTGATGTGGTTGTCGATCCACACCAGGCCTACAGTAGTGAGTAAACAGTAGGCCTTTCCAGTGACGTATCGCAGCGCTTGGATCAAAGACTATCTCGAAATTGAACCGTCGCTGTACGGGAACAAGCAGGCAGCGAAGCGTTTCGACTCTATATATCGGAGGACCCAGGGCCGGATTTAAGGGAGGGGGCATCAGGATCCCATACCTCACGTCAGCTACATCCGGCCCATAGGAGGACCGAGTAGTACACTGGCATCAAGATTCGAGACGCGGCGCTGATAAGTTTTGTACAACGTGTAGCTGTCGCGCTAAGTGCTTGGTCGGAGATTCTGCATGCGAGTTACGATGCAGTTGCAGAGGCCTCCCCTGACAATAACGATACAAGCGCTTTACAGGAGCATCTCAGCCGATTAAGTAATGCCTTTGCAGTCACCCAGGCTTACGACAGGCTAAATACTGCCGGACTTACTTACTTACTTACTAAGTGATGACAGCGAACGATCGAAAGCCTCAGCTGAACGACGGCAGAAAGAGTTGATATGAAGCGCAGTCGCAGACATGGACGACACCAAGATCGCGCTCTCTGCGCGCGCGGTTGCGACTGGTCAAGACGCTGAAAGATCGAGTCTCACATGGATTTCCACCTATACGCTGCATTTTCGAGATATTGGCCGTGCTATCGTTCACTGTAGTAGCTATCAACACCTGTCATGATTTTCTTTTAGTATTTCGTTATTACTATCTTCCCTTATAGGACCTATGTCGATTTACTGGTATAGAAAACCGAAAGTTTTGAAGCCAACTTGGGGTGACGCTGTCAGAATCTGAAAAAGACGTGTGATTGAGAAAACTAAGTTAATGAGCTCCCACGCAGCCAGTGGTGTAGCAGGACCTTTAGCCCCCAAGCTGTGGTCAAATTTGCTGCCCTTTCGTTTTAGGCTTTGGAAACTGGAGAGCTGTTTAAAGCATTAAGTCTCAATAAGACCCAATGTTATAGCCGGCCGTGCCGACGATAGGTAAGTAAGTAAGTACATGCATTTATAGGCAGCGCCTAAAAGCAAACAGTCACTAGGCGCTGGCTATAATGCTTTGTTTTTATTGCACGCAAACACATATGAAACTTACAATCTGAATTTTGACGTGAATTTTTTAATACAAATTTCGCCCGTTTGCCGCCCCTAGCGAATGCCGCCGGGTGCGGCCCGCACCCCGCACCCCCTCGTTACGCCACTGCACGCAGCCAACATTGTTTGATTAACGCCCTCTGTTTGACGCAGACAGAAAAGCTTCAGTGTTTTAGTCTTTTCTGCGCTGTAATCCATCAATTTCCGATGAACCTTGTGCGTTTTGATGTCAAATTTACAAACGGAAACGAAACGATAAAATTATAATTAGATAGCCTATTAGTTACAGCCATGCAGCACAGTTAATAAAACTTACTGACATTCATACCTTCGTTAAAGTAAACAGAATTGAAAAAGTTCAAAATCACGTAGCGTCACAGATCACTTATTTTTTACAAACAGATTGATATCATTGTTATCAAGAAGTTTCTGGGCCTATTGTCGATGCTTTTCTAATTAGTTTCTGTTTGAAAGTCGTTATTATTAACTAATATTTTCCTGTGGTATCTCTGACATCCAAACGATTGCTATAAAATGTAAAAATATGCCACATAGGCCAATGATGACCGAACATAAAAACGAGAAAATCGGTACACACTCATAAAGAAAACAAGTAAATGAATAATACACGCAGTTTGCAGAATGGAATAAGTAATAATGATGGTTGCACGTGTGCCACTCTTTAGCAAACTGGCTCGCAATGCAACACATACACAATCTTTGTACCGGCACGCGTACCACCAGTTTTAAAGGTGGTTAATAAATTATGGTTGTGTGGAAATTTTCGGAGCTTGGAGGCCGTGAAAGATCTACAACAACAATTCATTCGTGCATAAGCTTCATAACGCCCTGTAGCATTGTGTTGGATCGAGTTTAGGCTATATGTGTCGCAGTGTGCATTAATTGTGCGTATAGATAGTGTGGTGTATATGCTGTCACACAAAACTGATGTGAAGAAGCTCACCCAGACAAAAGAGCATACTCCTTTTTAGGACACGACAGTGGTGGGCGAAACAAAGAAACTAGCACATGCTTGCATGATAGCTTCACGGTTCAGTCTCTTGAGCAGATATCAATAAAATCAGTTGTTTGTGTCCTGTAAATGAGTAAGGAGGTTGCAAGATAGCCGTGAGCCGCTGTCATGAGATGATCAGTAGCTAAAAGAACACCCCAGCAAATAAAATGCTACAATTTTTAGTCCACCGTTAAAGAAGACATTATATATAGCCTAAGGTTTTAAAGGTGCACACACAGCACACAGTGTTGATGCTGGTGGTTAATCGTTTACTGTTTGCAACAATGTCAATGTCAATGTCAATTTACAGGGTGGTCCAAAAAAAGTAAGCCACTATCAAGAATCATTATTAAATCGTATTAAAAATCGCCAGTGCGGCTACATTTCTCATCAATTTTGAGTATAAAATGAGCACAAGAATGTTATTCGTGTGTATTAAATATTCTATGTGTGACCTAACTTGTGACGTCATCAGTTGCTGTGTCTGAAGCTGCGACATGGGTAAAATCAATGTATATGACAAAATCATGATATAAAACCAGAAAAAAAGTAAAATATGGAAATCAAAGGAATTTTTACATAAATCCCCATCTAATAAATGGTTTAGGAATGGAATTCACAGTTTGTTAAAGCGAGCAGATGCCAGAGGGAGCGCTAACATCATTTACCGTATGTAACGCATATCGCTACTTTGTAGGTCAGGCATAGTTATTGACGTCAAAAAGTAGGTCACGCAGAGAATATTTAATACCGACGGATAATATTATAGTGCTTGATCATTTCATTAAGTTAACGAAGAAATGTTATCTCATTTGCAGACTTTAATACGATTTAACACAATTTTTTGATAATTTGGTAGTGGGCCACCCTGTATATAGCGCATTATCGCAGTGCCTGTAATGTAACAGTGTGAGGGACAGTGCGTATACTTCATCGCCTTCAGCTGCAGACCAATTCAGAAGCGTAATGAATTATCACAAACCGCTGCAGGATAAATCGAAGCTAGAGACAACACGAAAGAAAAGTCTTAACCATCCGACACCTAAATTACCCCCCCCCCCAGATCGATTTCTTCCCCGTACATACTTGAACCGAGAAAGATTCAACGGTGTGATTTTATGCCTTTCCTGAATATGGTCCCGCTATAGAATGCCGCATTTAATGAAAGTATCCTGATACTTGGAGACCCCTCGGGATCCATCTGGCAAGATCAGCAGGGGAAGGCTGAAATTGAGGGAAGGGGGGGGGTGAAAATTCCACTTCCCCTACTAATCGTTCCCTGTCATGAAAGAAGCAAAGGTTTCCAACCAACAGTACCTTTCCGTGGATTGCAGAACTAAGTGCATTCTACTTATTTACATACTTAGTTTTCGGTAAATCAGTCGCATACTAACTAATTGTTGTTTGCCGTTAGCGTCTGTTGTCTATCGTTGCACAGAATGTCAGGAGTTTGTGTGGGGCAAGGCAAGCATGGAATGAAAACCATCGCGTACAACTGTCTGTTCGCTGCGGTTGCGATCTGACACTCGCGATGATAAGTGAACAAGAAACACTTGATCGTGCTTCTTCGTTTTGTGAACTAGAAATGTAAAAAAATCGTTGAAATTATTAGTGTAACTGTCCTGTAGTCTGAGATATCGTTTTCTGTTTGTCCGATGCCATATCTACAGGGTTGCCCAAAAGAGTAAGCCACTATCAAGAATCGTCATTAAATCGCATTAAAACCGCCAGTGAGGCTCGATTTTTCATCACTTTTGATTAAAAAATGAGCCCAAGAATATTATATGTTTGTTTTAAATACTCTATGTGTGACTTAGTATGTGACGCTATCAGTTCCTATGTTTGAAACTGCGATACGGATAAAATCAATGTAGCCTACATGAAAAAAATCATTATTCAAAACAAGAAAAAGAGGATATGTGGAAATCAAAGAAATTTTAACATAAATCTCCATATAAAAGATGGTTTAGGAATGAAATTCACACTTTCTAAGGTGAGCTGGTGTCAGAGATAGCACTGATATGAGATGACGTTCGTGACGCATATCGCTACTTTGCGGGCCAGGCGTTGTTAATGACGTCACAAATTAGGTCACGCACGAAATATTTATTAATACGATTTAATACGATTTCTTGATAATTTGGTAGTGACTTAAGTTTTTGGGGCCAACCTGTATTTCTGGTTACATACCGACTTCCCACGACATAACTGTTAGCACCATTGAAAAGCTTGGCCTCGAAAACATGGGTATAGTTTTTGGAATTTTATTTTGGTAATTTTACCTTCCCCCATGGGTATCCAAAGGTGTAAAATCAGAAGGTTAAAAAGCAATAGGCATATGAAATGTCATTGAAACATTTTTACACAAAACACTGAATTGAGGGCGCCGCGAGCATTACAAGTGTACTATATCGCGATGGCGTTAAAGCGTAATTATACGCACGTCTCTGTGCTTCAGTCGTTAGGGTTCACCTTTTGTCCGAAAAAAGGGTAAGGCGTGCCTACTCTTTTGTCCAGATGGCTTTGTTCGTTCCTCGTAACAAGAGCTGCTGCAAGTTTGGGGTCACGAGGTCACGTGATGACAGTGAACGGATGACAAAACAGGATGTTGCCAGTGTGTTGTTGGTTGCGTTCACTTGTCGACGGCGCAGTTGCTGCTGATGCCGCAGCAGGACATTGAGATGGTAGAAGATCAGGGCGGTGTCGACGATGCCGCCTTCGCTCCGTACACTCATCAGCATCTTCATCGTTGTCGTCGTCGTCAGCTGCTTCAGTCGTAATCAAAGTAGTTGCAGGTCGATGCGACACGAGGAATGGATCGCAAGTGTCTGCAGGCGGTGGGTCCTCTATCCACAGTCGACTCGGCTGCCAGTCAATCTCCGTATCACTGATGACGCCATCGCGTGTGACGTCACGAGGCCGGACACTGCGATAGTTATGCGCTGGTGCATGTCGCTTGAGACGATCCCTTGCCAGCCACACACAACACTCACTCACTCACTCGCGCAGCCGCGTTGAATTCACTCATACGTGACAGCAATTTTTGTTAACGAACTTTATATTGGAGCAAAATTATAACTAATGTGGACTTCATGTTAAACCTATATGTTCAACTATCACATTGCTAACTGGTGAGGAAAATTCTGTAACTGGCTTCATTGATTCTGTTAGTGATGAACATCCGGGTTACAATGCTTGTGTTTTTGGTGACTTGAATTTTCAGTGTTGTGTAGCGGATGTTGGTTATGCTGAGTTTAGTCAATATGCACACTGCACAGTTGCACAATTCGTGGATGTATGATGAACTTAACGCAGACGTGCATTGGCATTACACATACAATCATGCCACGTTAGAACATAAATCATTGATTGATCACGTGTTTATTAGTTTCAACCTGTCGCATATTGTGCATAAATTCTACGCTATTGAAGATCCATTAAACAATTCGATTACTGTCCTGTTTTATTTGAACTTGGTCCTGTTAACGGTAGAGTGCTACGTAAGTGCCGTGAGAAACAGGAAGTACGTGAACGCAAAACTTCTCTGCGCGTTACCTATGTAAAATTCTGCGTCCCTGTCTAGGATAAAGAATGTCGCTGCATGGAGTCACTTTGCATCACTAATTCAGAAATACGGTTTTGCGTTTAGTTTATTAATGTACAGTGTATTGGTATCCTGTCTGTCGCCTGTCTTTCAATATCGGTGTATTATGTTGTCTGCTTTCTGTGAATCAGGTTATTAATATTATTGATATTAACCGAAAAAGTTTTTAATATAATCATTTAGTGTTCCACGCCATTTTGTCGTGAAAAATTACAAAACTGGATGCAGAGTTGCTTACTGAACTTCAATTTTCGAGAAATAATTTTCGTATTAGCTGAGTCATGTTCTGCGGTGACTTAAACTGCATATAGAAAGAAATTATACAAAGGGTATTTGGCTGGCAGAAGAATAACGGACAGACAAAATGTATCGTTGATGGGCAACATAAAAACGTGATCATGTCTTAGAGCAGAAACGTAACTCTTGGGATAATGGAAGACCGACAACGATGGAGACTGGCTGCCTATTGCGCGCCCAGCGGACGACGAATGAAGATCAAACCAGATCTGATTTTTGACACGCGTTGTAAAATAGCATCGTTATGTGATTTAACACTGGTTAGACAATTTTGCGTTCCAGCTATAATGTAACGTAAATCGAAAGTTTGATTTTTTGGAAACTGTGGAGAACACAACGTGCATGCGCACCGCGATTTCTACCTGTTGTGTTTGCAGACGATGACCGCAGCGACAAGAAGACAAGAAACCACGACACAAATCGCCGACAGCACTCCAATGACAATCACTATACGAACGCGCACACCGCCCGCCGCCACCAATCATCATTATCATTCATTCATTCATTCATTTATGTTCAGGCAACACGGCCCATAGAAAAAAAGGAGACAGAAACAGACAGAAACACACAGACACACACTCAGAAACACAAAAACTATAGTAGCTACTCAAACGAAAATGATAAACTAGTTCATTTAAGTCACTCGTAACACAAGGAAAACGACGCTATATACACA
>Ga0056116_1000991_pt1 | contig 10550 bp, 6 predicted proteins | sample WorMetOlspDAHAB2_FD_67352 | JGI IMG/M metagenome (GOLD analysis project Ga0056116, IMG submission 67352) | Marine gutless worms symbiont microbial communities from Max Planck institute for Marine Microbiology, Germany - Olavius sp. DAHAB.2 ...
ATATTGTTGTCTATGGTTCATTAATATGCATATTTTTATGAATACATTTGGAAAACGGTCTATTAAAATTACATATAAGACACTGACTGACACAGTGGCCACAAACAGTAAAACATTGTCGAATTTTCCGACGAATTAAATAACAAAGTTCACAACCTGAACAAGAAAAATAAGAAATAATAATTAAAAAATAACTATAGTCTGCTCGCGTAAACAGAAAAACACTAGAATATTTATTTATTTACTTTAGTGATTGTCATAGAGTGTCCAATAAAATTAATCGGTTTTTACGTAAGTACGGTCGAAAACCCAGTATTAAATTATTCATACTGGTGTCCGACGTCGATCGCGTCGAACGTTTTCGACTCACTTTGAAATTTTTCGACGACGTGTCGACGACGTCGTGATTTACTTTTTCAATTCCGACTTCAAATTTTTCGACGACGCGTCGGAATTTTCAGTCTCTTCTTTCTATGTTGTTTTTATTTTCTCTTAAAAGTTCATGCTAATTTTTCTTCAGATTTCTATAGGGCCCATAGAGCTGTAGTTACATCATCGAGACATCGACCGTTTTGCTTTCATAATTTTGTTTTCTTGTTTTGTATAACGCACACAGAATTTCTGTGTGCGTTATTGCTGTAAGTGAATCACACGATTTTTTGTTGAAAGTTCGTCGACTTTCTTCATTTTTTCGACGACGACGCCTACGCCTTCACATCGACGCGTCGTAATTTTTTTCACGACGACGCAAGGGATTCGACTTCGACGACGAGTCGACGTTTTTCCAAGACGACCCAACCAAGACGACCCAACTCCAAATTTCAACACTTTGTTGATAGTTATTCTTCGTAAAACGAATGTTGATAAACAAAGTGAATATATAGTTTTGTAATCTTTCACCCAATAAGTGATAACCGATAATTTTGAATCTTATTGTACGACGACGTTTATATGAGAATAACAATATGGATGACCCATACAGGCATGTTTGTTGACTTTATATGTGGTTATGTTGCGCTCCTTTTGGTTCGTTAACTTGTGTTTCTCGATTTGTAACATGAATGATATAAATGTAAAAAAACAGTCTATAACGGCAACACGACTGGTAACAGTCTGGATAAGCTCCGCCACACCAGATCTGTTGCTTATTCAGCATAACTTGTTTTGCTGAATAATCATCAGATCTCCGGTGGCGGAGCTTATCTAGAATGTTACCACACGGCCTAAACCACACAACTAAAACAGCAAAAACAAAAAAGTGATATTACTTCTGCAGCACATCGCCATAATGTCAACGTGTTGCTAAGTAATAGCTACCAATGTTATTTGTGGTTTTAAAATGTTTATTTCTTGTTTGCACAGAGTATTTCTGTATATGTTTGCAGGCTTTGATTTAGTGAGAGAGGACCGTTTGATGTGTATTTTATGTACGATGTAGCTCTGGTCTGCCTCCGTTTGACGTCAGCGATTGTTTTGTCGTGTCGGACGCGTACGACTTTGAGACGACACTGTCGCTTTTAGAGAATGCTCTGGACGCACAAGCCCCGGTGATCATAATCGAGGCGACGCAGATTGGAGACGAAACGTCTCGCTGGATCCGGGTTGGCAACTGCTTGCACAAGACGGCCGTTCTTTCGGCCGTCGGATGTGTTGCGGTTGGGACGGCCCTTCCGCTTGTTTCGTCTTCTGTTGGCGTAACGGCGTCGTGCGTTGGTCTGGGACTCAGCAGCGTGCTGTGTGCTGCCCTGTATGCGTTGTCATGGCAGTTCGATCCGTGCTGCAAATACCAGCCGACTGATGACGCAAAGATCTTGCGACGTCTTCCATTTGTGGTGCTGTCGTCGACCGCACCCGTCGTGCTCGTCCGACACGATGACACTCGCCGCAAGTGGCTGCAGAATGTGCTCGCGGCCGCTGCAGCGTTGATGTGTATTTGGAGGATCTATCAAGCCCGAAAGTGATGATGGTCGCCAAGTTTAGATCATGTGTCGCCAGATTTTCCACAGACCAGTGTAACTCAGTGACTGTCACTTCCTAATTCGGCAGTGTGACAATGACAGTCGAAAGTAGTACAAATACTTATGCACAACCAGACACTAAATCTAATCAACCCTAATCCTAACCTTAACCCTACTACTAAACAGCACACAATAGTAAACATTCAACTAAATGTAGTCACATGTCCTACGTATCCAGAGAGATTCATATGAGACGTTGCGCCATTTGTACTAACTTTGATTGTAATAGGCACACTGCCTGCTAATTCACTGTTGCCTTTGACATTTCATATCATGTTCAATGACTCATCATGTAGTTTGAATTCATTGTACGAGATCATGGAAACTCTTGTTATTTTGCTAGTGGGATAACTGAATTGTTGTTCTTTCTTGAATATTTGCACTGTGTGACTAGATATACGAGTTATGTTGTAAAGTGCTTGTCTACATAAAATAAAAACTTCTAGCTTTTCTGAACCAGAGAAAAACGCTAGCTGAAAACTATCGTTATTGCAGAATTGCCTTCGTGGAGGAAAAAAAATTGAAACCTGCTTTCACACAGTGCACTGTGTTGTTTTAATTTCTAATACGAGCACAATTTTTCTGAGAATACTATTTTTCACCGTGTGGTCTGATGGCACTTGACCGAAGTTTATCATGAAAATGCGTATGTGAAGGTTTAAATAGCTCTGTGGTGCACAGTTGCTGCAGACTTGCCTTTGTCAGAACAGAAAGCTATAAATGTCCTTTCGGTTTACATTTATTTGATCGTGGCCTACCATTAACATGCTCTTGGAAGTTTTGCAATGGCTTTTTCATACAGTAATGTGAAACCATGACATGTTTATTGTACTTAAGTGTTGGTTGGTAGTTCACAACATACTGTAAACATGCAAAACTGCTGTAACTAAGATCAGTAAAGCCACTAACTTAACTGTATGTAGCTTAAAACCTACAGCTTCTATGGGTGTGGCAACAAATATACCACTCAGTTTTTTGCAGTTTTCTCAGCAATTGCTTGAAATTTCAAAACAAAATTTTGCCAACATTATGTTGGCAAAATTTTAACCCGTGTGCACACAACATTGTAGGTTACATTTCTTTATAGCAGTTACAACAGCAAAATTTTGCGTCAATTTGGCTCAAATTAGCAATATAGAAGACTATTGAGGGGTAACCTAAATGAGACATGATTACATGTTACATAGACATAGTTACTTCTAATAATAATTTATCACTGACAAAGAATTATCACTTGTATTCTCATGACTGCATAGAATTGTATAATAACTTCACAAAGCAAGAATGAAATGCACTCTAAACTGTTTCTGTTGCACGATGAGAACTGTCAAATATAGTAGCTGGAAAAGTGCCCAAAACGCCAACAAAGCATCTAAGATAGTGTTCACCTCCAGGCTACTGGACACGGTACTGAGCTGCAGCTTGTTCTGCACATAGCGGAAGCCATAAAACAAATAACCTTCCTATTCTCACTACTTGGCTGGCACAAAATTAGTCCGGTTCTTAACTGAAGCCTTTATCAGTACTCAGTACGCAAAAGTGGAACAAAAGCAACCTGAACACCACTGGTTGCAGTAGAAATCCACTGGTACCAAGTTTACAGATTACACTCTTCAATGCTCTGGAATCTTTTGACTGTCTGGAACTATGCTTACCTAAATCATCACCTCACTGACAGCTTTCAAGTCAACACTGATCGACAGATTCCTCAGCCATACTCAGAACACTATTATTATTCTGCTTGTCTGATGCCGCTGCTGTAATAAACAACACATTACTATTACTTATGGACAAATTGCTGCTGGCTTTCTATTTACTGGAGCATCTTGTAGTGTCACATTTTTTTGTTACTGACATCTAGCATAGATTGACTGGGGTTTAACTGTACTTTCAGCACAAGGATATAAAATTATAGTTTATTTAAAAGGATGATATCAGTGAGATGGTTAAAAATATTATGTTTCAGGGAATGCAAAAACTCGTGTTAAAGTAGAAAGTTAGGGAAGTATTGTTTCCCATTGTGTTCGTAGTTGGTACAAGCATTTAAATGTGTGCTCTATTGTTAAAACAAATCTACAATGTTTGCATCGACTAGCTAGGTCTTTGTTAAGAAGATAACTATGCTGGCCTGTGTAGTCTTCGAGTTACTGCTTTTAATCTAGTCACCAGTATTAAGAAGACAGCCACCACTGTGCCAAACGAGGCTGAAAATCACCAGCGACTCTATGTGATACAGAAACAATGTTAAGTTAGGGTTAGTGTTAAGTAGTGTAGTGTTTGCAGGGAAAGCCATAGAAATTATGCTCATCATGACAATTAATCATAATTTCTATATCACACGAGTCGCTGGTGATGCTAACCATTCCGTGTGATAGTGTAATGTAACAAAAAAGTACAAAAAAATGCAGCTGGTATCAATGAATCAGTACACAGTGATTTCCAACAATGTTATGAACTAATCATAGTACAGCTACTGTCTCGTCAACCGTTCAACAACGTTCAAACTAAATTATGCTCAGTTGAACAGCAATTAAAAAATTCAATTTAATGGTAACATCAGATTTCTCAAATGTTCATTTTTGAATAAAAGGGAGTTATATTTTTGGGGGTCTCCACAAAGAAAAAAAGTAGCTGATAGATAAAACGCGCTGCAACACTTTCCCCGCTAAACAGATGATTTGCCAACAAGCCAACTCGCATGGAGTCAATTTGCCGAATGCGAATAAAAAATTAACACTTAGAGTGATCATCCGAGCCCCAGTTTTCCGTCACATTTTCGACAAACATATCCGGGAGTCTCCCCGACTACTAATCGTTCGGTCTGCGAGTTCGTTTGTCGCCAGTTCCCCTACCAGACAGTAGTCACTACACAACAAGATAGAGAGGGCAGCACTCCTCTAAACACTTTCACGTCGCAATGCTGCCAAAAAGATGTCGATCATCGGCAGATGGGCAGCAGCACGTCACTGGTTTCAATTAGCGACTGTATGGATGATATGGAGCGGCTCCAGAGCCGCGTTTCGCTTTTCCCACCTGCGACCCAGACTGCTGTCCACCTGCAATAAACACCAAAGCATAAATATCACCAGCGGCTAAAATAACTCGAAAATCTTGCATCTGCCAATGTTGAGACCTAAGCTCCACAGATAAACTTGTTCCCAGCCGACCAGGGGTCTTGGAGGAACGTTGTGAACTCACAGCAGCGTATGGGAGTGGAGCCACAGCCGAAATTTAATCCGGTGCTGTTTTTAATCACACAATACGGTATCTGGTGACGCCATTTTTGAAACTTGTCAGAATATAGATTGGTCACATTTATGTGCAGTCACAGCAGTCCAGAAATCCACTCCTGCACATTTCATGAAATTCTACAGCTCACACTTTCAAATTCAACACTTTGCACAATTTTCAGTTGAAAAAGCTGCACTTTGCGCAGCTACCACATGCTCAACACAAACTAGCCTCAACGGGACAGCACGTGTTCCACAATCCACATGAAAAGCAAACAACAATTTTCTGTTTCTACACCAAGACTTCACAATGCTCCCACGACTGCTAAGGCAGTTTGACTGTGCAATATTAATTGGTGGACTGAACTAGCATACAATTGTTAATCCCTGTGCAAACAAGAGTGAAGGTTCAGCGCTTGTACATGTCACCTCAGCAACACCGTTTTTGTGAAACTTATCAGCTAAACCATTAGCGGACAGGACAAGCATTCAGACTAGGCCATAGTCCAAGCCCACAATCACAAACTTTGGCCTGCAGCAATACATAGCCCTAGCCTGCCGTTTTAATGGTCTCCACTCCAATAATACATGTAAATATGTCTATTACTACTCATTTACCAACCTCAGGGGTATGGAAGGCTGAGTTGACTAACCCACAGCGGAAAGTTTACGTAGGCATAAATGCACGTGCCCAGATAGCCATGTGAATATCCAGTTCTATCCGTTATGTAGAATAACCATGCATTCAATATCAGAAAATTTGACCGGTGTCAAAATGTGCAGCAGCAAACATCAGTTACGAGCCAGAAGAATTCTTTTTTGTAGCCAACTTAATATTATAGCAACACAACAGAGCAGACGGCAAGGGCGACACTTACCAGACTGATCTGTGCCATACCAACTGCTGTAGTCGTATCCTGCAACACAGCAAACATGCATTGGCACATTACATCGCACACAACCACATTGCAGACGAACCCGCGTTGACTAGTATTTCTGTAACTGTTCTCAAGCTGGCACCTTTTTTTCTGAGACACACTGTATAGCTAAGGCCACGTGCCTCGTATGATTTGCTACAAATAAAACCAAAACCTTACCACCAAAGGATGATTATTACATCCGTTGTCATCATCATGAAATAATTGTAAAACACATCAACTACACGGCATAACAACATAGGTGCTGTGTCAAAATCAAATCCAAAATAGCGCGACAAAACCACGTCACCACTTACCAGTGTACGGAGGTGCATAGCTGGCTGCAGCCGATGCAGCATAGCTACTCCAGTCGGCAGGTGGTTGCTGGCTGTAATAAGCGGAGTAATCGTAGTAGCTGGAGTAGTCGTAGCCAGGTGGATATGCTCCATACGGCGGACAGTAGTAGCCACTGTAGTAGTCATAGCCGGGAGGAGGTGGGTAGCCGGGGGGCATAGCGGGCCAGCCTTCTGGACCACCGGGACCACCTGTTTGTATATAAACAACGAAAACAGTAACTAAGGAGAAAAAGCTATTAGTGTCTGATAACGACACGAGTCAATTCACAAGCACTAAAGAAAGTCGGGAAAGGAAAGGCTGAATAGGCGACACTTGCAAAAATACGAAAGATGTACAGGGTTACAAGTTAACTAAGTAAGAGTAATTTAAGATAGTGTTCAGTGTGGAGTGGTCCCACGGTCCAAATAAAATAGTCTTCAGTGACTGTCTGAATGGGATGTAATTTCTGTCTGGATTTCTAAGGATGCAGTCGTGGTGCAGTTGTCAAACGCTCAGTGACCGATTGTCACAACTGCACTTTCGGCACAATAAGGCTATATCAAGATTTAAAAAGTTGTAGTTTAAAGGTTGACATCAGTGAGATAGTTTAATTCATATTACGTTTAAAGAATGAAGTAATACTGCAGTGAAAGTTGAGAGTTGGGGAAGTACTGTTTCCTACTGTGTTCACATTTGATGCAAGTAATTCTTCACAAGAAAATGTGTCCAGTGTAATAAACCGATTAATTATATATATAATATAATATACGAGTGAGTGAGAGAGTGAGAGTGACCGAGTTAGTGACCTTGTGAGTTAGCGTGTGAGCGAGTGACTGACCGAGTGAGCGAGTGAGTGAGTGATTGAGCGAGTGAGAGTGAGTGAGTGATCGAGTGACCTCGTGAGTTACTTGTCAATTAGTGATCGTAGACCTAGACGTTAAATATATCCTACTATTTATCGTATGTAAAATATTCTATGCTGTTGATACATGATGTTGCTACTGTTGTTCAGTATTTATTCATGTTTAAAATTACAACTTAAGGAGGCTTTTATAAGACAAAAAACGTGTAATTTGCCATAATAAATTAATAAATAACAAAACCACACAAACAAACAAGTCGTCAACATCTTTTGCAAAATAAACACAGAATATTTTCATGCGATAAATTGACCTTTAGCATCTATATATTCATATTTGTGCATAAATAAACAAATCAGAAAATTGGTCTGTAACTCATAATCTAGCTTAGCAGTATTAGTGTTGGCGGCGTGGCTCAGTGGTAAGGGCGTCGGTCTCTGACTGGCGGACTTTCCCTGATATGCACCTGATCTATGGTTGACGTGTGACCACTTCGTGGGTAAGGCATCCGCTATGGGTCAACCAACCAGGCCAACTCAGCCTCCTACCCTCAGTGGAACGGGGAATGAGTAGTATATCGGTTAGCTAGATGGAAGAGACTGTTAGCAGCAGTTTCGCCCTCTAACGAATACTTATACGAAGGAAAGGCAGATGTGGTGTATTTGCAGGTAACTCTGTGCAATCCACATCTGAGCGCTTAGTGGTCGAGATACTGACAATAGGCGCTATACAAGTCCGCTCCCTTTCCTTTCCTTTAAAAGCACGCATTATTTTAAGCAGTACGTATCTGACCCAGCACACCTCGTTGCGCACCAGCGCACGCAACACTCAATCGTCGTCTGTCTTACTGCTGTGCGTGCCATTTCGATGAACAACATTTGCCAGACGATCGTTCAGCACTGCCGCACCTCTGATTTGGAACTCGCTGCCACATGCTCTGTTAAACTGCGACTCTCTCTCTACTTTTAATTCCAGACTTAAAACTCATCTGTTTTCTACTGCTTTCTGTTAACTGCTGGGCTTATCTGTTCCACCAGTGCCTCTAGAGCCGCCTAACGGCATTACAGCGCTTTATAAAATTTGTATTATTATTATTATTATTATTACGTCACCTCGACCGCGATTTGGACCGCCACGCTGGTTGTTGAATCCACCACGTCCCCTGCCAGAGCCGTCTTGGTCCGCCTTCGGAGTTGCCTTCCGCACATCAACCTGTCAGCAAAGTGCCAGCAAATGTTAGTCCAGAACCGGCCGAGAGTCGGCAGACCACAGTCTCATCCGAAATAACCGACCAACAACAAACGGAAAGAAAAGCAAACGGCTGCAATGCAAATCAACGCAAAATCTCCATCAACAAAGTTCTCTGCAAAACCGCTGAGCAAGCTACTCTGCTACACTGACTGGTGAGTCTCATCAAAACGTAACACAAACGGTTTACAATCAGCGTTGCACACATGACCAGTGACGGTAACCTTTCGCTTCGATCCGTCCGGTCGGCTACTGGCGGCACCGCCATTCAGTTACTATTGCATGTGTGTGGGACGCAAACGTGACAGAGGCTGGCGAACGGGCTGCAACAAAGCCAAACATCGACGTTATGACATCGGCAGTCGAGAGTGCGACCGCTCCACCACTCGCCTCAGCTACGAACCAAAGACGCCACCGATGAAAAAAAAACATCGTGGTGCACACATCATCTGTACTCATCCGCTACACGAAGTAATCAATCTGCTGACGATCAAAATTTGCTCAGAGCTGTGAACGAACGACGAAATCTGCTGAAAGTGTCCGTCGAAAAAAGCCGGACGTCTGATGCAACTCGGAAATGTCACAGCTAACAATGCCTGACGTAAGGTGGTGTTGACCGGCGGCCGTACGTACCTCTTTTCCGCCAACGATCTGCTTTGGATTGGCGACGACCTGCTCTACGATGTCCTCTGACTCGTACGTGATGAAAATGAACGCACGTCGTTGGTTCTTGACGCGATCAAATGGCTGCTCAACCTCCACTATCTGCAGTTTGCAACAAATGAAAACACTATACGGTATGCAGTAAGTAACGGCAGTTATAAACAACAGCACAGTTAAACAGCTCACACTGCACTGTGATCCACACGTCCGCCCTCCTCCGGAAATAAACGTCATTAAGAATGCTATGAAGAAAAACAGTTGAGAATGGTTTGTAACTGGCTGGATACGAACTATACAGAGCAATACATAACTAAACTACAAGATCAGAATGAAAATCTATGCCTACCATCCCAAAGTACTTCTATACGTCTAAATGATGGCCTAATCACAATGGCTTAAATAGTATGCTCAGATAGAATTGTCGAATAGAAGTTATGAGCATTCAGCAGAGAATGGGAGTCGAGCAACAGTGGTAAGAGAGCCACCCACCGATCACTTAGTGTGATTCGCTTTCTATCACCTCCCATGCCAATGAATTCTGTAATGTGTTACAACGCTAAATCAGACTTTCAGTCGGCACACTCCAATAATTCAACATCCAAGTCGGCTGTTAAATCGTGCATGCATATCAAAAGGGGGAGGGGGCTACAATGAACACAATTATTTATTAATGGGCACAAGTGAAGCGAAGATGTCTTTCGTTACAATTTGTGCAATACAGAACGCGAAACATGATTCAAACAGATAGCTGAGCTTCACATGTAGTTTTCATTGCTTTCGTATTCCTTACACTTACGTCTTACCAGAACCCTCAGCGCGTCACAGAAATATGATCCAGGGGCCCGATTTTCGAAAAATCTTATGACGAATTTACGATTGTAAAATCGTCATAACTAAGTTACGACGAATTTACGATCGCAAAATCGTCTTAACTTAGTTATGACGATTTTACGATCATAAACATGCTAATTTTCGAAAGCTCTTATGACGATTTTATGATCTTAAATTATGAGAAAGTATGATCACAAATTTCCAGTCATGAAATTTATTTATTTAAACTGTGGTTACGCCAGTCATTACGTGTTTTTATGTTTGGCGGGCAGTGAAAATGTTTTATTTCGTTGAACTTCTTCAGATGACTGTCGTTGGTATATATAAACAACAGGTTTTCAGAACTTGTGATTGGTTGCTATTTTTATTTACGATCATAACTTTACGATCTCTTATGATGAAGTTACGACGAATTTACGACGAAGTTATGACGATTTTACGATCGCA
>Ga0056116_1000992_pt1 | contig 10545 bp, 9 predicted proteins | sample WorMetOlspDAHAB2_FD_67352 | JGI IMG/M metagenome (GOLD analysis project Ga0056116, IMG submission 67352) | Marine gutless worms symbiont microbial communities from Max Planck institute for Marine Microbiology, Germany - Olavius sp. DAHAB.2 ...
CAACAAGGAATCGGGTAAATATACATATGTGTACGTAAATATACGCAAAATAAAAGGCGCAAAAATACGCACCGTTCGAGCGGGATCGTTCTTTCTTTTATCGGGTTTTTTTTGTTTAATGCGTTCTTCCTTTAACCGGCGCGCGACGCAGACATTCTACTGAACGTGTTCCTTGCGATTGCCGTGGACAATCTCGCTGACGCTCAGAGTCTTTCAGACGCCGATCAGGATAACGACGACCTCAACGACAGGCCAACGTCGCCCGATGAACAGGTGCGACGTGATGGGTTGCTGGTTGCGATGGTGTGCATTATCTATTTTAATATCTTTAATATACAGGGTGGCCCAAAAAAACTGGCGCACTTTGTTTCGTACGCATTAACTTCGTCAAATATTGACCGATTTTCACACTTATTTCACTGTCTGAATCAGGAGAACATATGTAATAATAGAGTCGCTTAGGATCCCACCATACATCAAGTATGTCGTACACTACCTTGTGAAATATCAGTGTCTTAAAAGCTACAATTGAAAACAAGACTTCTGCAACAACACATTTTAAGAGTGCATCGTTTAGTAGCAAGGCAAAAATATTGATCATTTGATGTAAAAACTGCAACAGGTACTCTAAATAATAACCGAGATAATAAACTCGTTGTTTGTGCTGTCAATCTCAAAAAATGTGTTGTTGCAGAAGTCGTTCTGTTTTCAATTGTTGCTTTTAAGAATTGACATTTCAAAAGGTAGTGTAGCGACACAGTTGAGGTGCAATATGATCTTCAGTTAGAGTATTATTACAAATGTTCTCCTGATTCAGACTGTGAAACAAGTTTGAAAATCGGTCAATATTCGATGAAGTTAAGGCGTATGAAGTTAAAGCGTACAAAAGAGTGTGCCAGTTTTTTTGGGCCACCCTGTATAAAGGTAACGGTAAAGGTTCAGCACTTATATAAACTACATATAAACCGTCGTCGGCGCTCTGCGTCACAGACAGGGCCAGCGTTCACGGACTTTGGCCTGCATCCATACAGCCATACCTATTTCTAGTCTGCCGTTTTAATGGCCCCTCAACCCCCGTAACCCATGTAAATGCATTTACCGATTCCCGAGGGATGGAAGGCTGTGTTATCCCAGTAGGCTGACCCATAGCGGATAGTTTACCCACAAAGTGGTCACCTGTCAACGATAGATCGGTCACAGGTCAGAGAAAGTCCGCCGGCCAAACGACCGATGTCTTAACCTTTGCGCTACTCCGCTAACCAAATATAGGCCTAGTTTCTATTGCATAAAATGCTGCATCACACCAACACACAGCACACTACAAGATACTAAAATAGAAACATGACATTACAACACATTATGGCGGCTGAAAACACGAACTGCGGATGCAGAAATACCAGAAACTCGGGAGAAACACGAAATGTTTTATATAATGCAGTCTGATGTGCATTAACGGGGTTCGTAATACGCTTGACATAAGAACCTTTAGACGCCCGCATTGGCCAGACCCGGGAGAGACGAATGCACTCCGAGTCATGGTCATGTTATCAGTAATTTCTATATACACGTCTATATAGCTCATTAGAGGTGAAGACGTAATGCGCCATATAAATCCACGTTACTTACTTACTTACTTACTTACTTTATTTACAACCTACAGCAGCTGCATATTCAAAATGCAGTGGACGTTGCAACTAAAGATTTGTCCGTTTATAACGGTGAACAACTTGTGCACATCGGTTAAGAGTTATCGCCGAGTTTCTACGTGTCGTGTTTTATGGACACGATCGACAAACTGGTTGTCTTTGCCATGGTTGTTTTCGTGTGACGCAGGCAAATGGAACGTCAGCGATCGTCGAAGATCGAAAACCGAAGATCAGCATTGTGATCGACGAGGAAAAGTATTCGCGCAGCAGTTTTTCTAACGATGTTAATTTTTCAGCGTTCTCTCCGCCTCCGAAATGACCTATATTGTGTCGAGTGGGGCGTTAAACTCTACTCACTCACTCACTTTCAGCGTTCTCGCGAGGCACCACGGAAAGTAGTATTAAAACGGTGCAGTGACATTGTTTCGTATGAATTTTTCCGGATGCGTAGGACATGCGACTATATTTCGTTGGATGTCTACTATTGCGAGCTGTTTAGTAGCAGAGTTAGGATTAGATTTAGTATCTCGGTGGTTAGTGAATGTGCACACGTGCTTATACTATTTTCGATTGTCGTTGTAGGGTACTAATGTTATTGATCAAATACGAAGATGGCGTCACATTTCAGGCGTTATCTTAGTGCGAAATGCCGCCACCCGCTCTTTTGTTTAATTTCACTCAAATTGGAATGAAGCTGGGCTTCCAGTGTGGCGTAATAAACGATAATAATAATAATAATAATAATGAAGTCACAACACGGCGCAATAAGGAGTAATAAGGACGTAATGAAGCACTTTTTTTTCGCATAGGGTGGTGGAGCGATGGAATAAACTGAAGCAGCACGTGGTGTATGCGCTGAACATAAACAGTTTTAAAAATTAATTGAAACAAATTCGAGAAACCAGGACGGGTTTTTATGGATCCGCTAAACCCTATGAGCCGCACGCCTATGCCCACGTTCACAGACATTACACTGCCACAACATGGTGTACTCCCAACGTAGCGGCGATAAGTATTGGAGACAGAATGACGTCAGCGTCGCGCCGTGTAAATTCTTGACGTGCTGTTTCAGAGACAGTTTCCGTGGCGACCGTGACGTCAAGCCGGTGACTCCGGAACGCGATAGTGTTGTCCGCATCTCGGTGACGGATGCCGACGACCAGACGACCAAACAGATCACCGAATCACGTGCGATGCCTCTCTTCGTCGACTCACTTTTCGTCCTTTTTTCGAAATAATTATATTCGCGCGCCACACATGTCAATGTAATTCGCTCTAGCAACAGCGCGATGCCGGTATGTTCCGCAGTTCGCCGCGCCTGCCTATGTTTTGTGACAGTCGTAACATACGTTCACGTCACATCGCACATCCATCTAATTATCTCCTAATCTCGGCTTGATGTACTGCTTGCCGCCCGAAATTTTTTTCACCGATTACTCTTTACTGCAAGTTTTTTTCGTCGCAGGCAGTTCGCAACGGAATTCAAATCAACGTCACGTGTTATTTCATTCAGATCAGACGTTCTCAACAAGATTTTGGTCTTTTTTCTGAGCAACTGTCAAAATACGCGCTTTTTCAATTGTCACTCTGATTCCTGTTAGATTTTAGAATTTTTGTTTTACGCCAATTTTCGTGTTATAGGCATTTTAAATATGTCTAGATAATGACGATAATCACTGTCAGTTAATCATCAGCTTTCTCACCATTTATATGTACTGCTAGTCAGGAGACCAGGGTCCCGATTTACAAAGAATTTTAACATTTTCCTAAGTTTATCCCACGTTTCTCCAAGTTTCTCAGAAGATTCTTCTAAGTTTATTTTCGAACGCCGACTTAGGCATTCCTAACTTTGTCGTAAGACATAACTTTGTCATAAGATTCTTTGTAAATCGCACTTATCGTAAGTTTGTCGTAAGTTCGTCCTAAGTTCCACTTGTCTTAAGTAGCTACTACATGTAAGCAGTTGGGATTCTTTGTAAATCGGGCCACACAAATAATAGTAACAAAAGCTCAACAAAGAGCGCAGTTAGTGGATGCGTGTTCAAGACAGATTAGTCATATGCTCACATTTAGACTTTGTTTCATCAGTTTCTACTGTTAAATGTTCTCCACTTTATTATTTAGTTATTTTATTTAACTCGTTTTTATCTCCTAATTCCTTTTACGTCGTTGTATTGTTAAGCGATTCTGTCCACGCTCTACAAATTTATCTCGACTGATTGATTGATTTTTTTTACAATATTTGAACATCGTATGAATTTGTCAGCTGATAGTGGCGGGTATTTTAGTTAGAAATTGGCTGACTGACAATTTTTAAACCTTACCAGTGTGATTAAGTGTAAGTATACGCGATAGGTTTAGGGTTATGGTTATGGCTAAGGTTATCATCAAGTTATGGTTATGGTAAGGCATACGGAAACAGATCGCACTGTATTCGTGTAAAAGCTGTATCAGAGTAGGACATGCGTCCCCATTTGCTGACCCAATCCAATGCAATCAATAAAGTTTCCTGAAAAACCCTCACCCAATCCAATCCTATCCATGGATGAATCCAATCCGTATCCATCTCCGCGCTGTGTGGTCTTATGCAAAGCATCTTACTGGGAGGATTTTCGATGGATTTCGTTTTCGACGTGGTGTTGTAGTTTTGCTCAAAGAAAACTGGGACGGAGATTCGAAACCGGGTGACGAAGCGGAAACGGAAACGATACCGGAAGAAACGGACATGCTGACGCTGCAGATTGCGTCGGAGCGACCGCGGCGACTCGCCGAACTGAATATTGCCACAAGAGTCAAACCGATTCCGAACTACTCGTCCCTGTTCGTTTTCAGCCCGACAAACCGGTATCGCAGATTTTACTCGTTAGAGTTTTTTTTGGCCCAGTGTACAGAGTAGCCCGAAAAAAGTAAGCCGTTACCAACATGTGTCATGTATCATCAAACTTTATTAAACTCCGTCAACGAGACGAAATTTTTTTGTCTAATTTGAATGTTAAAGAATCGCTGGAATACAATAAGTTCTATCGAAAATTCTATGCATGAGACAGTATGTGACGTCGTCAGTTATTGTGCTTGAATCTGCGGCAACGGAAAAAAATAAGTATATATCATTAAATCTTATTCTAGAAACAGGAAAAAGAGAAGTGCAGGGATCAAACAATTTTAAAATGAATTCCAGTCGATAAGTTGATCCGGGAGTTGAATTAGGCAAACTGACTAGATGGAGAGCTGACATCACTTACACTTCTTACATCATATCATAACTTTGCAGCTTAAGTGCAGCAACTGAAATCACATATTACATCACACATAGAATATTTAATACAAACTGATCATATTGGGGTGATTCTTTGGCACTCTTGTTTGACAGAAATTCAATCTCATTCACTGACTTTAATATGACTCAATAGGATTTACTGAAACAGTTTAAGTGGTAAAATGTCTTAAACTACTCGGCTAAAATATTTTGACGCGGCTTATCGGCTTGACCTTGCGCAAGCTGCAGATATCTGTAGTTTTTGCAGCTAACTGTCGTCTCGGTCATTAATTTCTGGTGATGAGCAAGTAAGATAATTTCTAAAGCGCAGTAAAACGGGGAGTTCACACTGCGCTTAATCAGAATCATAATCATAACCAACAGTTGATTTAGTGCGCCTCTTACAACTGGAACGATGACGCATTACACAGTCCGATTTAATAGTGCGATCCTACAGTAGGGTCAGTCTGGAACAGAGAACGTATTGATGCCACTGACTAGATTAAAATTGGTCTCCAGCGACCGGCGGGTGACTGCTGTCGAATGTTGATGGTCAACAGGTTCCGTATCCTGTGTCACAAACTATGCAACCACCCTTACTACTGCAACGTGATTCTGCTGTGCATACTCATCAGCAGTATGATGCTGGCCGCTGAAGATCCGCTATTCGCCAACATCGAAAGAAACCAGGCAAGCGTCGTTGCACTTACGTTTTGTCGGCGAAGTGTGGCAAACATTCGTCCGTGACCTAACGCAGGCCGCACACAGACCGCTGACATTGCGTAACTCACAACAACGTATAATCAATCAATCGATCAACCAACCAATCAACCATGAATTGTTAGAGTGGCTTAAGTATTAAAAACATCACAAGATCTACTAAAACAGCGTAGAGACAAAAGTATCAGAAAAGTCGAATGCAGGACTCAGTGAACATAAACGTCTCGAGTCGAGTGCGGAAGGTCGCCAGATACGGTGCCGACGTAACCTCCAGTGGCAGGCAGTTCCACACCTGAGGGCCAGCAACCGAAAATGCTCGGCTGCCAACAGTGGAACGGTGAACCGGAGGCTGGACGAGGAAGTCATTGCAGGAAGAGCGAAGTCCTCGGCGACTTGGAAGGGCGGCAACGTTGGTTAACTGGTCACGGTGTAAACGAATGCCCGGTGATGCACACGATGCAGTGTCATATCAGCAGTTGTGTAACTACAATGTGCAGTATATATAAAGGTCCATGGGCTAATATAATATTCATCTTTATTTATCACGACGGGTAGCCACAACATACCTGTCTGGAACTCGCTAGCTTTACTCGTCACCAGCAGCGACTCTCTGACGACCTTCAAATCTCTGAGGCTGAACACTTACTTGCGGTTGACTGTCGTGTACATGTTTGACATGACACTCCCGCCAGCGCCCCTGAAGTTACGACCTTATGGCGCCTTAAAAGGCAGTTCATTATCATCAATGTTGTACAACAAAATGTTATCTTTCGCCTCGGATATGCATCAGAATATGATATAGTTTAGCACAAGGTCCGGACTGTTGATGATTTTTGCCCCACCAGCGAAGTTCGATTGCAAAATCACATGTACACTGATGATGCTTGATTATGTCAGCAACTTTTTCGTCTTTTTTATGTTGTAGATATTGAAGTATTTCGAGCTGTTTTTCACTGTCGTTTTTACGATCGAAATCACGCTGAAGGTAAACACCACAATTCAGCGTTCGATGTGTCTGTTAACGCGTAAAAAGTAATAAGTAAATAATGCATATTTACGTAACGTTATAAAGTCGTTAACGCCGCCGGCCGCCATGTTGGAGGTATGCTACGTTGCGGCGGTATTACGTCATAAACTTGCATTATTCTAAGAAAAACTCATGTGCACGGAATTATGCACCAGTCGGAATACACTGCGAATGACGTTGTTATCAGAATTTTCGGATATCCGTATTTTAACTCATTGTCTGTTCCAATTTGGATATACCTCTAAAATGGCGGCGTGCTTTCGTGTTTAGCTGGACGATGTCGCTACACCCAATCTTCGTGGAAACTGTTTTCCGCACCTTTTAGCGTGTTCGCAGCGGCACCTTTTTTTGTCTATTACCCGAAAGGCAGCGGTAGTATAAAAGTACATAATCTACACATACAGATTAAAAATGCTAAAAACGCTAAAAATACTCAATAAACTTATGGTGTCACGTAAATAATAGCTGCATAAACGAACAGTGCAAATTGCAAAAACAATCAAGTGTTCACGAACTGCATCCACATTAGGGCTTTATTTCAGCAACAGACACGTGTAAGCAATTTACACCGTATTTTGTACCAACTGATAACATTTCATTGTGATATATTGTCGACAACACACGCAGTGTTCATATGCTTTTGTGGCATTTTGACGTACCGGACGCCACGTTGAACAGAAAATACCGTGCACAGCCTTGTGATGTGCTCTGCAGATAATCGCCTATGGTCTGATGCTACACAAAGGTTCTTTCTGTCGAAGTGCCTTCAACCTGCTCGACGCTCTGGTCGTCGTTGTCGCTCTAATTTCGTTCGGCATCGAGTAAGTAAAAGTGAAAAAAAGTTTTTCGCGAGCCATTCATTCGAGTAATTCTGAGCTGCACTGGCTCGATGTGGCAGATCGGGTCACGTTCAAGCTCTGTATGACTGTGACTTATCAGCCAAGCGCCGCACTATACCTGTCCGAGCTGTGCACGCCGGTCGCCAAGTTACCGAACGACAGCACCTTCGTTCGGCCAGCCGCCGCCTACTCGTCGTGCCAAAAATACAGCTCGACACGTACGGCAGTCGTGCGTTCGCCGTGGTTGGTCCGACCGTCTGGAACGCACTCGGCAACGATCTGCGCGATTCAGATCTCAGCATCGCCAGCTTCGGTCGCCTACTTAAGACGCATCTGTTTTATCAGTACTCGGTACAACGAGCACATTAGAGGCACTGTGCACTGCTATGCTATATAAATTGACATTGACATTGACACATGCCCACATATTGGCTCTGATGTCAGATTCAATAGCCTTCAGTCAAGCACAAGCCGAAGCTGCCAGACCGTCGACACGGGGTCATGGTCGCACGGTGTGCCTGTTTACTTCCAGCTTACGATAGCATCAAATTGTACTGCTAGTATGTGAAGGACTTGCCACAGTGCAGAGGCTGGGTTTGAACCCGAGGTCTCCAGTCGTAAGTACTGCGCCCTAACCACTGTGCCACCGAGCCACATCGAGTAAGACACACGTAAAGCAACGCTACACTGATCGGCGCAGAGCAGGGACGTCTGCCAGCGATGATGAGTTGTGGGACCACTCGCCCGCGTTTTCACATAAGTGGGGGTTGGTCAGAATTTTTCATATCTGGGGGTTGACCGGTTGCTGTTATTGTGAGTTTGTGCTTTGTATCTTAATTGGGGACGCCGAAAACGCAGGACTGGAAAACGTCAGACCATCTAACGAGTTTTCCAGTCCCGCGTTTTCAGTCGCACCAAAAAAAAACTGAATTCACCCTGATGATAATATTTGTATTATCGAATTTCGTTTTGAATTCTATTTTTTTTTCGATTACTACTACTGCTGCAACTAGATTTCCTTCGTATCGCGTCTGCTTGATATTGTTTGCGGGGCAGCAATGAGACGATCGGTGTCGTCAAAATCCTTCGCGTTCTTCGAGTGCTTCGACCTCTGAGAGCGATCAACCGGGCGAAAGGGTTAAAGGTTAGTTCAGTCACAGTTCAGTCCAGTCCCCCTTTCAGTTAAGCAGTAGAACATTTACGCGTTAGATCTCATCACGCTAGCGCACGATAAGCCAGTTTACGAGAGGTCCTTGTAGAGGGCCCACTGGCTACACAGAACTCTTCGTTTCTTCCCCAGCGGTGGCCAAAACCGTCGCCAGTACTCATTGCATCTACCCACTGAGGGTGTACAGACTGAGTGGGGCTGTGTGGCCAAGATAAATACTGGGGTGGTATCGCCGTCAAAGGTCACCATTCCCAGTACTAACCGGGCTCGACGTAGATTAACACATAATATACCTCGTCTATAATTAGTGTCTTTTGTTCAACATCGAAACATACATTGACGGCGAAAGGGCAGACAGACAACAACATTGACTGTTTCTAAACTATCGCACAGTACTTACTTACTTACTTACTTACTTTTGTACAATACACAGCAACAGCTGCACTGGATGTCTGGCAAACTTAGTTGTGTTCTTTTTCTTCCCTGGGATGCAGCGCAAACAGTACAGAGCGACAAACGCTGTCATCAATCTCTCCGGAGTGGACGATTCTGAGCCATAATTATCATCTGCTTCATTCAGGGTTAGATTATCGGATTCCAGGTCCTGTGTGATTCAAAAATTAAAATCAAATTGAAGTAACTCAAAGTGGAACATCATTGATGTATGCCTGCTTGCCATTAGCTGAATAAACCAACCCCCTGCGAATATTAAGAAAAAAGTATACACCGAGATAATGCATGCAATTGTTTTTCTATAACACCTTATATTTGTGTGCGTTGTTTAATTTAATTTATATCTTTCTCTCATTGCATTGCGATTAGTATTTAGTTGCTATACTCCACGATTATACACAGCCAATGACTAACTAAATAAATAATACGCAACTAACTGTGCGTTGTACAGCACGTGGTACAGTGTGTCGTTGTCGCGATTCGAACCATCTACAATATTATGCTTGTCACATTCCTGCTACAGTTTATGTTTGCTGCAATCGGAGTGCAGCTGTTCAAGGTATGTTCTTACGTGCAACTCCGGCAGAAACACAAAGACAAGTATTCTTCATCCTTACCATAATGACGCATTTAATCATTAAATTACTCCTAATATATATTCTTTAGACGAGAACAGAACACACAAAACAGAAGACTGAGAAAAACGAAACTGCATGTTTACATCTCATTTTAAACGTTCATGATAATAATGGTAACACAAAATTCGAAAAAAAGTTAACGAAGTATAGTATACGACATAAATAATAATAGCCTAATGATGATGTCGATACATCCGAAAATCAACGCATTACAGATTTTCAGGTTTGTTATTTATTTTCATTTATGTTTATATTATATTTACATTAATTTTTAGCCGCACCGTATATATAATTCCATACACACATCAGTTGGCGTCAGTTGCTCTCCAGATTTATGTCGACTTTCTCTTTAGCAACTGTATGTCAGCTTTTTATGCGCGACACAACGAGACTCGTTATTTTTGCATAGAAACAAGCGTTTTTCTGTCGCCTTGTTTAGGGCACTTTCTACTCGTGTACGGACGGCTCAAAACTCGTCGAACAAGAATGCCAGTAAGTCGTCCTCGTTTTATTATCCGTCCGCTATAATCACCAGACAACCACAACCACAATGAGATACGAGTATTTGTATTTTAATAATCAGTCATTAGCCTGTTGCTTGAATCTACAGCGTGACCCAAAAAAAGTAAGCCACTATCAAGAATCGTCATTAAATCGTATTAAAAACCAACAGTTCGGCCACATTTCTCATCAATTTTGAGTATAAAATGAGCACAAGCATGTTATAAGTTTGTATTATATATTCTATTTGTGACATCATCAGTTGCAGTGATAATAATAATAATAATAATAATAATA
>Ga0056116_1000993_pt1 | contig 10538 bp, 7 predicted proteins | sample WorMetOlspDAHAB2_FD_67352 | JGI IMG/M metagenome (GOLD analysis project Ga0056116, IMG submission 67352) | Marine gutless worms symbiont microbial communities from Max Planck institute for Marine Microbiology, Germany - Olavius sp. DAHAB.2 ...
CCCATGTACGCTTGCTTTGTTCAGGTACAATACACACGGCTGCTGTAACGGTCAGGTGTACGACCGAGACGATTACATCTGTTGCCGTGGCCAGCTGGTGAGCAAAAAGTACGGCAGCAGCACCGGATGTTGCGGCACGACAGCTTACAACTACAAGACTCAGGTCTGCTGCAGTGGCGTCGTCAGGCCGAGGACCTACGGAAGCTACACCTACTGCTGCAAGACGTCCATCTACGACTATCGGGAATCAGTCTGCTGCCGCGACGGCACAGTGAGGGATCGTATCTACGGGCGCAACTCGTCCTGCTGCGGAACAGACGTGTACAATTACCAGACGCACGTGTGCTGCAAGGACACCATCGTGCATAAGCTGTACGGCATCTACTCGCGATGCTGCAGCGACTCTGTCATCAACGGAAAGTACTACTCGTGTTGCGGAGGCACGACGTCCTATCATCGATCGATTCATCGCTGTTGTTCGGGCGTGGTGCGCGACCGTGCTTTCGGCTCGTATTCCAGTTGCTGCGGAACGGTGGTGTACGACAGACGCAAGAGCAAGTGCTGCAGAGGTGTGCTGCACTGCAAGGACAGCGACTCTGGCTCTGTGTACTGTTGCGGGAGTGAAACGTACTCCTACTCGAAAGAGATCTGCTGTTACAACTGCCCGGGAATCATCAAGGCCCCCAGTCTTTAATGATTGCTTCTTTCGCACGCTATTCACAACATTGAAACTCAGTTTTGCTCAAGTATCTAATCATTGTTGAGTTTAGTGTACAGAAGCTTTTATATCTGCTCTCACGATTTTAAGTAGTCATGTAATAACAACCGCCGGTAATGAACTGATTGTCCTTTATAAGAACGATTAACTTATTAAGGCTTCGTGAGTTAACCAATGTAGTCTAATGCTAGCGTTATAGCGGATTCTAGTGACATTCTTATTACATTTTTGCAGACAGTATTGTCGTTCTATGAACACTGAACAGTTCTTAAAGAGTTAAATCTGCTGTAATGATTGAGAGAATTAATTATTGTAATATTTTAACATTAATTTAACCATCTAAACGCATAATGTCTGCAGCTGATTTTACTGACATTCCTGTTTATAACGTATATTGTAGTATGTAGAACGATAATGTAAATGTGTGGCGCTTTAACTCTCATTGCGTATGCTTTTGATATTCTGTGAAGTTTCTGACGTAGATTGAACAACGATTGGTTTATAATTAAACGTCACTAATAAATTGGAATAAACATACTATTTTTATGAAAACATTCATGCTTTTATTCGTTATCCCAATGGCGTAGGTATGCACTTGGGCCATACTAACACAGAACGCGACAGTTCGCTTCGCAAGATAACCGCATCGTATCTATACGTTGAGGCACTATGACTTAAAATAACACCAGACTCTAAAGAAGAGAGCATTTCGGGTCCAGTGCGCAATCCGAAACTAACCGTTATACAGTTTTAAAGAGTGGTGAACCGGAAACTTATCACAATGAACAAACCCATCGTTAATTCAGCCATTTAAAGAAAAATCATGCGCATGTTCTGCATCATATTAAAAATGTGTGCAGGCTGTGACCAGAGTCACGCTGACTATTAATCACGTGAATATCGCAGCAATTTTGTATCTGTTAACCGGAAAAATTAGAGGGCTCCAGATCTGCTCGTTGAGATTTTTCGCTCTACTGACATGCCTTGTAACCTAATTTTACGTTGTATAAATTGGTGTAATTTTTGACTGTTTCTTTTCACCTATCAATCGAGTTTAATTATGGACTTCAGTCTTGTTATTTGAGTCGCTTTAAAATGTCAAAACATTGTGTTATTTCCTGTGAAATTCCCATCTCGTACGAATGATATATCGAATTTTATACAGCCTATCTGAGACACTATTTGCCGACAAAATTAACGCAAATTTGGTAAGAATTGAAATGATTTTCGTGGTAAAATAAGTAGAAAATGTGTTCATATTGAAAAACATAAGTTCAGAAGCTGTGTATAGAGAAATATACTGTAATTATCAGCACATAGGATGGGTCCAGGCGCAGGAGTATAATCACAATATCGTTATTGAAAATGTCCTGTATAGTTGATAGGTACAGGGTGGTGAAAACAATGTCCACTCTGAAATATGAATAACTAACTCGTATTGAAACCCGCCAAAGATATTATTCTTTGACTCTTTGCGTCAAATAAAAGTACAAACAAGCACTATAATATTATAGAATAGCATTCAATATTCTACGCTTTGTGTAAATTAATGTAAAGTACTGTGCGTGAACCGCGACGAGGCGTTATTCGTCATGATGCGTTAACTGATGTGCGCGCTCCCTTCTTGCTTAGGTTTGGAGCTATATGAAATCTATACTACTAGACCGTCATTATGATTTAAGTTAATGTAAAAAAATTTCTTCGATCCAATCTTATCTCTTTTTCAGGTATTTGTTCAAGATTTTATCATTTACACTTATTTTGATCGCAGCTTCAACCGCAGTGACTGATGACGTCACGAGTTATTTCAGTCATAAAATATTGAATCCTAACTTATTTGCTTCGGTTACACTCAAAATTTGTCTCAAAATCTAGCGTTGTAATCAGGTTTTAATGTCATTTATTGATCAACCTATAGGGGTTTGCTTTATAGGCCAGCACCAGCCTGTATGTCGTAAACGTGGCACGAGTATAGGCCAGGCTTCAAGTAGAGCTATAAGCGAAGAATACATTGCGCAATGATCAACGATATTTATTACAACTACTCTACTAGACAACTACGCTTAACAGCCACGAAGGCTACAAGAATTGCGATATAGCGTAACGTGTGTGTGCCTGCAGTCATGAAGCAACTTTTACGGCTAAACAAACACGTGAAGTGGAAATCGTGCGAAGTTTCCGCCGGATGATCAGTTCTGTCGTTGGTTGAACGATTCGTTTCGAATCACAAACTCCAACACGTACTGAAAGTACAAGTTGCCTATCCCTCCGACCTGTTCCACGCGCGCGCTGTATTCCTCAACCTATGACCGTTCGCACAGCATCAAAGTAGATTGACATAGCCTACGAAGAGTAACTAAAAGCAAAATATAGGCCTACATGTAGATATAAACATATATGCATGGCCTTTAAGAATAATAATTAAATAATTAAAGTCGGTCACCGAATTTTCATTAAATCTTGCTAATACCAGTTAACAAGGCAAGATTTTTTTATCAAATATGAGTGTGATAAAGCACTAGAATATTACAGCTGCTATTGTGTATTGATTCTATAAGTGGTCTATAGTTTGTTAGGCTACGTCATCACTGACTGTGTTTGTATATGGGTAAAAAGTGTATATGATAAAATCGTAATTGAAAACCTGAAAAAAAGAAAAAATGGTAGTGAAAGAAATGTTTACTGGAATCTCCATCTAAAATAAGTGTTTAGGAGTGGATGAAATGATGACAGAGCAGCGTCATTCACCTTATATTTAACGCATATCGCAATATGCATTGCGCCACATGCACAATAATTGCCGTCACAAATTAGGTCACGCGTAGAACATATAGAACATAGAACAATCATAGTATTATGATGCTTAATTGACACCTTAATTTGACAAAAAATAATCTAATTGAAAGGCTTTATATTATAATTAAACGGGCCTTATTTATGATTTTGTACTGTATTACTTTTTGGATCATCCTGCATAAGACATATATACGTATAGGGTGTATACGTTAAATAAAAATATCAATCGCAAATTTTCAGACTGGTGTTCGTTGTTTTCGTGTATATACAGTGTATAAAGCGGTAGTGTATATTATACACTACCGCCTTTTTTTCGTCGATCAGCAGTAGTTATTTATTACGAAATAATATCAAAGTCGTCGAAGCCAGAAAGTGCCAATTTTGGCGCGTTTTGTGATAGTTTACAAGAGTTAACTACCTGACACATCAAAGAAAAAGATCGGAAAAAAACGAAATTTTTGAGCAACGTATCGACATTCAGCCGATGTCATGCTATGTCGACGTATTGCGACTTTTTATTTTGAGTCTTTATGATGCACCATGTGGTCAAGCCGCTATGAATAGAAATTCTGTTCACTTGTAAAATGTAAACACAGAGGCGACGACATCATAGGCCTATACGTAAAACCAAAATTGTTTCCGTGTCTAACTGGCAAACAACTGGAAAATAAAACATCACAGTTTGAATACCTTGACGCCTGACGGACAACTGGGCTGTTGTGTGTACCCCTCTGCTGCCATGTTGAAATAATCTCCAGCGTACTTCCATGCCACAAAGCTGTATCATACACGAAGTCTGTGCAAGTATTTATACAAAACCAAGTAGGGATATACAAATACTATAAGGACCAGTAACAACACAGAGCACGTATACACCGTCGTATATCAAGAAAACATGCGTGCGTGGTCGTCTCGCAATTAATTAATAATAATAAATAATAAAACGACAATTTAAAAGGCGCAGTAACATGGCTAGAGTCACTACAATGGCGCCGTACAATGTTCGCTGCTCGTACTCTGGAATTAGTCAGTGCAGTAATCATAGGCGTCTTCATAACTGTCTTGCCACTTTCAGCAATCTGCAAATGATGCGTATTGATAGACCTAAAGTACGTCAACTGTTGCTGTAAATTATTTTGTGTAATGTCGTTCGTTCCAGTCATCCAATCTTTCATGTATTCGTAGATACATACATACATAATATATGTACATGTATGTATGTACAGTACAGGGTGGTCCAAAAAACTGGCACACTTTGTTTTGTACTCTTAACTCAAACTTGTTTCGCTGTCAGAATCAGGAGAAAATTTGTTAATTGTACTATCAATAAAGATCCCATCACACCTTAAGTGTGTCGCTACACTACCTTGTGAAATGTCAGTGTCTCAAAAGCAACAATTGAAAACAAGACTAATTCTGTAACAACACATTTTAAGAGTGCGTCGTCCAGCAGCAAGGCGGACACATTGAACATTTGATGTAAAAACTGCAGAAGCGACAATTGCCTTAGAAAATAACTGAGACAATAAACACGTTGTTTCCTGTTGTTAATTTCTTAAAATACGTTCCTACAAAAGTTATCTTGTTTTTAATTGTTGCTTTTAAGACATTGACATTTCACAAGGTAGTGACCGTAGTGTAGCGACACATTTGAAGTGTGGCAGGATCTCTAGTGACATTGTTATTACAAATGTTCTTCTGATTCAGACAATGAAATAAGTTTGAAAATCGGTGAATATTTGATGAAGTTATGGCATATGAAGTTAAGGTGTACAAAAAAGTGTGCCAGTTTTCTGGGCCACACTGTATGTAGGCCTATGCATAGGCCTAAACATATCGTCCAAACAATCCAAACATATCGTCGGTATATACAGGGTGGCCCAAAAAGTAAACCACTATCAAAAATTATCATTAAATCGCATTGAAAATCGTCAGCAAGGCTAGAGTTTGCGTCACTTTTGATTAAGAATGAGCACAAGAACATTTTATGTTTGTATGAAATATTCTATGTGTGACCTAATTTGTGACTCATCACTTGCTGTGTTTTGGAGCTGTGATATGGGTAAAATCAATTTATTGATAAAATCGTGATTGAAAACGAAAAAAGAGAAAATATGGAAATCTTATATATTTTTAAAACAAATATCCATTTAAAAAATGGTTTAGGAATCGAATTCACAGACGAGCTAAGACCAGCTGATGCCAGAGGGAGCGCTGGCATCTTTTACCGTATGACGCATATCGCTACTTTGCAGGTCAGGCACAGTTATGTATGTCACAAAATATGTCACGCACAGAATATATAATTCAAACTGATAATATTATAGTGATAGATCGATACTTAACTTAAAGAAGAAATCTAATCTTATCGGCAGGCTCTAATACGATTTAATACGATTGTTTGATAATTTGGCAGTAACTTACTTTTTTGGGCCACCCTGTAAGCTATCACACTCTCGCGTGTCCCTTTAGTTTCATCACATTTAATTCTTAAACAGTCGCAATATCGATAATCACCGGAGTTGGCATTTCCACGCTCCTGCACCGGCACTTTCACAGCCGGAAGTGACGACGAGTGTACGCGAACTTGACAGACCACCGTCAGAGGTCACCGATATATGAGTGAAGGTCGCCGACGACTCCTGCCCGTTACTGGCACAGTATTCGTTATTTCACATCACTTCTGCCATATACTGGACAATATGGATCTGTTATAATATGAAAGATTGTAATGGCATCGATTTGTTTCCAAACTTGGTGGGGTCCACCCCTCCCCCTCTTCTTCTCTTTCCATTTTCCCTTCCCTGCTTTTCCCATTTCCCTTTTTCCTCCTCCCCTCCTCTCCTTTCCCTTTTATACCCCTTATTCCCATAACAAAACCAGCTGTTTGAGGGGCGCTGTAAGTAGTGGGGCCCGGAGCCCTGGATCTGGCAGAAATCGACGGCTATGATTATAATAAATATAAATGGAAAAAGTAACAGTTTAAAAAAGGCTGTAACGGCGACACGTCCTACATCGCACAACTAAAACAGCAAAAAATAAAAAAGGTGCTACTACTTTTTGTAGCGCATCGCCACTATGTCAACGTGATCCTACGTGATCCTCGTAAGTAAGAGCACCGTTTTTTTTTGTTTTTGCTGTTTTTGTTGGGCGATGTAGGCCTTGTCGCTGTTGCAGACTGTTTTAAACTGTTAAGTTTTTTATTTACATTTGCTGTTTGAATACAACTTTCTGACTACAGCAATATTGAAACTCGACATGCTTAATTGCGTTAATTTTACTCCGGGTTTAAAAACTACGTACTGTACTACGTCACCATCGTGTTCAGCGACCGTGATTTCCTATAAAGGAAATACAGGGTGGCCCACAAAAGTAAGCCACTATCGAGAATCATCATTTAATCGTATTAAAAATCGTCAACCGAGCTAGATTTTTCACCAATTTTGATTATAAAATGAGCACAAGAATATTATATGTTCGTATTAAATACTCTATGTATGACCTAATTTGTGACGTCATCAGTTGCTGTGTTTGAAGCAGCGATATGGGTAAAATCAATGTATATGATAAAATCGTAATGAAAAAAAATAAGAGAGAAAATATGGAAATCGAAAAAATTTATACATAAATCTTCATCTTAAGGAAGATTTCGGAATGGAATTTACAGCTGGCTAAGGCGATCTGATGCCAGAGGGAGCGCTGACACCATTTACTGCATGTGACGTATATCGCTACTTTGCGGGCTGGGCATTGTTAATGACGTCACAAAAGTAGGTCACGCACATAATATTTATTACCAACGGATTGTATTATAGTGCTTTAACTTTAAAGCATAGCATACTTTAACTTTACGAAGAAATCTAATCTCGTTGGCAATCTTTAATGCGATTTTTTGCAAAATTGGTGGTGGCTTACTTTTTTTGGGCCACCCTGTAGAATAGATTAGAATTTTGGCAAACTGGCAACGTAGTTGACGAGTATTGTTCATATTTTCACTGCGCATGCACAGAAACAGCTATGTATGAGCTTCCGGTCAGAAATATGACCCCCTCCCCCAATTCGATCCGGCAACCTCCGTGGATGACTCTTTAACCGGCATGTATTTTCCCTGTATTTTCGGCGATTTTTCAGTGCGCATGCGTATAAACCGCATTAATTCTGCTTTCGGTGTAAAAACTATCATCACCGTTGTGTTCAGCGACCATGATTTCTTATAAGGGGATAAAATTTGGCGGTTTACAGCACAACGCGAGTTTTGGGCATATTTTCACTGCGCGTGCGCAGAAGCAACTCTGACCGTGTCATTCACTCCGTCGACCTCCATTTCTTATAAGACAAATGTACTTCCACTACTGGATGACGTGTGAGGGATATATTTAATGTTTTTATGTACCCCGTCGCGTGACCTTGTGGCCTTTTGACCTTCACAGTGTTTCATATACTATGCCTCACATGCTCGACCTATAGGTAGCCTATACCAATTTTGATCATCCTAGGGTTATCGTAGGCTATCGGTTTCTGAGAAGTAACAGTCACTGCGCATGCACAGTGTCACGTGACCCATCATCGGTGGGGGAATGGTCCACATTTTTTGAAATCCCTGACTCCGATTCATTAACCCATGTATATAGGCGAATTATAGCGCTGAGCCCATTGTTAAAGCTATTAAGTTCTCTGCTCACAGGCTGTCCCCACAAATTCACAAAACACGTAGCAATTTTTTGACTCCAAACTGTCTATTTACTACACAATTTTTATAGCGCTACGATGACGATTAAGGGTAGTTCGTAGGTGAGCCCCCCCTCCCACATTAAAGCGGTTTGTGGTCGCAAAATAGCGTTTTATTCTGCAACATAAAATTTTCTAAATATTAAATTTAGTCACCGAGACCCCCAAAAGGCACATTCTTCATCGGAATGACGAAAGTAAAAACTAGTCAATAGAGATCGAAGCATGGAAAAATGCAGAAACCCTTGAACCGACCGTAATAAATTTTGAGTGATTGGTCTCGTCCATGACGTAATCACGCACGTCCATTTTGGTGAAGATCGGTTAAGGGGTTTTGGCGCGGCAAGGAGTCGAATTTTGAGCTTTTTACATTGATTTGCGTCATTGCCATTACAACACTCTCGCTACCATGCGAGTTTGTGATCAATTATTCAATCTACATAAATTTGTATAGAGCGTCCTATGCGACATGGACATATGTTAAAGGAAGGGAAAAATAGAAATAAAAAAACATAAAATAAAAATCGATATAGGACAGGAACAATTAAAACTATTAAAACGATATCAACGTTGATGGCATGACTAACATAACGTGGTTGAAGGGTGTGATCTGACACAAGCAAACAGAGCAAATCGCTGAAACTATGGAGTCCGCAAAAGACGACATCGTGCATTTCATTATATTTAGTCACGTAATTATAATGTTGACCTTGAGTCTATAGAGACGCCGGGAGTCCACACTTCATCTGCTGACAGCACTAGAGAACTCTGTCCGGAATGTTCACTCGGCTCCCACCTTAGTCGCTCGTCTCTCCACGTCTGCATATTAACACCACAAAACCAAAATGTTACCACGACAACAAGCAGACATTTACAAGTTGTTAGAAATTTTAGAGATTGCCGAGAACACTGCAAAAATTCTTAGTGGTACACTTTTTGCGGCACCCTGTATAGATGACGACTGACGGATGTAGTAGCACAGATGACAGCTTTATTGCGGGACACGTGTTCTGTTTATTTGACGTGTCGTTATAGCTACCAGTATGAGTCCGCATTTTTGTGTCTATGATGTTGTTAACCGGACAATAGCCTACATCTTGTCTAATTACCTTGCACTTGCTTACCTTTGTCACTGTTAAGTGTCTCGAAGCACCCATGGAACGCATATTATTCTTCCAGTTTTTAGGAACCGTTATATTTCTGGACCGCATCACCATTCTTCTGTTTGTGAGTACTGCGTAGCAGCTGTCATACTGTGTCATACTTCAAACTATCAACTATAGTGCCTATAGTGTCAAACTCCATCTAAGAGAGAGACGGGGTGAGTGAGTAGAGTTTAACGCCCCACCCGACACAATAGAGGTCATTTCGGAGGCGAAGAGACAGACGGACGAAGAGATACGTCCTTTTGTCCGTTGTGTCTGTCAGGGGAGTCCACCCTATGGGGAACGAAGCGCGATGCTTCACAGACATTAAAGCGGAGGAATACAAAACCGGGATCAACCAATAAATACACAAAATTTGGTCAGTTGATAATCAGGAAACTCATTAAAATTATTGCCACCAGATGTCACATTTCAAGGCTAAAATGCACCAAATTAAATTCCTGATGTCTCTCTGTTTGTCTTGTTGTCCGTTTGTCTCTTAGATGGAGTTTGGCACACAGACCCGATGCTTTCTCGCTGTCACCAGCACCCACTAAGATCCCGGACAATGTCATTTTAGCACCATCGGTCGAGTTGTTCCAGCATCACCTTAAAATTTGTCTTTCACAGCAATCGTTCTGCTGTCAGCACTTTAGTGGACCTTGTTTACTTAAACCACTATAATAATAATACAATGATTGGTTGGCTGACTGACTGGATTGCCTTCTTACGAAAGACAGTCGAGCATAGGTGAAGTTCGTAAATTGTCACTGTAAATTTGTAGTTCAGAAGAATAAAACCTGTGCGTAGGCCTACCATTCTCTCGTGAAGTTTGCTCACGAGAGACCCGGATTGGTCCGGGATCGGGCACTCCAAGTAGCGGAGTCCGTACGACAGATGAACATTATTTGGTGGATTGGTTGTCTTGTCGTAGCCGGAAAAAAGCTGCTGGCGGAGCCGATTTCTTGCCCCTGATGTGAGCGCATCTACAACGCCGTCTCGTAACACCACCGTCGCTACCTGCACACAGTACCAGAAACAAAACGAATTGCATAATAACGGGCATAGGATTACTCAATCAATCAGTCAATCAACGAAAATTTGTATAGCGCTTCCTACAAGGCATGGACGGAAGCAATTAACTATAACAA
>Ga0056116_1000994_pt1 | contig 10538 bp, 6 predicted proteins | sample WorMetOlspDAHAB2_FD_67352 | JGI IMG/M metagenome (GOLD analysis project Ga0056116, IMG submission 67352) | Marine gutless worms symbiont microbial communities from Max Planck institute for Marine Microbiology, Germany - Olavius sp. DAHAB.2 ...
GTCAAAGTTCTGCGTCGGCGGAACACCGACGTTGCTCGGAATGAAGTCGCGAGATGACAGCGATTCACCGAGCTTCTTCTCGTCACAGTTTGGCTCCAGTTTGGCAGCGACCAGCGCAGCGTGTTCCCCGAACGTCGCCTGGCAGAATACAGTCGGCAGTCATGTAAAGCACGCAAACTGGATATCTGTCGACATAATCCGTCTAATTTTAGTGCAGTAGTCAGTAAATTTAACGAAGGGCATGTTGATCAACATTTGCGCATGGGAACACAAAGTGTTTTTAAATTAGTGATAATTGAAGAGGATTTGTGGTGTCTGTCCACTTTACGCGCTCTGATGTTTGTGGTGTCATCACATTTCTTTGTACTCGTCGAGTGTGTTTTATGATTTTATGATTTGATTTTCTTTTTATTTTCTGTAATTCGCATACGATTGCAATACTAAATAAATAAATGACATTAAAACCGAACTGAATCCTTATTACTGCCACTACTAATACTATTATATTGTATTAGTGTAAGTATATAAGTAAGCAAGTAAATAAATAAAGTAGATAAAAGATATATAGCGCCAACGTCTGGCGAGAATCACCATACATTTTCGGCTGGATCGCTGTAGAGGCAGAGACAGCAGACTGAAAGTAACCGAGTTGTAAGACGACATCTAAAAATAACGAGTAACTTGCGGTCGGCGAACACAGGGTTGCAAGTGTTCGAAAATCTTGCGGACAACGATATGGAAAGTCCGTCCACCGAAACTGAAGTTGTGGTGTGGTACTGACAGTTACAAGGTTCCTCAACCCGCGGTGATCTGTCCTTCCCGCGAACCCAGTGGCACCGACTCCATGGCGCACGGGAGGGGGCACGTGCCCCCACTTTTACAAATGGCGGGACACGGGGGGCACCGTCAGTAGAAGAACAGCAAACAAGAAACTGACCAAACTGTACTAACCATCACGAAAGCGCTCACCAAAACGACTAATTGTGCTTTCAGAGCCAAAAAGTGGAGGGGCACGACCAAAAAATTTTTTCCGGCGCTTCGTGCCAGATCGGTGCCCCCACTTTCGCTCCGGACCGGTGCCCCCCACCCCACTTTCAAATTCGTTCCGGCGTCACTTCGCGAACCAAAACGTCAACGTACGGACCACGCAGTTTTGCAGTGTCTGCAGGGCCAACAAGTTAAATGTACACATTACTTTATAAAACGTTCGGACTCCAATTCTGGAGAAGAATTTTTTTATTTAGTTGCAACGTGTCGAGCACATTATAAGTTTTCAGTTGTCAAACAAGCGACTTGTGATCCGCTGTAACATGTTTGCTAAGTCTGAAAGGCCTATCAATTAGTTAACAATACGGGCGTTTATTTTGCAATACTTTTTGCTGACTACAAGTTATTTTTCTAATTTTCTTAGGTTCAGCTGATTTAATTTATGTTGTTGTTTAAACCCCTCTGTGTCTTGTGTGCCACGACGTGATGGTAAAAAAAGTTTACCAAAACGTGATTATACGTTGCGCATCTACGTTAAAAAATCAAAATAACAGTGAAAAAAATTACCATTAAAAATTACTATTAACGAAGTACGTAAGTTCGATTATTGCATCCGAAATTACTTAAGTCACTCAAGTACTAAAGACCAGACACAAACAAAGTCGTCCTAAGTTGTTCGCAAAGTTGTCGTAGCTTAAATAACAACAAGCGGGCTAAAGCAGTTGACTACATGTTCACGAAAATTGAAAAACCTGAATCGTTGACTTTAAAGTGTCGATCAATTGCTGTGGTAGAGGATGACACTGCAGAGAACTGGCCGATCCATCGTTTTTCACTGATCTTTATGCATGGCAAATAACAGATATAACAATGATACATGTAATAATAAGAATAGATTTATATAGCGCCAATAAGTCTGACACTAAGTCATTGGACTTTGTATTAAATAGATTTTTTATGAAACTATTCAAACTAATAACTTGCAAAATATCACAACTTGTCAATAAATTTTTTGTTTTCGATTACCTAGTGAATTAATTGCCAGTCGGAACCAAGAAATTAAGAGTAATCGTACGTCCTTTTAGAGTATAAATTGCAAATAGTTTATTTTTGCATTTATTAGTTTAGTGAAGTTCTTTGTTGTATTATTATTGTATACAATAAATGTATGTTGCCATCAATGTATGGCAGGAGGTCTGGGGAGAAGCGTGGAAGAAAAATGTTAACCCATTTATGCCCAAGCTTTAGTTTCAACGTCAAAAGTGGTTAATTCTGTTGCTAAAGACCTCTAGTGAATGTAAAGATTTTCATTTGCAGAGCTTCAAAGGCGCACGAATGACGTTCAACCGTCTTGAATCTGTGTCGGAAAATAATATGTACTAATCTGTACTGAAGCAACCTAAATGGAGTAGTCACCCCATTGTAGTTCAGTCTACTGGAAGGCCAGGTTTCAGGTTTACTGAAGACGGATACACTACCTGAAGACGGATTCACGAGTATGCAAAAGTCGCCAGTTTAATGTGTTAGTGCGCTTAAGGTACCGCAAAATATCCACGTTACAACATTCTTTAGTTATTTTTTTCGTTTTAGTGCGCCATCTTTCTGAAACATGTAATCATCGTTTGTTGTATCCATTTCCTTCGACGGTATTCAGAGATAAAAGCCGTAATTGAGAAATATCGACGTTAAGCACGCATTTTTATGTCATACTACGTGGTCTCGCAGTAATGAATTCTTTACTATCGACTCGTACTCGTAACATTCGCCATACAATTTATTTAATGACAATTTTCGACATTGTTCCTGCTTAAATTTCCATTTATTTATCAGTTTTTTCTCTCCACCCGAAACTGTAATGCAAGCATCTGAAGACTAGGAATATAAAGTTTTATTGTACTGTCTCGTTCTATGGCAGCATAATTAATAAGCAGATATTCTCTCTGATCTGCTACCAGTAATCAACTGATGCCATTGCGGCTCGTAAGTTCGAAATTAAACTGTTCGCCGTAAAATTTAATGGATGGCATGCTGTTAGTCTTGAAGAGCTTCATGAAAAAGAACGATTATTACTATTAATTGTTATTATTATTATCGTTATTATTATTGTGTCGGTACCCTCTGATGCGGAGATTCTGCGCACGCTGTGAGTTGAATTCTCGTTCGTCAACAGTCCAGACGGCTCCTTTGACGTTCTCGACTCGAACGAAAAACTTGTGCAAACTCAAGTTGTGTCGCACCGCGTTCTGCATGAACACAGCACACCGCGAGACGCGGAAAAATTGCCGGCATCTTCTTAAGGTCGTGTATCGGTAGCCGGCAACCAGCAGCCGATCCCCACGTATCCGCTGCCGGCAGTCGCTATGATTGGCTGGCATGTGACACGCTACTGAGCTGCCGGCAACTGAGGAGGAGCCAGATCTCTGTTATCAAGATGGCGTCGACGTTTACGCGGTTACTAACCTGGTGATCGGTTTTCCTCTTTTCGAAACTGGAAGCATAGTTAAGCGTTAGGGTCAGGGTTACGGTTAGTGTAGGGTTAGGGCCAGGTTTAGGTGCCAGCGAATCATGTATAGCTGAGTTCCGGCAACTGATGCAGGACTTTTTCTTAATAACTTACAACAATTTACCAAATAAACACGTTCACAATTCCATCTTGTCAATCAATGCGAGGAAGTGATTACGCACCAAAGGTGAATTGGATTGGATTGGTTGGAGTTTAACGGCACTTTCAACACAAATAGGCTTTATTGTGCCTTTGACAAGTATGTTGCAGTTTTAAAAAACTTGATAATGTTACACGCTGAGAATACATTACAATAAAGCATTACAATAAATAACTCTTCAATCTGGTCTTTGTAGGGAAAACCCTTCGACACGAAAGATATCACGAGAGTAAACAAAACCAAACGACGCAGAAAAATACACAACTCAATACAACTCAACAAACCTAAACAACTAAACACAATAAACACAATAAACAAAGCAAACCCTGATTTGGTCATACTCCTACGACCCTCGGCCAGGAAACGAGGTGGCCCCTTTCGGGGAGGAGTGGATTTCATGGCAAACTGTTGCAAGAATGGAGCGCTGACATTAACTGCCCTTTACGACCCATACTGCGACATCGTGGGTCACAAAGAGTATGACACCACACATTATAGTTCTTGCTTAAGACTTTAATTCCACGGAAAAAATCTAACCTCAGTGGCAGGTTTAAACAGATTTACTGCGAGTAATTTATATTTATGTAGGGCAGGGGTTCCCAACCTGGGGTGTCGGCACCCTTTGTTGTGTCAGACGCAAATCTAGAGGGTGTCAAGACTCGTTTCCGGAAAGTAATACAAAAATTCGAAATTTGGTGCCCCGCAACGATTGTTGCAGATTTGATTTTGATCAACTGCGATAGGGGTGTCAGCGATCAGCCAGGATTGACGGAGGGTATCGGGCCAGGACAGGGTCGGGAACCCTGAGGTAGGGGATAGCTTTTTAACGGGTCACCCTGCGTAGTCACACGCTAACACGCGAAACGAACTAACCTTCCAAGTCGCGAGGTTTTTGCGGAAGAAAGCGAACGTCCTCATGAACCACTGGTAGATCTCGTTGAGCGTCAACTGCTTCTGGGGAGACTCGAAGATTGCCTGCAAAACGGTGAGACAGAAACACGTCACACCCAGTGTCGACAGCAATTCGTATCGAGCACTCGATGTCACACTAATGAACATGGGAGGACCGGGCCGCCTGCCAACCTGGCACTTGCCAGGTGGGCTGGTTGTTCCGCCGGCCATGTGGGCCGCCACATCAAACGCTGAAGGTAGTCTTATCTTCCGCTAATACCACCAAGCTTTAAGACCAAAGTCTTATCTGAACTGCTAAATCCTCAAACCGGTCATCAACCATCAACTTTTGTCATCTTGCTTATTCGTGACTTGGCAATTGATTGTTACATACTTACTACTTACCCCGCACTGCTCTTTACTGGCTTTATCTGTACTGTGATTTTGAAATCTGATTTTACGTATTTTTTTCAATGTTAAAGAACTTTTCTTTTTCCAGTCACTAAAGATCTTTGTATGATCCATGAAGTGCTATGGGTGACGGAGGGGGAAAATCTCGCCAAGGGACCGAATTTCCTAAGGGGGCAGATGGCCGGGGGATAGTCCGGGCACCTTGCGCCGCTGCTGATGGGGCCGGTCTGTCTACTTAATTACCAGGGCCAGTCCGCTCCTGCTAATGAATAAAGAAAGCCACCGAAATGTGGGCGAAAATTCTGTCGAAAAAATCACCTTCCAATTCCAATTCATAAAAGCCAACAATCCCACAGCTGGCTGAGGACATCAGTTCAGATGCTTCAATAGCCAACGTTCAGCAAGATACCGGTCAAGCTAAACATCGAAATCGACTAAATCCCTCTATACACGAAATCCATGGGCCAAATAAACGGCAGACCTAGGCTGCATTTGGCTGTTTGGTCATAGGTCACAGTCTGTGGGTGCAGGCTTAGCCTACGGCCCATAGGCTGTACGCCCGCTCTGTTTGTGACATGAACAGCGCCGCTGCAGCTGCGGTATGCAGCTTGTGGCGCTATACAAGTGTTTTATGCCTTTAATAATAATAATAATAACCACGACGATATTTATAGTGCTGTCATCTACGGCACCAGCCATATGGTCCTAATGAATCTAAACTGCGGTAAACGTAACGGTCGACATGGGCATTCCCGATTTGTTGGACACCCGGCGTCGTGAAATTCACATACAGTCCAAATCCATAGCACATACGAAATCCATGCCGAATGCTTTTCACCCTCAAGCGTCAAATTGGATTTCGGATCATCGGTGGTGGATCTCGATGTTTAGCGCCCGAGATTTCGTATGGATATCGACTTTAATTTCGTCGTAAATTTCAACATTCAGCTGGACCCATAATATACGGTTTGGATAAACTTGAGGGCATTACACGACAATCTGTGTACAATATAACAAAAAAATAGCGCAAAGAATGGCAGAATACCTGTCTTATAAGAGCCGCGTATGTGAAGGGAGGCCTGACGTCCGAGAACTCATAAAAGTCGCCATATTTGTTTATTTCTAAAAACAACCAAAAGTTCATTCATACTAGCCTCACGCGATACTTAAATATATCACATTCATTTGGTATACACCATCTATGCCCATACAAAGTGGCCCATTAAAACCCTAGCCAATCAACAAAACGTTTGAGTATGTATAGTTTGCAGAAAAGTATGTACTACCAGTGATTATAGGCGTACCCAGGATTTTACATTATAGGGGGTTCGAAGGGTTGCATCCAGGAATTTTATAAAAAAGGGCCAAGCTGTCTGGAGAAGGGGTTCTCACAGTGGGGACCAAGGCAGGAGGTCTGGGGAGAAGCGCGGAAGAAAAATGTTAACCCATTTATGCCCAAGTTTTATTTTCAATGTCAAAAGTGGTTAATTCTGTTGCCAAAGACCTCTAGAGAATGCATTGATACAATTTTCATTTCAATTTCACTGTAATGCAGAATATAGCGCTGTCCCCAAAATGGGACACTAGGCATAAACGGGTTAAACTAATGCGCAATGTTTAACGTTCTCGTGCAGAAAATTTCAAGATATAATGGGGAGGGTAGAACGAGACAGCATTTTCGCATACACACACAATTCTAAAACAATATGCAGTTGCAATGGGGGGGGGGGTTGATCCCTTTAACGTGCTCTGTGGATACGCCAGTGCTGGTAACTGAAAGCACATGAGAGATACATCTAGCGCCATCTGTGAGTGAGTAAGCGTCACAGTATAGGAATCGCCAGCAGCGCGGCTCTGCGGAGAATGCAGCTTGTCATGGTCCTTGCAATTGCACGCGGTACACTGCCGTGATAAAATGAGAACCTCGCAATGTAACTGAAGGGAAGGAAGTAGACAACATTAACAGCAACAGCTCAACAAATCATGTATTTTATACATATTTATAAAGTGATTTATAAAGCGCAATACGGTCGTAACTTCAGAGGCGCCGTTTCTTCCCAGAGATGGCCGAAACCGACTCCGGTACTCATTGCACCTATCCACGGAGGGATGGCCAGGCTGAGTTGGCCTACGTGGCCTGAATAAATACCGGGATGGCAGACCCGCCAAAGGTTGTCACCAATCCCAGTACTAACCGGGTTCGACGTAGCTTAACTTCGTTGATGTGACGAACGTCGTTACCGCTACGCCAAACCGGCCACCAGCTACCCAATACGCGTTCCAGAGAGAGTATCACATTTTCACCATAAAAATGCGCACGCATTTTTTATGCGCTGTTGCACAACTGGTCCTAGGTCGGCGGCGTGGCTCAGTGGTTAGGACGTCGGTCTCTGGCTGGCGAACTTTCACTGATCTATGCATGATCTATGGTTGACATGTGACCACTTCGCGGGTAAAATGTCCGCTATGGGTCAACCAACCAGGCCAACTCAGCCTTCCATCTCTCCGGGGTCGGTAAACGAGTAGATATCCATGTAATTACAAGGATTGCAAGGGTGGAGACCATTAAACGGCAGACCAGGGCTGCGTATGGCTGGTTGGTCATAGGTCAGTCTGTGGGCTGTACGTCCGCTCTGTCTGTGACATGACAGAGTCGCTGCAGCTGCGGTATGCGGCTCAAGTGTTATATGCCTTTGCCCTTTGCGTTGGTGTATCCAAACTGTGGTGAACGTTACCGGTCGACATGGTAATTCCAGTTTTGTCGGACACCCGGCGTCGTATGGGTCCGCCCGCAGCTGGCGCACCGCCGCCGTGAGACTCCAACTGCTGTAGCGGCGGCAGGGACGGCGGTGGCCGTACGTTCATCGTGGCGCCGCCGCCGTGGTCAGTGCCCATCGTATCTGCAAGCGACGTGGGTGGGCCAGCCAGACTGAAGGCCAGCGGTGGCGCCGATTCCGGAGGAGAGCTGACTCTACCAGATGACGGTTGCTGGGCGGCAACTGGCGGCGCCGGCGGCGGCTGGTAGGGGACACTGGCGTTTAGCTGCTGCTGCTGCTGCTGAAATGATGCAGACACCGAGATGCGGAGATCTTGAGCGCCGCTCGTTGCGAACTCGTCAACCTGCGCAATATAAGCAGTGACGGATCTAGGATTTGTTTAGAGGGGAAGAGGGTGACTTTGGGAACACGACGAGAACTAAGGGGGTCTGGGCTTATACGAGAGAACTTTATGCATTTGTGAATTGGGACGTTAATTAGCAATGTTTAGGCTGCTTTAATGAATGAATTATTTCGTAGTAAAAGTTTCATTAAAATAATTACATGAATTTTCCTTTGTAAAATATATCGTATGAATGTAACAAACATAGAGATGCAAACAATACGAACCATGTAGGTACAGTTTAGCCTGTGGTGTAATATTCTTTGTAATATAATTTTTTTATCTCTTTCTCACCCCTGTCACCCCTGTATCCGCCCCTGAAAATCCCACCGTAGTGGTGACAACTCGATATGTGAGAAAGATGAGAGTTATAGAAGTTAAGCTTCCTCTCCTGTTTCCACATTTGGTGTAAACACAGAATGTTGTCAACTGCTAAAACACATTTACAACGTTCACAAGCAGGTGCCGGATTTTTATTAAGAAGGTAACTATGAGCTAAACGAGTATGATCAATCAGCAGCTTAGGCCTCTAAAGCCGCGTTGACGCAATTCGGGGGCCCGATTTTCGAAAAAAAAAATCATAATTTGGCGGCGTGGCTCAGTGGTTAGAACGTCAGTCTTTAACTGGCGAACTTTCTCTGATCTACGCCTGATCTATGGTTGACATGTGACCACTTCGTGAGTAAGGTGTCCGCTGTGGGTCAATCAACCATGCCAACTCAGCCTTCCATCCCTTCGGGGTCGGTAAATGAGTAGTAATCCACGTAATTACGGCAGGCTGGGACTGTGTGTAGTTTGGCTGTGAGGCTAGCCCGTGTGTGCGGGCTTAGCCTACAGCCTATAGGCTGCACGTCCGCCCTAGCCTGTGACGAACAGCGCTATAGAAGCGGCAGTTGCCGCTACTGGCGCTATATAAGTGTTACGCCTTTACCTTTACCTTTATAAGATGATCATAAAATCGTCATAAGAGATCGTAAAGGTATGATCGTAAATAAAAAATATCAACCAATCACAAGCTCTAAAACTAGTTTGTTTACATAAGTTTCTCTTATGTGTTAATTCTTTTTACTTTTTTCATTACTCACGAGAGCTAGCAATGTGCCATTTGTGATCATAAATTTGTCATAACTTAAGATCATAAAATCGTCATAAGATTTTTCAAAAATCGGGCCTCTGATTATTAAAACGTCTGTGATCGATATCTGCAGTCTTTGTGTGCGTTACTGGCTGCATGGAATAACTTACTCATAGACGTAACGATGGACAGAAGCCAGATAGAGTTAAATAATAAGCAAACACTGCGCTCTGCGTAATCATCGTGCGTTAAAAAACAAGAGAGACGCGATGCAGACCATCTGCTGCTGTTTTGCGGTCAGATGTTCGATCATTGCCTGCAATCGTTCTTTCTCCTTCTTCAGCTGCAACCGTAAACACACCCACTCAACCGTCACAACGCGGCGGGAAAAAAAACACGTTTGCAGTGATAACCGCGTGTCAGAATAAGCTAAAGCTAAGCTAAAAATACCAATTTATAGCCCCGATAGCGTCCTCGGATACAGAGGCGCTAAATAATAATAATATAAGAAATAAATAATAGGTCACTGTATCTACAGTGTAATTTTTTTTCTTTTCCGCAAGTGATTCAAATCAATTGTGATTTCATATTCAGAACGACATGTACCTTGATTTGTCATTTGTGCCAAGTTTGGTGTAGATTCTATCAATATTTTGGAAGTTACAAGCTGTAAAAAAGTGGCCCCGTTTTTTAGCCCACGTTGTATACGGTGTCCCAGAAATGCTCGTCGGGCGCGGGAACAATCGGGGATTTACCGAGCGGACAACAGCATTGTCGGAAAAATTTGGAAGTACTGCCTCAGCTGAAGTTGTTCGCTACGCCTTCTGTCAGCTAAATGTACAGCAACCTTGTTGTTTGGACCAGAAAATCTACATCTGCACAGATTGCAGCTCAGCTCCAACTTGATGGTAAAAAGCTTCTGTGTGAAGGGCGCAATGTTCAATTTCTAGGTGAACGATATACTGTAATGTATATAGCCTGGATATTTATCAACATAATCCGTCAAGTTTAAGAGCAATTATGAGTAAATTTAATGAAGTTTATATCGACAGGCACATTACAATCTGTCTCTGAATTGGTGATGGTTAGAGATGGTTTGTGATGTCCACTTTACGCGTTCGGGTGTTTATAGTCCATCACGTTTCTTTTTACTTATTGAGTGTGTTTTCATGATTTTATATATTGCCAACGTGCTACCTCTTCAATGGGCACAGTTAACAAAAACAGTTCACACAGCCTGGTTGGGCCTTGAGTTTGTCTTTTTGTTTTTTTAGGTTGCATGATTTGTCTTTATGTTGGTGTATGTTTTGTTTTACCTTGGACAGTTGAGTCATTTCCCTTCATGTTGTGGC
>Ga0056116_1000996_pt1 | contig 10523 bp, 4 predicted proteins | sample WorMetOlspDAHAB2_FD_67352 | JGI IMG/M metagenome (GOLD analysis project Ga0056116, IMG submission 67352) | Marine gutless worms symbiont microbial communities from Max Planck institute for Marine Microbiology, Germany - Olavius sp. DAHAB.2 ...
TCAAGGGGTGGGTAAATTTTTTGGCGCACCCTGTATACTGCCAATACTGGTATACCATACTATACCCCCTGGTCCCTTCTGGTTTTTGTCGGCTACTGGTATACCTACCTCTCTTGGTCACTGCAGCCCTGATACCGTCCGATCAACGGTAGGGCCTATCACGTTTTGTCAATGAGGCATGCAGAGGAAACGAAGTTGTGGAATAAAGTTTCAGATATTACCGGTATACTCGTGGCAAAACTATCTCAATCTTTTTCTACCAGTTACAGTAATGGATCAAGCCTAGTCGAATATAAGAAAAATTCAGCAAATTAATTGTGTGATGTTCTTGGTTACTCTCTGGCCATGGTAATAGTAAATAAAAGTGTATAAGATGAAATGAAACATCGTTAGAAGCATATAGGCTGCCAATGTAAACTGCACTTCTCTGGTTTCATGAATACCATCACTCCAGCGCTTTCGATAAGTACTCTGTGATTACTTAAGTACTCGAGTAGTTTATACTCGCTTAGCACCTCACTTGTTAGATACTTTTTCTTTCCTTTCCTTCCTTTCTTCTTCCGGTTTTCGATAGATGGTGTTGAATTAATATAAAAAGTAAATATTTTGAAGTTTATAATAGTCAAACTTTGTTTTTGTTTAGAATAAATGATACAGTAAATAAGCTTATTTCGTTCAGCTTATATACTTTGGCATTTAATGTGTCTTTGAGTGTGTTTGCGCACCACAAATGTTGACGATGCAACTAGCACGTTTTCGTTTTCAAAATACGAAGTCTCTGGACATCTTGACACACAATTTAGAACGGAAACAGGACAGCTCGTTGACAAACCAACTCGCGGTCAGTCAAATCGCGGACTGGTCAACTCGCGGAGTAGTCAGCTCGCCGAAATGTTTGATTTATAAGTTGCAGTATATAATAACTCTGTGTGTTATCTCGGACAGATTACTCTATTTATACGCTGTCAGTATTCGATAGGGTTACAGTTATGGTTAGGGTTAGGTTTAATGTACAAGTAAAGTATAATATTTCCATGATTTTTAAAAATTCGCTGTTGGCAAGTTGACTAGTCCGTGAATTATCCAGTCCGCGACTTGACTGACCGCGAGTTGGTTTGTCGGCGAGTTGTCCTGTAATCTTTAGAATCTTCGTTTTAATCCCGGTAACAGTCCATATAATCATTTCTCGTGGCGGAGCTTATCTGGACTGTCATCCAATCCCGATAGCCACTGTGTCTGTGCCATGCACTATTGTAGCAGAAATGCTTCTGTGGCGTGCTAGTGAAGCTGAAACATATGACACTTTACAGCAGGGGGTAACAGTCTAGGTGTGCCAGGGGTATGGTCAAAACGGCGACAGGTCAAAACAGCGACAAACCAAAACGGCTACAGGTCCAAAGCAAACGTATAAACTTGCTTTCGTCAACTGTGGATTTTTTAGTGATCTTTTAACTAAATCTCTGTTGATTCAACTAACCAGTTATTGCAGTGCAGTCATTAGTTAGTAAAATATCACGGGTTCAGATCTGTTTCGCGCTAACGTCAGGCCTTGCGCGCGATGAAATTTTGGCCTGTTTTCATATAACTTAACAGTTGCAAGCCATATATGTGTACAGCCTATGGTCGATTATATAGGCATCACTAGAACTGTAGGTGTTGTGTGAGTTTGTCGCCGTTTTGACTATAGACATTTCTGTCGCTGTTTCGGTGTCGCCGTTTTGACCATAGACTGTGTGCCACCTCAGATCTGATGCTTATTCAGCAGAACAAGTACTGCTGAGTAAGTGACAGATCTGAGGTGGTGCACCTAAACTAGACTTGTTACCCAGCAGCAGGACCATAAAAACAATGATGTGAATATGTATGAGGTGCAGATCTACAATGTGTGTGTGTGTGTGTGTGTGTGTCTGTAATTCTGTTGTAGATGCGTGGTCAGGGTGTCAGTGTCAAGGACGTCAACCAGCATGAGTTCGTCAAAGCCTTAGCCGCTTTTCTTAAAAAGTAGGAACTAATTAGGAGATTATTCACCGACACACCACCTCACAGTCAGTCTGCGACCTGGTCAAGTCGCAGTCTAGACAGTTCATGGTCTGGATAATTCACGGATTTGTCAGTTCACACACAGAGTATTTAAAAAAATTGAGCGATTTTCCAATCTCAATTTTCCATAAAACCATTTAATTAATTGACTAATCTGCATGTCATCCAGTCCACAAGTTGACCAGTCAGCGAATTGACTGACCACAAGTTGGTTTGTCGGCAAGTCCTCTGGTTACCATTAACCGGGTTCTTCCTCTAAACTGTATTTACCAACATGAAGTTCCTTATTACTAGGCTTAATTCTGAACATGTGTACATTTATGTTAGTTATTGTTAGTTGCTAGAAAGTTGAGAATTGAAATTAATATGGAAGTGATAAGAATATAAGATGTGACAATAACATTCACTTCGCCAGGATGTACACTAATTTTTGTCTCGATTTGCGACCTTAAATGAAATGGGATTACGTGCGATTTCAGGTCCGGGAAGCTGCGAGTGCCCGAGTGGTCGGACATTGTCAAGCTTGGTATTCATAAGGAACTATCTCCATACGATGAAGATTGGTTCTACACAAGAGCAGGTTTATCTGGTTTTTCATGTCTTCATGCGACGATAACAGAGAACTGTTAGTGTGACAGCGTGTTTTACTGTGTCTCGTAAACATTGTTGTCCGAGCATGGTCTGCTATGTGTCATCCAACCAGCCAACTCAACCTTCTATCTCTCTGGGCTCGGTAATTACTGTTACATGGATTACAGGGTGGAGACCGTTAAACGGCAGACCACGGCTGCGTATGGCTTTTAGGTTGCAAGTCAAAGTCCCTGGGTGTGGGCTTAGCCTATACCTGCTCTGCCTGTGGCACAAAACTGCCGCTGCGGTATGTGGGTGGCTGATGGCACTATATAAGTGTTGCATGCCTTTGCTTTTGGACTTGTCAAAGGTCACGGGTTCATAGCTCACCCACTGTGCTGTCAAGATAGTACGGGTCAGGCTGCTCTTCTACGTGTACCTTTATCACCAAGCACTAAATTTTGGTACATTTGGAAGGTTGGTGATGCGTCAGAGCTAAGAAGTTAACGCACCAGTAGGTCAGGTGTTGTACTGTTGCACAGAGTCTGTGGTTTATACCATCTGTTGGTTCAGAGGCCCACGAAAGGCAGATAAGCACCCATGTCAATGGTAGTATGGACTGTGGCATCATGGGCATCCACCCCCCACCCCCGATAGTCATGACGCAACCTCCCCTCTGCTTTCCGCCTTCTGCCGCTCCCTCTTTTTAATGGTGGCCTGTCGGTATCACCACCAGGAAAATTTTTTGAATTAAAGATGCGTATAGGTAAGCTTTAGAGCATTTTGTCCCCCTAACTTCCTTATTTTTGGCCCCCCGCAAGGATTTCCGTGACATTTTCGTCGCCAGAGCTGCCTTTGCACGCCCCTGTGTGGCATTGTGGTAATTGTATACTGGATGCTGTAAAAAGAAGTATACCCTCCTAATATTCGAGCGGTTTTCTCGGCAATCGTTTTGGAATTTTAAAGTGAAGATGGATTAAAGTGACTTGCATGTACGTGTAGTCATCATAATCCTGTACACAGGACACACACTATCTTATCAGCATATAGTTAGCTTACTGTTCACGTGTAAACTTTTATTTCAAAATTCCAAGTGGCTGGTTTGGTATAGTGGTAACAGCATTCGCCACATCAATGAAGTTGTGCTTCGTCGATCCCAGTTAGTACTGCGATTGGTGGCGGACCTTTGGCGGGTCTACCAACCCAGGATTTATCCAGACCAACTCATCCTGGCCAGCCGTCCGTGGGTAGGTGCAATGAGTATTGAAGATGGTTTCGGCCATCTCTAGGAAGAAACACGCCCCTGAAGTTACGACATTATGGCGCTATATAAATCTGTTTTATAAATAAATAAATATAAAACTGATTGTGGAGAAAACTGCAAAGATGTTGGGGGAGGTAATTATTTTTTTCGCAACCTGTATACTGGTGCGACACATCGTGAGAGACGGGGTTGTGTTGGTGTCTGCTGCAGCGTCTGTCGCTCGTCACCTCTACATCAGGTCTCCGTGCGGCGTCAAAGGCCTTGTGAAGATCTACGGAGGTCGTCAGAACAACGGCACTTGTCCGTCGCACTTCTGCGGTGGCTCCAGCTCTGTGGCCAGAAAAGCGCTACAGGCGCTCGAGCACCTCAAGATTGTCGAGAAGGATGCGACTGGGTATGACGCAGCCGGCACTCGTTTAACTGGTGTCGTTGTTTTGTGTTTAGGCTTGATGGTGTGCTGCTCAGTGGTTGTTTCGTAAAAAAAACAGGAACGCTGGCGAGCCAGGCGGAAATGGTGTCTGGGTCCAAGCACCGGCAGCACTTTTCCTCGAAGCCGAAGCCGGGCATATTATCCCCAGAAAAAGAATCTTGAGATTGTAAATCCAAAATCCTGCAGTCTAGTGCATTTTGGCGTTCTTAAACACTTTAACAATGGAATGGCATTCCCATGCATTCTTCATAAAAATAACCCCTGGCACTGCTGTGTATAGTTATGCAATTGGTACAGTCCTTTACTACTGTTTCTACTGTTTGTGGATATATTATTCATTCTTTCCATTACCTATTTCAGAGCCATTTTTCATGAGATTATCCTCTTATACTTCAGCAGACCGTTTTGTCCTGGACACTGTTGTTTGGGCTATATAGCCTGAAAAATCATTCCAGAAATGACTGATATGTCTCGCATTGTTATTACTCACTCACGTTTGGGTGTTAGGATCTGACGTTTTAAGTCAAGATGCTGTCGTACGTGGGGATTAAAATGAGAGAGATTGGGAAAGGAGCAATGTCATGGGACTGTAAAGCGCATAGTTCTGCTGTGTCATTTGTTGGACAACTCTCGGTCTCTGTTGTAGTTCTGTAGGGTGTCAGTTGCACAATGATCTATTCCCATGTGCATGATTACGTTAGCATGATTATGTAGGCTGTTCGTGTAAATGTTCGTTTTTACCAACGATATCGCTACTCGATTCTTTAGATATTCACATGTTGCAAGTTGAACTGACACAGTGGTGATTTGTTTTGTTCCGATGTTCTTAAGTAGTTTTTATTGCTTATTTCATTGTTCTGTAGTTTTCCTCTTTACTTTTTTTCACGTCACTGTATACAGTATATCCGATTATTATTATCATTTTTAATTGCCCTGATAGTATAAATCCCGCCCTTGGCTAAAAATTACAACAAATACTCGGGGGTTGTGTGGGTAAAGGTACCAAGACAGCAACTGCATTGTAGCATTGAATTAAAACGGAGGTCACTAGAGTTTTATTATTATTACTATTATTAAGATAAAACTGGCACAAGTAATGACTCTTATTGCATTGGGTGGGGCTGTTAGTAAATAAGCCAAGTGATTGGGAAGGCTTACTGTTGTGTATCAAAGGGTTTCCCCTACAAGACCAGATTGAGGAGTTATGGTTTATTGTATGTATTCCCAACATGTAACATTGCCAACTTTCTCCTTAATTTCACTTTTTAACCGCAATGTACTTATCAAAGGCACAATGTATCGTATGTGTGCTGAAAGTGTCATTAAATCCCAATCAACCAACCAGTGGGCATTACATCCACCTGTTGGTTGCTGCTTGTTATTGTAGTGGTCGTCGCATTTCATCGAGTGGCCGACGTGACCTGGACAGAATAGCCAGCCAAGTGGCCGGCAAAGGTCGCCCAGCCAAATAAGCTGGTCGTCGTTCATCAGACTTACTTTGATGTTAAACACGAGCGACTTATTAGCGGCTTACTGACAGACTGTGAAGTAAACTGTCTACAAAAAAAATGTTGTGGCACATTCTTTGTTCACAGTCTGCACGTACATGGTTTAGATGCAACCCGTCTTCTAACATTTACATAGTTAATAGTAATACTGTAAGCCTTCTGGTAAAACCATACATGTAACTGCACAATGCTAAAAAACTTATACAAATAACAGACTACCCGGTATGTCTATAATTCACTTTGGAAACTATGACTTTTACTAACAGTTCTTTCTTCACTATAAAAGTGGCAATAACGTTTTTAAGAATAACATCATTACCAATAATACATAGTTATGAGAATAGGCGGTACTTGAAATAATGATTAAAACGAAAAAGGCTAGGCAGATGCAAAGATTCAACAATACTGTAAACCTCTAAATTTTCGTGTGCCATTTATTATTGCGCGCAAGTAATTAAACGTGAAAATAAGGGGCGCAAATAGTGTGCGTCAATTACGGTGATTACTATCACCGGCAGTATCACAGATTTTTAAGGGTCCTCGAAACGCAAAATTTAAGGGCAGCAAATATGTCTCCACTAAAAAACCGAAATATAAAAGGGCACGCAAAAATTTAGGGGTTTACAGTAATTAAGTGTCGACAAGCATACTTGTGTACTGTGAGAATTTAGGCCTGCCAAGTCTCTCTTATTAGCAGGTAACGCCCACATTTTAATCTCTGTCCGCCGAAAATAACATGTCACCAGCTCCCACTGAGACTGAAGATCACAGGGCGAACTGTGCTCATTGTGGAATGGGTCTAAAATGGCAACACCGAAACTGCAACAGAAATGACTATAGTCAAAACGGCGACAAACCCAAACAACACCTACAGTTCTAGTGTCGCCTGTATAATCGACTGTAGGCTGTACACATATATGGCATGCAACTGTGTGTAAGTTATATGAAAAAAGTACAATATTCCATCGCGCGCAAGGCCTGACGTTAGTGCGAAACAGATCTGAACCCGTGATATTTATCTAACTAACTAATGCACTGCAAAAACTGTATAGTTGATTGAATCAACTGAAATGTAGTTAAACTTAAAAGTTCACTAAAAAGGTCCATAGCTGACGAAAGGAAGTTTATACGTTTACTTTGGCCCTGTAGCCGTTTTGGTTTGTCGCCGTTTTGACAATACCCCGTGGAATGTTTTCTTCACATGGACATGACATACGTGGGGGAGAGGAGATGGTGATCATACAAATTCATGGAAATTCTGCCCCAAAATGCTGCTGGAGGTCCATCTGCCCCTTCGAGATCCCCAACCCTGCACCTGTGATTAAATAGCGATAATGGACGGTTATGAACAAAAACAAGTTGCACATATTTTAGAAAGAACAATGCATACTTTTCAAAAGCAACGCTGCCTACAACTACATGTTAAAGGATTTTCACATCTGATCAATGAGATGTGTATTCGTTACAACTGCACAATTGAATATACATCAGCAGAAGTACTGTATTATTGTCTGCACCACATGGTGCGTGAAACAAAAAAAAATTCAACAAAATACTTCGTGATAGAATTTTCAAAAGCATCAACATTGTAACGGGACAAAAAATGTTACGCAATACAATGTAAGAGTCTAATGTGTTTGTCTATGTACGTTGTTGATAGCTACTGCTAAACACTATTCACTGTCAGAATCCGATGAATCGCTGTCTGTATCATCCTCTTGCAATTCTTCATTCATCATCTCTGAAAATGCTTTATATTCAGCCACGGACATGCTACAGAAAGAAGAGGCAAAAGATAAATTGCTTGTATCTACCAAGTCACTCAGGCTTGGGTTAGCACTCGCGACAACAGTTCGCAGTTTCCTTTCCTTCGCCGCTATTTCGTGTTTATCCGGCAGTTTGTACACGCCAGCACGTTCTGCAAACTGATGTCGCGTGATTAGGTGAGACAGTGGATACTCAAAAACTTGACTTTCCGTGATCTCTTTTTGCCGAATTCCCATTTCGTTATACATGTAATTTATTTTCTTATTTGTCTCAGCAACTGAATCTGTAAATAATGTAGGATTTTTGGCAACCAATGTCTGCGCTTCATTCTTCGTGAAAACTTTCAACAGGTTGCTGTAGCGGAGCATGCAGTTCTGTATGTTCTCTGACGATATCACCTTAGGGTTTGATGCTACAATTTGCAGCCTGTGTCGCTTTGGAATTTCTAAACTGTGCAACAACATAAGTATCTCCTGCAAATTATTCCATGCACTTCCATGCAAAAGATCATGACATCCAGCCAGCACGGGCAAAAACTGGTACTCTTGAAATCCATACGTCTGAAGATTCTCTACAGTTTCTTTCCAGCGATGAACAGGAAATTTTAGTAAAACCGTGTTCTCACACAACTTGCGTATAATATGGTTTCTGTGATAATGAAGTGACAGCAGATATTTTATGATTTCTCGACAACTTCGAATATCAGCAAATGGTAACCGATTCTGACTGTAGATCTCCGACCAAATATCGTCAACCTGCACTTCAATATCCCGTTCCGGAATATTTCTGGCATGTGAACTGAAGCTGAGGACACTGGTAGCTAATGGCACGGGTGTTTGATTTCTAACATGTGGTATGTTTCTCAGCAAAGACATATACTTGCGATCAAGTGCAAATACATAACACCCTATGCTTCGACAATACAATCGTTTAGTTAGCATACACAGTTTCACGGTACAAGACCTAAACATTATCAAACTTCGAAATAGTACAAATTAACAAAAAGTAAACAACAGCATATCTCAAAGAATATATAACATACATTAAAGGATAAAAAGGACGATTGATGTTATGTCACCGGATGATGTGATTGCGCTTGTGCGCTTATTCTTCATTCAATCAGTCAGTCTTTATTAGACATCTGACAGAACGCAGATAACATTACAATACAGTACATGCAAAATACAATACACGATATATACACCACAGTGGGTAACAGAGCATAATAGAATTTACTAGTAAGTGTCTTTGTATAATAGTCGGGTAATGAAGTTGCAGTCGTCCAAGTGTCCGCGATGCGCTGGCAATTGTCTGTTATGAGTTCGATGTCTTAGGTGATACTGTTTTGATGCCGTGAATTGTGGAGGAAGTAGCTGGTGCAGTGTGTGGTGTGGCTTGTTTATAATTTCACGAAACAGCTGATCATCATACATACTTCTCCAGCAGCTCGCCAAATTCCGGGAGGTCGGCTGGGCAGAAGCCGTATCGCTTACTGCGGCGCTGGCGGTCTGTCGTAGTAATAAAATCGCTCATCGCGGGTGACGCACACAGACCTATAAATAGAGCTAATCTATTTATAGGTCTGTGGTGACGCATATGTCAGCCGGGACACGACGACAGCGCAGTACGTCCTGCAGGGCAGACCAGCCGCCGTCAGCCCGTGATGCCGCAGTTTTATTATAAGACTTAGTTATCTATGCGGAAGCGCAAATTCCACTTGGCTCGTAACGTCACGTCATGTTGCGACGCACTCGACACGTCCAACATGTCGCCTCGACACGTGATGTGACGAGCCAAGTGGAATTTGGGCTTTGGGAAGTCGAAAGCAAATGGTCCGGTGGCATAACCGTTTACGGATCCTCGGATGTTTGTTTACTGTTAGATTCTGGGTCAGGTCCGGTCAGGTCTTTAAGCCCAACGTCTTACGAACGTTTAATATTCATGAACTGATTGACAAGTGACGTCACATATAGAGTAACAGCAAATATAGTAGATAGTATAGTATATAGTATAGTATCTACAATATTTGGTAACCAAATATAGTAGATAAAAAGACAATATTGCTGACTCCGCCCACTTTCGTGAAATCGCTATGGACGGTGCTGCCTCTAGCGGCGGGCAGTATTAACTACGATTCACTCGCAGGCAGAAACGTTATAATTAAGCCTGCACGCAGTACTTAATTGCTGTGCAAGCGATTCAGATTTCGTTCAAATGCAAGGAAATGTATACTGAATACAAATAGTATATCTTTGAGTCCGTCGCTCCGTCTCTAAGCCCGAGACTAAGAGACTGTTCGTACGCTGCACTCGACTTAGCACAACCTAGACTTAGCTGCATTTTAGTCACCATCAGTGCAGTTTGCAGTAGGCTTACTTCAAACGTTGTTTTTTTACGGCCGACTGTAAAACAATCATGCTGGTGTACCACCTTATGTCTAGTATCCAACATGGCAGTCGAAATCCGGAAGTACAAATAACTATCTTATAGTTAAAGATGCCGATGTCGTTCCATGGCCGAAATGGCGCTCCCAATTAAGCCGCATACACTTACCGCCAAGCGACAGTGAGCGACGCCGTTTTCTACCGAATATCATGATGTCGGACAAGAACCGGAAGCAGTAAGAACTTAAAAAGTTTCGGCGATAAGAACATAATTCCAAATCTGAAAATTTAATCGATATTAAGACAACAACAAGTGCAAAAATGGGCAGCATATTTTCTACCGTTAAAATCAACATGGCGGCAAAACCGGAAGTACTTATAACTTCGCTGTTATTACAGTTAGACGCCGTTCCAAATCCGAAATGGAGTTACAAAGCTATCCGCGTGTACGTGACCTCGAACAACAGCGTACGACACCACTGTCTGTCAAATATCCATCATCGCGGACGAAATCGGAAGTTGTAATAATTTAGCAAGTTTCAGTGATACCAACGTCATTC
>Ga0056116_1000997_pt1 | contig 10521 bp, 4 predicted proteins | sample WorMetOlspDAHAB2_FD_67352 | JGI IMG/M metagenome (GOLD analysis project Ga0056116, IMG submission 67352) | Marine gutless worms symbiont microbial communities from Max Planck institute for Marine Microbiology, Germany - Olavius sp. DAHAB.2 ...
GATGTGCAGTGATATAGTAATATAACTTTTTATTTTTGCTGTTTTCGATGTGCGAAGGTCTGTCGCCGTTAACATGTGTATAAACTGTAGTTTTTTACATTAATTTTGTATATAGACGCACTTGTATTTTGAACTGTATCGGTAATTAGTAAGTTCATTGTTGTAGCAGAACATTATGTGTAAAATTGCAGGTTGTTATTATCGTCTTTTATACAGGATTGTTTGTAAACGTTGTTTGTTTCACAGTTAAACCTGTGCCAGTTGTGATTGATTGCACGACCGAGGAGCCAATCAAGCAGTCGGCAAAAATTTGTATATCACCTCCTACAGAACGTGATTGGAGACGATTAACAGTATGAAATATAATACAGAAAAGGAGGAAACGAGTGAAATAACAACACAAATAAAATCAGTATAAACCATGCAGAAAACTAACTTTGCAAATACAATCTAAATACTGTCTAAATGACAGGATATGATTAAGTTGCTGTGAAGAGCTGGGTTTGGTTGTTTATTGTGTGCGTACATGTGTTTCAGGTAAGTCTCGAATATCAACCACCGTTGATGGTATCTGTCGCCGGCAGCAGTCGACTACTCCTGGTTGTATAACATCATCCCCTGTGATCAACAAACAAGCTGCAGGCACTAATTCACCCCAGTCAGACGTTGTGACTCCGCGAAAGTCAGCATGTCTTGGAGGACAGTCACTAGCAGCAAGTGCTGCGAAAAGATTGCTCGCAAGACCGGCGTGCCGTGGCGGCCGAATGATGCCAGAACAGCCAGCCAAGCAGCGTGCTGCGAAGAAGAAATCGGCTGCAAGACACAACTCCGTGAGGTCTGTTGCAGATGAAAACTGTTCCAACAACAACAGCCTCCCTGAGCACAAGTCACAACTTCATCCTGCGTTGCCTACTGCCTCCAAGAATGTGCTTAGGCCGGCAACTGTCGTGAATGAAAGTCAGTCACATGTGAACGAATGTGTGCCAGCATTGACGCTGCCGCGAATCGTGATTAAGATTCATCAAGGAAGGATAGTCAGCCCCCCTGCCAATGCGTCGTCCATGGCGTCCGTCGGCAGTAAGAAGAAATCTGCGGAATTCCATAAGAGTGGCATAGCCGATGCGCAAGAAGTAAAGTCATCTGACAGCTGTATTCATCCGGCTAATAAGTCAAAACAGGTGAAGGCTCAGCCTCTTCCAAAACCAGCAAAGCCAACCGCCAGCAACAAATCCCGTCGAAAAATCACTAGTCAGCCAACATCACCAAAAGTACTGACCGACAAAAACTTGAATGTCGGTTATTTTGACCAGAGTCAGCTGCAGAACAGCGGCAGCTTCGATAAGTTGTCGCTAGACTGTTGCATGAAACTGTACGGTCAGTTAAATGAACGGCAAACTAGTCAGCCGTCGCAGTCAGCATCTGGGAGAAGCAAATCCTCCAAGCATGGTGGTAGTCCTTTGAAGACGCATTCTAAATCACCGTTGCATGCGTGTGAATCGACACGACATATGGCAGACTGCACGAAACAGACACGCTCCATTCCTGAGCCATTGATGAAATTGCAGTCTAATGGTTCTGTCACTTCTCTTCAGCCAAACTGCAGAGTAGAATTGAATAGAATACTGTCGTTAGCTGATAATGGGACATCAGTTGTGCAGGTACCAGGGAGTGATCCCAACCACGTCGATTGCAGTGTTCGGGATAAGTCGTCCTGTGTTTTGGAATGGCAGTCGAGTGATGATTCTTGCAATTTAGCCATTGGTGCTGACCCTGCCAATGATTGTGCTACAGTAACTCTGACGCCGTGCGACCAACTCAGTACTACTCCTCGTCAGCAAGCTGGTGATCCTCTCACTGCCACTGAATCTGTTCCCGGTGCCTCCTTCCCGATCTCAAAGCCTCTGAGAAATTTCTGCAGGCAAACTCACGCTGTAATGCAGAACGAGTCCATTATGTCACGTCCCCGGAAAAAGTCTTTGCTAGAAGAGACTGTCGGTCGTTCAGGCTCTTGTGACATATCTCCAACTGGTCTGCTCTCTGGTGATTTTAACCATTCCACAGGAGAGAAATGCGCGAGAAAAGCTGTAAGGAAATCGGAGGTATCGTTGACTGGCAGTGATCTGACACCATCGTCCACTACAGCTTGTGATGCGGTAGATGGCAATAACGTTGTGGGCGAAAATTCTAGACTTTACAGTGCTACTGCTGACTGTGTGAGAAATAGCAGATCAAGCCTCTTGAAGAATGCTGCTCATATGTCAATAGACGGCCAAATGTCAGATGTGGAATCAAGCAGGACTCACGAAGCTGCTTCCTCGAGAAAACGATATGGCTCGGCTGACTATAATTCTGTTTTGTCTGGTGTTAGTTCTTCGCATGTTAGTCCTAAGAAATGTCGACTCTCCGAAACTGCTGAGATGGAGCAGCTAGCATTTGACACTGTAGATAGTATACCCAATTTGAGTCTGTGTTCCGCTGTTGTAAATGGTTCGGACAGTGTGATATCTGACCGTGTAGATGTTGCAGTGCTGTCTTCTGATGGTGACTGGTTATTGCCAGAAGCCTGCCTGACTTCAGACTCGAGTACGTCGCCTCTGCGTCTGAGGATTCGTCGGTTGCCCGATGTGAGTCCCATCACAGAGATGTACAACGTCGTTGGACAGGACGCCTTAACTGTCTCTGCAGCCAGCCCACCTTGTGGTATGTGTCGCACTGTTTAACTTTGACAGACATTTTGTGGTATGGTAGTATTTGTGGTGCATTTTAGAACTGCACAGCCTGCTTTCTTTTCCCTTCCGTTGAACGCTTTCGTTCCCGAAATGACCTATTATGTGTCGGGTGGGGCGTTAAACCCTACTCAGTACTCACTCACTCACTGAATGGTAATAGTTGCGTTTCGAGCTGGAAGTAATGCTTCTGTTGACACACAATCAAATTTTTTAACTGGAAAATTTCATTTAGAACTGCAAGTATTAATTTAGAACTACATTTTGGGTAAAACTGCACACTGAACAAGCTGTGGTGTGTCTGTATGGAAACTGTCATATAGATAATTAATTTGGGATGCAGGTAAGTCTGCCTTTGAGCATGCAGGATCATTTTGTGCAAGAAACATTTGTCCGAATTGTTATAACTAGTAGACTAAAGTTGACAGATGTTTCATTTCACATAGCAGGAAGATGTGTGTCAATGTTCCTATTGTTGACAAAACTATGATGACCTTGAAGCAGGGAGGCCCCTATTAAGCGTGTCAACTGTTAATAGCTGGTCCATCACTTTTTGAGAGACGACCATTTAACAGGCGCTTGGGAACCATTTTTGAACAGAGGCGTCAAGGCCAAAAGTCAAGTTCATCACGTAACATGCGTTGATTTTCACCCCACCCCGCCGTCTAAAATCATGCTGATTGTTAATGCATTATCAAGGGGAATGGACCTAGATGCAAATGATAAATGCACTTGTTATTAGACACAACACAAAAAGAATGTTATTTATAAGCATCATATGCAATTTCCGACCCTAGCTCCAAATTTTATTGGGGTTCAGCTGACCCCCCTTACCTGCCCTTCCCATGCACCTGGCATTTAAAGTACGTTGAAAAATTGTGGTGGTTAGTTATTAGTTGTAAAAGTTGGAATGAATGTTGTTTTTGTCTCTGTTACTGCAGGCGATGGAAGTGACAGCCTGTTTCGTCTACATTCTGGCGACAGCAGATGAGTCTCAGTTGATATATCTGTCAGCTTGATATAATGTCCGTTGTTTGTTGTACTCGGAATCAAGTGATTCTTTTTAGAGTGGGCTCCTTTGTGATGTGATGTGTTAATTCTGGTTATCAGTGGGTGACAGTGCAATGTCCATGTGATGTTCTACACAATAAACGGATTATGCCACTGCCAGTCAGTTGCTTCTGCTAATGTTGTATCATGTAAAAGTACTTTATGTCAAAAAGATATAATTTGTAACAATGATTTTGACGTATAACAAAAACAGGGAAATAGTTGAAAAGATTTTTTCCTTTTCTTGTTAAAAGTGAAAAATATAATTTTATATTCACATTTTGGTATGTGTCATATATAGTATAAAAAGGCAGTCCTGAATTGACATTACTTCACATTGTATGCCCTTCATTGAGTGTGATGTTTGAAAATTAGCATCTTATTCTCAGTTTTTCATTGGTTTTAGTTAATTTCGGCAATGATCTAACCTCGTTAACTGCCTGTTGTTTCAGAATTGTCAGTATACTTGTGATTGAGCCAATGCATTTGTTTTGTGGTTCATCGAATGATGAGACTTGTCGTGCTTGATTGATAGTGGTTAAGTCGGGTTGTTGCTGACTGACATTCGTTTACAACGATTACTGAATCGTATCAATTTCTTCTGTTACTCCATTTGTATTGTCTGTATATTGTGTAATTTGCCTATTTTTGAATTTTCTATTGGGACAGTTCCATACATATTTTGAGACCCTAATATTTTATGTAACAAAATAATGAAAGCCAAAAGTGTTGGTGTGAAAATGAAGTGTATGCTGACCACAAATTTTACATGTAATTCTCTGGTGTTTGGGAACACCCTATTGGTTTCAGCCTACACATGGCTAAAGGCTTAACAATGCCCAGGAAAAGACTGAAACATTAAATTTTGCCACCAAAGTGTCATCCAGTTTACTGTGAAATTGCACGCAGTGTGGTATCAACTTGTATAATTTACTGAAGTTAGTGGCTTGGTAAATCGAATGATGACCCTAAATTTAAACTTCCCGTGAGCCCTTCGAGCAGTATATCAAATTATTTGTCTATTATGTTCTAAGAGATTTGCAAGCAGATTGAGTTTTCTCTACCTGTTTATAGAGCATGTCGTACATTACAGATAATTTTTGACAATGTATGCAATATTGGTTTATTTTCTGCTTCATCATACGTTTTTGAATATATCTTGGTAAACGAAAATAACTGAAACTTTGCTGCTTATTGTTCATTACTACAGTATATTTAGTATTCTAGTACTTCTCCGTCGTCATTTTGAGGTGCTTGTTTACATTTCAGATGCTTTATCAGTAAAGTCACGTTGGCCGTCTTGGAATAGTTTTGTCATTATGGTTAATTTGGAAATAGCGCTAGAGTTCAGCGAAAATTATCGAGTTGGCGTAGTATATTCTTATCGTTAGTTTTCATTTCTTTTTGATACTTAATCTGATGTTCAGTGAACATTCACCTTCACTGCATCTAGCTGTCATTCCATGTTCCACATGATACATTTTGTAGTAAATGCAAGACTGTCAGTTGATCCAGCCATGTGTCTGATGCTGATGCGAACCTCCTGGCATTCTTCAAGTTAATTTGCCTTCCTTTGCAAATACCTTGAGCATCTTTGCCAACCAGGTGCATTATGTCAGTTCGCAGTTGTTCTTCTGAAGGGTGCTGGATTTGTGTTGGCCCATCAGCTCTATATTAAAATGCTCTGGTTGCTTACGTTCACAGGGTATGATTTTATCCTACGAAGGAAACTTGTGCCTCCCAGCTTACCTAAAACTGAGTTGTCCCTTACTTGTCGGAGCTGTCCTTACATTTACAAGTTAGACATGTTTGGACTTAGCAAAGACCCATAACGACCAAAAAAGAGACAGTATCATGTTCAGCGAAGAGCTGTTTGTAAATAGAATGTTGGTAATTTATTTCTAGGCAAATTGTAGTAGTATGTACTGTAGCAAATGTTTCAAAGTTGTGCATCAGTGACGTGAATAAATCAATTTTGCTTTCTTTGTGTCAGTGTCATGTTCCTGCAACAAATTTGTTTTCTGGTCCAGTTTCTGCAGAGAGGTCTTACCCGTCAATTTGCACAAATTAGTAGTAATCATTAAACACTAGCTCAAGATTCTTGTCCTGAAAAGCCCTTAAATGCAACGACGTAAATGTGTGAAATGGTGAACACATGTTTACCCAGGAAAGTTCTTTTACTTTTGTCATTTTCTGCAACTGCTTTACGGCAACTATGCCCATTGTTGCTGGAACGAATTTGAAAGAGGGCAGCACCGGGAAATTTTTGGTCATGCCCCTCCACTTTTTTTGTTGTAAAAGAACAATTAGTCATTTTAGTGAGTGCTTTCACGATGGTCAGTACAGTTTTGTCAGTTTCTTGTTTGCTGTTCCACTCGTGCCCCTGTGCACAGCCATTTGTAAAAGTGGGGGCACGTGCCGCCAGTTGCCTATGGAGTCGGCACCACTGACTGCCACCTGAAATACTGTACAGTACAGTCAAAATATGAAAACTTCAGACTTTCATTGTTTACAAATGCCATATGGGTAACGTACCTTCCTTTGAATTCCTAAATAGTAACATTTAAAAAACTCGGCTCTCATCTTCAAACTGAGCTGATTTGTGATCCTCATTTAAGTTATTTCAAGCAAACCCTGACCATCCAGCTACAGACTTTTCGTTTCAAATGACAGAAACAAAACACATGAATAATACAACGTTTTCTACTACATACGATAGTCAACATGTACATTGCAGCCTACCAGTACAAATTCTTCAACAAACTGAAATTTTGCCAAGGCTATTATAATGTCTACTCTTTTCACACAATTGTGACAGACAATACAAATGTCTAACAGTTCCGGGTCTTGTAGTCTACATAACAGTAAATGTATCATGATTGTAACATTACTAACAATAACAAATAACATTAAGTCTTTAATCTTGCCAGTTGTATCACTTATCAGTAGCCACCAGTTCAAACATCCTTGTGCACTGACAGCCCAACCAGGATAACTAAGTGAGACTGCTCTCATTCTGCTGTTATTTTAAATAACTCCAGATTCAATACAGGACCACCTCACCCAACGCATACCTGAAAAAACGAATATCGGTAGTAATCGCAAACAGGTTATTAGTTTCAAGAAAGATAAGAAACGATGCATCTTGGGCCAATTGCTGGACTTTACACATAATTGGAGGTCTGTTAAACTAGGCATCAAAGTCAAGACCGAGGCCAAACTTGTGGCCTCCTTGGTTGAAGTTTTTGCCTTCGACTTGTGTTGACAGTGTCAGCGTAACACCTAAAACATGTTGAGCACACTCATCATCACAACAGGGATGGGTTCGAGAACAGCATGTTCGAGGCCAAGGCCAGAGGGTTTCGAGGCCCAGGCCAGCAGTATTCAAGGCCGGAGGTTTTCGAGGCTAAGGCCAACAATTGGCCTACGATTTGCGTTTTTATGTAGATATATAAGCCCGTTAACAAATGCATTTAATAATAATGGCATTAATAATAATAAAACTCTCCCATGCCAATGATAAGACTCAGACTCAATTTCAAATTAGAAATGCAACATCAAAATAGAGATGTGTGTAGTCGAAATTTGGCAATTCAACGTATACTCAAGAATGGGTGAGGCCCCTTGGTCCTTACTGCTAATTGCAACAACAGTGGTCTTCGAGGCCAAGGCCATGATTTTTTGTCCTCGAGCTGTCCTTGAGGTCGAGGACAGTCCTCGAGGACCCCTTCCCTGCATCACAATCAAATACTCGATGCATAATAATTAATGCTTCATCAAAACACTTAGGTTAATGCCAAGAACGAACTGCATCTTGTGACAACTTCAGCTCAATTCTGTCGACGTTAATTTAAAAGCCAAAAACTCTTACCATCTCGTATCTTCTGTTGGTACGATAGTGCGATTTGACTTGCATTATTCAGTTTTGCCTGCAAAATAAAAAAAACTTTACAGCAACAGAAGCATTTACAATCACAGACAGTTACCCTAGCCCTAACCCTAATAGTTCCTATGATAACATATCAAAGTCAGTGAAGGACTAAGTTTAAACACGCATCCAGATAACGTCATTTCAGGCATGGTCTTCACAACCAATCACTGGTCTCATTATATCAGTGGCCCCAATTAACAGATTTTAATGGTACTTTAAGCCACCTCCAAAATGACATATTGTGGTAGGTGGGCATTAAAATCTACTCACTCAGCACAATAAGGCCACATTTCGGCTTTAAAAATAAGTTTGGTTAAAATGTTGATATTAGCAAGAAAGTCAAAAACGTTATGCTTTGAGGACTACAATAATGTGAAGAAGACAAGGAAAAACTACACAACTCTTCACAACACAATAAACACAAACAACTGAAGTCACCCGACCGCGGTGCCTAAGTTTGGGCAGACAGAAGATTCCGCGTAGACAGTAAAGTTGGGAGGTAGCTCATACCCTTACGACCTTTGAGCTGTCAAGGAATAGACCCAACTAAGCTAGCATACAACCCATGTCAGCTAGATGGCTGACTCAAATTAACAATCAGCGCCTTTAACTGACTTAAGCCAGCAGTCCTAATTGGACGACCTGTAGGGCCTACTACTACGCAGAACTCACCGTTTCTTCCCCAGCTGTGGCCAGTACTCATTGCACCTACCCACAGAGGAATGGCTAGGCTGACTGGGCTTGAGTGGTCTGGAAAATACTGGGATGCTATACCTGCCAAAGTACTAACTGGGCTTGGCGTTGCTTAACTTTGTTGATGTGACCAAAGCTGTTACAATTACCTGTATGCCAAACCAACCACTGCAGATAGCTGGGTAAGACATGGTCATACTGACACATTTCATTTGGAAAGAACATGCATGCAGTAGCAAAAGACTGATCCAATGATACACAAGAAGTCAATTCAATAGAATTAGTTATTTGCTGCTCACTCGCAAAGTGGTGTCTCGGTCCGGACAGTATTTTGCACCAACGCCAAACTTGGTCTCGTTTGAGGCAACCGACCAATCAACGTGGACTGCTGTCTCCAGCCTGCTGCTGATTTTATGGAAAACCGACCCAGAAAACTCTGAGTTATCCTTACTGCACACACAACATATGCATTCACTTTGTAAGTAAGTGACAAAAGCGGTCAAGGCATGCAACGATTACAAAATTCACTGCTTTGAAGGTGCTACAGAAAGTCTGGAAAGGAATGGATGAAAATGTGAGCCTTCAGAGGACCACAGAAAACTCATAGGGACGGTACAGACACGACACGACGAGTTAAGTTCAACATGGAGTGGCTACGCATTGTGTACAACGGTTTGCAACCAAATCTGTCTAAGTCAACCTCTCCAGTGAATCTAGCCATTATGAGCATCACTCATTGCTGTCAATATCAACTACAACATTTCGTGAGCACAGTCACTGAAGACATCTAATGCCTGTAACATATAACAGACAATGTGCATTAATTCTGGGCATCTGCAAACGCAGGTCATCAGTTTCTTGATCTTTAACCTCTTTTCTCAAAATAAACAACTGATGACAGAATTACGTCTTGTTGATAAACAGATTATGGAACTGTCACCAGACCGACAACAATACTTGTCATACAGTCAACTCACTGAAGACGTTTTCATCTGGGCAGTTGGAGCACAGCACACTGAGAATCAGAGTGCAATGCGCAAGCTACATATACCCTTGACGATTTACTTATTGACAGAGCAAAATGCAACGATAATCAGTTAGCAGAGGTAGAGATACTGACACAGCCGTATGCAGTGTAAGATCATCCTTGCAATATCCAATGGCAAAGTTGTTCTGCGACAGAAGTGACTTGGCCGTCTTAGCAGTGTCTAGTGCCATTTGATAACCGGCTAGAAACCCACCACGACTACGAGCAATCAGCATACAGCTCAATGCAATAGTCATACATTGTGTACACTACAGTACTGAACTGTCTGAATTACACGATAAAATCATCAAACGTTAAGCAATTGACACACGTTTTGGTATACATTAATGTGAATATTTTTCAGGCAATGGTGAAACATTTCATTAAAACAAGTTTAAAACTGACAAACTTAGTACGTCTAATCTCAATCAAAAACTCATGATTGTCAACGTGGAATTTTCTAGACTCCACATAGTATTACTTCACAGTTAATGTTAAATCATCAGTCAACAATGGCCATACAAACTAATTACTGTAAAATCTCGACCATTAGCTGCATCCGTAGATAAGCCGCAGGTGTACTTCGTCGATGTTGTCAAGTGCGTCAATTAGGTATGCTCACAGAGAAGACGCATTTAGCGCTGCCCACTGCTTGGAATGCGCATCACCCAACTGAATGAATCTGCGCACTTGAATAGCGTGGGAAATTTGATACCACTGACTGACCGACCGACCAACCGCGGGCGAGCGTGCGGGTGAGTTGGATCGAGAAGCGGACTGAAGTACAGCGCCGGTGAAGGGTAATTTCCACGAATTTCATAATCAGTTGTTAACGCATTGACACAGCTACCAAATGGCTGATTTATTTAACCGTCGAAACATCACTGGCCTAAACCACAACTGCCCGAAATTGCATTTTGCTAGTTCAGTGTTGCAGTTTTATGGACTAGAAATATTTGTAGTACAGTTTGTCTTATAGGTAAGCCGCATCCAAACTTCAGGTCACCAATTTTCAGGTTAAAATCGTGCGGCTTATTGTCGAGATTTTACGGTATCCATTTCTGCTTCTTTTCCAACACAGTGCTGGAAACCAA
>Ga0056116_1000998_pt1 | contig 10518 bp, 11 predicted proteins | sample WorMetOlspDAHAB2_FD_67352 | JGI IMG/M metagenome (GOLD analysis project Ga0056116, IMG submission 67352) | Marine gutless worms symbiont microbial communities from Max Planck institute for Marine Microbiology, Germany - Olavius sp. DAHAB.2 ...
TATATACAGAGATTTACATTTGATCAACTTCATGATGAAAGTCACAAACAAATTCGAAAAATGCGTCAATGTTTATTAACAAGAAAACGCCAAGAATATCCACCTTGTAAATAGAATGTCAGCAGAAATTAAGACTTAAGCAGTACGATATACAGGGTAGTGCATAAAACACGAAAACAATTACGTCATCTTTTTATACCATGTACACCATCATATACACGAGCAGAAAGAAAATGCCACCCTGTATTTATGACGACAATGTCAGTGTAGTTTCGTCACACGTGTATTTCACCAATCCAGTCGAACGTTGCTGCACAAAAGTACTAAAAAATACAACAATCACTGTAGGTGCACAGCGGCAGATTCAGATATTTTGAAAGGGGGCGGGAGACAATGCATTAACCCCCCCCCCCACCACCACCACCCTGTCGTCATTTATCACAAATCCACACAACAAAATATATGCTTTTATACGGGAAAAAGAAGCTTCTTGAAAAAAGTGAGCCAATAGGGGGGGGGGAGGCACCTACCCCCTTTTGAATCCGCCACTGTAAGTGCACACTTTCTCGGGCTGTAAATAACGGTAGTGTCATAATTACAACCGAAAGTAGTACAGACGGTGCAACTGCAACAACACCGTCTCGGATGAATTTCGCTGGAGACATAGGAAATTCAGGTTGAATGTTTACTATTGCGTGCTGTTTAGCAGTAGGGTTAGGGCTAGATTAAGCGTGTGGTTAGTCAGTGGTTATGCACACGTATTTGTACCACTTCCGTTTCTCATCGTTACACCACCGTATATAACACCCAATAAAAACCTCTCTCAAGCATAGTCAGTTATTTTCTGACACAAATTTGCCATATATAATTGACGTTACTCAATTGGCAGCAACTCTGGCGCCAGCCTACAACAACTGACTGATAACACACAATTGGTTATATAGGTCGCCAACTCTTGACCCAACTTTCTGGTACTGCACGACATCAGACACTTACCACAATTTTTGCAAACGCGAGAAAAAGTCAAATTTCACGACGAAAAACAGAACTGTGAACAACAACGGTCGAAAATGTGCCACATCGTCGGTTTGTAAAGAATTTACATTTTCAACAGCAATTCGTGGCCACCTATCCATTGATCAGCCTTTATGTTGTGATCTGTTGGCGTCGCCGGAACGAATTTAAAAGTGGGTGGGTGGCACATGTGCGGTGCAAATGTCCGGAAATTTTTTCGTTGTGACCCTCCACTTTTTTGTACTATTCGGGAGGGCAAAAAAAATTACTTGATAGTATCTCAAGGGGGAACCGAGAATTCCGCACCCCCATCACTGGATTTTACCCCCAAGTTGTTTTTTCGGGGGCGGGAGACTCCACTGCCTGCATGGAAGCCCTCACTCCCTCCTCTTCAGCAAATCAGTGCAATTTCCCCATCTCCACAGCTATAAAACACCCGGAAAAGGGCAACAGTGTCAAGGGGGGATTTTACCCCAAGTTGTTTTTTTGGGGGGCGCGAGACTCCACTGCCTGCATGGAAGCCCCCAGTGTCAAGGAGGCAATTTAATGGGGAAAGCCAGTGGGAAGAGGTGAAATTTTTGCGCATTATTAGCTTCTGTCATCCCATTTTTGCTACCTCCACGCCCCAACTGTTCAGCAAATTAGTGCAATACCTCCAAGCTACATGCAGCAGCAAATAGGAGCATGGTAAAAAACCAAAGTACTGGAGGGTGGCTCCGAAAAGTGACAGAACAAAAAAACAATTTCTCACCAACTGCGTGGGACTTTTATACAGACGTTCCTCGACTTACATGAGAGATCCTGCTGCATTTATGAAGATTTTTTTACTAAATTACTTAAGTTTTTTTTCAAAAGTTATTGTAATCTTGTCCAGGTGGGCAGTTTTTTTGAGCCACCCTGTATGTTTTCAAGTTCGCTGCTCTTCTAGTTAACTGTCCCTTCAGACCCAGCTGGTCCAATACTGATGTTTTTGTACAGTGTTCTCGTGAATACAAAATTATAACAAACAGAAAACACATCTAACTGAATTGCGAAGCCAAAAATACATTATAAAAACTGTAAACGAAAAAAACCAAAGGAAGTTTTTTGTTCAACTACAAAGTGACTATTGACTACGTAGAACATAAGTACTCTAAATACAGAATCAAAAGCAAAAGAAAAAACGAAAATATTCCAACCAACTATCAAACTTAACTAGTATACAATTAAATGCCCAGCTTGGCACACCCCCGGGATGCCACTTCCTAGGCAGAATTACCCGACTTTTCGGCATCGAAATACAGGAAACAAGAAAAATTTATTAGCAACTAAACAGAACACGTTGAATTTTTTACCTTGCGCATCAAAATACCGACCACAAAAACCAGAAAGTGAGTAAAAACAACTGCACCGATGCCAAATATACCCCCGCCCCTCGAAGAGACAAATGCCGTGACCCCACACTTTTTGCTTGACAACCCTTCCCCATTTTCGGGGGATGGCGTTCACCCCGCAGGGTCACCACTCTCCGGACGGAAAAAATCCCCGGTTTTTCCAGACGAATTCGCAGGCAATGACAAATGCATGCCTACTAATCCAAATTCACAGCGAACATCTTGTTGAAAAATGAATTACAACACGAACTTAAACAGAACGTGTTCATGCACATCACAGTTCACACCAGTTTGGTCACCAGCATTTTGTCGAGCTGCCACAATCGAATCCCCCAACTACACAAATTCCCCGACATTTCCAGGATAACAAAAATTCCCGAGAAAGTGGCTAACCCAGCACACACATCCGACCCCGACAACACAAATCCCAGGACTCTTCCCACATCGCCGTCCGTTAACCCCCCCCCGTCACGGACAATATTCGGGCACCCTAATTATCCGAAATGACCCCTATTACATCCCCGACAACAAAAAATCCAAGAACTCTTCCCAACCTTTCCGTTAATCCCTCCCCTCCACCGGCCAACATTCGGATTATCCGGAAATCTCGGCAACGCGGCGTCTACTCAAGAACGATGTTGTCAGCTTGGGAGAGGGGAGGGACCGGTCTCCCTTTCGCAAATTCCTGGATACGTCCCTGCCCCCCTCCGGCCAATATTAGGACACCCCGGATTATCCGGAAATCTCGGCAGCGCGGCGTCTACTCGAGAACAATATTGTCGAACTCGGGTCCGCGCGTCACCTCGATCGTCCCGAAGCCAGACTCCTGCGCGACGTCCACTGCGCGCAGTTTCTTCAGCACCAGCAACGTGTGGAACTTTGCCGCGACCTGCTTCCGGCGGTTGCGAGCGACCAGCTCGTCAAAGACGACGGATTTCCGCGGCTTACCGAGCGACTTCTGGATCGCCTGGAGCAGCTGGCCCGAGCGCCGGTTTAGAATGCGTGCGTCATCCTCATTTTCGCCGTCCTACATCAACAATCAATTAAGATAAATTAATACCGACGAGTCTACAGTCGGCAAGTGGGCGTTTGTCGGCGTGAAAATTTCTGTGGTAAGTTCAATTGGGGGAAAAAATGCTAAAATAACGTCTTCGTTAAAGGCAAACATAAAATTTGAAAGGAATGAATGACTGACAAATGCAGAACATACACGAGTTATTTATGAATTAGCCTAGCAACATTATCACAAAATGATTTCCGCAGCAGTGACAGCAATTTTGGAGCGAAGTGCCCCTCATCGCCTCTGAAGTTACGACCTTAAAAAGCTATATAAATCAGTTTATTATTAAAACTATTATTATATTATTGTGTACAAAATGCCGAACAGTTAGCAAAAAAGACAATTTGTAGACACGAGCAAATAATACATAATAATAATACATATTTCTAAACAGCAATCTTACAGAAAATTCTTTCTCAGCATGTTAGTGTCTATTAGAGGGATAGTAAGGTTGTGGAAACGTTCCCGCATTAGTTGGTGGACAACATGGTTAGGGTTACACAATATGGAGCTGATTATAGGTTGGTTTCAAGAGCATCAACAAGGCTAGAGACATCAGGGAAATTGTGAGGCTAATAACGGTAGCGGTAGGCTTTTTTTAATGACACTTTAAATCACATTAAAAGTAAACAAAACTCCCAACTTACAGATAACATACTGGAAACTGTCTGTGTCAGGTTCATACAGCACATGGGAAACAGTAGTCCATAAGATAAAACTTTTATATGGAACATGCGTGCTCACGCGAACTGTGACTGGAAAAAATCAAGGACTTTCAATGACCTAGATACTCAAATTCAAGGACTTTCTTTCAAGGACCAACCCTTTTTCAAAGACTTTCAAGGCCTTGAATTAAGAAAAAGTAATTCCGGGACTTTGAAGGATGCGTGGGAACCATGTTTCTAATATGTCAGCTGCAACACGAGCAACAATATCACAAAAGTATTTCCGCCGCAGCGAATGTTTAACTGAACAGAAACTCGGGATTCTCACCGCAAAGAGAGTGATATCGGCAGCAGCGGACTGCAGCGTTTCGTCAAAAGCCGACACCTCCGCTGAAACGTCGGGCAGGATGTCTTCGATCAAAGGAGGAGGTGGAACAGACATTGGATCCGCCACAACGGACAACCCGGCACCGAAGGACACATCCTCGACCGGATCCGGAATCGCGGAAGTCGGCAGCGGAGGGATCGAGATGTCCGCGGTCGCAGAGACGTCGATGGCGATCGAAGTTCGGCTCTCGTTCACCGGGGGGACGTCATCGGGTTGCGGCTGGATCGCGCTTATGTTCTCGGGCGCCACGGCTACGGTTGACATGCGGGAAATGTCGCGTGCTGTTTCAGCGTCCGCTCCTGAAACACGTACAGAGTTAAGACCAAATTCCACTTGGCTCGTCACGACACGTTCGACATGTCGAGCCCAAGTATTTTGGCTGTGTTGAGCTTGTCGAACAGCATGGCTCGACTCGTGTCTTGCTTTACCCTATTTATTAAACTCGGGATTACCATTCTCCAGACAGAAAAAAATCGACTTTATCCTGACGAAATTGCAGGCAATATGTGGAACAAATTCTCTGCAAACATCACGTATGAAAAAGGAATTACAGTACGAATGAAGTAAGGTAAGTTATTTTGTCGAGCTGCCTCAATCAAATTTCCCCAACTACACAAATTTCCTGACCGCTGCCTTAGCCGAATTCCCCAACATTTCCAGGTTTCCAGTAAACTGACACATGCTAATCTGCCACAAATTCATCACAAAACTAAACGACAGTCGGACATTTTAATTTGGCCAGTGTGACCGAATTGCAGTGTGAATCCCCCTAAAACTGCACTGATCTAACTTCTCGTCGGTTGGACGTGGACCAACTTGGGCAAAAACAGAGCCTTCAATGCAGCTTGACCTCGACTCTGGAACTCTCTACCGACGGACCTCAGACAGCCGGACTTGTCATACAGCCGTTTCAGACAGTCGCTGAAGACGTTTTTATTTGGTCAGTCGGACCAAAGATCAGTGTCAATCCCCCATTTAACTGCACTTTAGAAAAGTCAGCAAAACAATTCGCAGCGACAAACAACGCTTGCTCGCACCTTCGGCTTCGCGCTGCACTTCCACATCATCATCATCGCTCACGGCACGAGTCACAAGTCGACGACTGAACATCTAAACGAACCACAAATTACACTGTGTAGCATATGTTACTGGAGGACGACACGGCAACGAGGAAAGCGGCAATACTGCGGCGACCACGGTTTTTTACCGCGGGGAACAAAAAATTTCACGGTAATACGGCGGCCGGCTGTATGCGGTAATAGGATACGGTAATACCGTGGTGATGGTAACAACGCTGTGCGGCAACGACATTCAATGGCAAAAATTACGCTGAGTAACGTTCGAAATATTAAGTGCATACACTAATATGCAAAGCCAAAAGAAGTGAATGTGGATGGGGAGGAGGACAAAAAATATAACAGAATACAGACAAACAGGTGGGGATGGGGACAACATAAATGGGGATGGAGACGGTGTTGGTCGGGATGGGTACAAAATATACTCTACCGTGTCATCCTCTAGTTTGGAGTCTTGGTGGTTAGGATGTCGGTATTTGGCTGGCGAACTTTCTCGGCCATGCGCCCAATCTGTGTATGACTGTGACCCACTTTCTGAACAAAATGTCCGCTATGGGTCAGCCAACCACGCAAACTCAGCTCTCCATCCCTCCAGGGTTGGCATTTGAGTGGTAATTCATGTATTTACATGGATCACATAGGAATAGTGAAGTTCTCTGCATATTTATTGATGCAAAAAAGCATTTGACAAGGTGTTAACTAGTAAATGGTTTATTGTGCAAGCTGATCAGTAAAAACGCTCCAGTCGAGTTTATCCGCATTTTATACAGTTGGCTTAATGATGTACGTTGTTCATAACATCGTTCGTAATATAACAACGAACATATCCATGTATTTACATAGATCACAAAGGTGGCGACCTTTAATAACGGAAGTCTCGGGCTACGTGCGGCTGCAGGTCAAAGTCCGTGAGTGAGCACGCGATCGACAAAAACAGTCACGATCGGTTAAAGTTCATCGTTTCCGTTTCGCTTGTTAGTGCAGAGTTGTTGTAAATAATCGATTAACTTGTTGTTTAAACCGGACTGATAACAATATATCGGCATCTAATTTTGCATCATCATCCAGTGCATTTGCAGTGTGTCTATTACATGCTGAACATGGTGCATTCCAGAGACACATACTAAAAACCAGAATGTCAGTGTACGTTAAAAGCTAGATGTGTCTTCAGGTGCCAGGTTTTCAGCCGAAATCGATGTCAGCCATCATGATGCAGTAACAGCGTATTGCGACTTTTACCGTGTAGTACGGGTGGCATTATTGACAAAAAGACATTAAAATTTTATTAGCAAATACAATGTCTGCCTTTTTACAGTTTGATTTAATTTTACCTCGGTTGTTAATAGCCAACTTTTTTTAATTTAGCCGTGTAACTAATACAAGAGGCCATGCATACAAACTGTACAAATCACATTGCAACCACAGCACCCTTAGTCGATTCTTTGCTGAAAGAATAGTTCTGGTGCGGAATAGCTTACCCACCTCCGTTAACTTTGCCAGTCTCTCAGGTCTCAAAAGTTCTCTGTTACGAGTTGATCTGACACAGTTTTTAAAGTGCACATAATTTTTTTTGAATTTGTATTGCAAGGACTGTCTACCTAGAAACTATCTTATGGTGTACTAGTTTCAAATATGTACACGCTACATGTATAGTTGCTTTTATTTCCGTTTTTATCGTGGGCAACAATAAGTGCACTGCCTCGTTGTCCAGCTCGCTTTGCAGTATGTTTATAATGTGCTTTTTTTAAACATGTTACTTGCTGAGAGATTAAATAAATGAATGAATGAATGAATATTGTTTTTATTTTGTAGTTTGCAAGTTTGCTTTGTATTTGCGTCTGACTGCACTTGATGCGAAATACAAGATCGATATAACCAACCTGGCGCAGAGCAGCAGGTCGGATGTGCTTTCCGGGCAGCGTCAGTAACTTGTCAACGCCACCAATGGCCTTCCACTCCATAAGTCTCTTCGTCGGAGGAGCCAACTCCAGCGGAATAACAAGGTCTGCCGACCGACGCAGCTGGGCGCGCATTGTGTCGCTACGGATCAGCTTCTGATCGTCCACAATCAACTTGCGTTTCTTCATCTTGCGAGCCGTTCCTACAGCATGTCAGCGAGTGCTTTGTCGCGTGCCTGGAATTCCCTTCAAACTTCGGTCAGGGAAATCCAGTCACTGCCTGTGTTATGGCGGAAACTGAAGACAGCACTGTTTGCCATCTCTTTCCGGCAGACTGACCGTGATATAATACAGTTTTGTAAAGTGCCCCTGAAACAGTTCTAGTGTGACAGTGTCACTCTAATCTCTGCATGGTTTATTATTATTATTATCATTATTATTAAGAGGATATCTAAAAGTGCAGCTTTAAGAGCGGCTCTGGTCCTACTACACACCTGTATATTAAGTTAGTACACGGTTACCACTCTCCACACAGAAAGAAAAATTGATTACTTTTCCGGACAAAATTGCAGGCAATATGTAGAACAAATGCACATTTGTTAATCCAAATTCTCCGTGACGGTAACGTATGAAAAACAAATTACAGTACGAATAAAGTACAAATGAGTTATTCTGTTGAGCTGCCACAAATTCCCCCCCCCCAAACACCGAATCTCAGAACTTGCGCCCGACTAACCGACTGTCGTGGCATCAATTGGCCCGAGTACGAAAGCTTCGGCATCATTCGTGATCAACGTCGTCTGATCGGGAGCGACTGTCTGGTCGTCGGCTGCTGGACCTTCCACGGCTGCGACTGTTACGAAAACAAAAAAATCTGCTTGGCAACAGAGGCACATAATAATATACACTGCGACCTCGTTATAACGCTCATTCTTGGGGCCAAGCGAAATGAGCGTTATAACGAAACGAGCGTAATAATGAAAAGCACTTTGTGAACAGCATAAAACACATAGTAACGGACTGGAGGATCACGTGGGACAATCATTAATAACACCAGTTGGAAAACAGCAAGCAACTATGTTATAACTAAAGAAAACTCATCAATTACGATGGTGTAAAACTCGTACGGTTAACAAGATGTTAGATGATTAAAGAATAACACGGTCATTGTTTAACGGGATCCAACATCTTATGAGCATTATAACCGAATGAGCTCTCTAACGACGACGAGCGTCATAACGAGGTTGCTGTGTATATACAATACACATCATATTTGTCTTTCCAGAGCCGACTGAAGACAGTTTTGTGAACTGACTATGGCATAAAACCGACTTTACCCGGCTGCAGCACTTCGTTCCGGTCCGTTTTTACCATCTTTACTTACTAACTCTGAAAAGTGACCCTGTAATATCATTCATGACAGTGAGCGAGTCAGTAGAGTTTAACGCCCCACTCGACACAATAGTGACAATATAGGTTATTTTGTAGGCGGAAATTCATGACAGTGTCGCTATAATCTTAACAATGTTATTAATAATAATAATGCACGAGACCACATTTATAGTGCTACCATCTATAGCATGAAGCCATAAGCGAGAGTTCACTTGGGTCCTCTGAATGAAAGTCGGTCAGCTCCAGGTGGCAGCCAAGTCGTAGACCAAGCTGCAAACTTGACCTTTAAGTCTGCCTGTAGCTGGGCTGCTATGGAACAAACACTCACCTATCGTCATGCATTATAATTCAACTATAAAGTCGACACTCATTTACCGTCCCTCGGGAAATGCACTGCAGTCAGTGTGCAGCCGGTGCCTAAAGCTGCATATCACCGTGATTTTCACACAAAAAAAACACAGAAACATTTGTCCGAGGGAGATTCGATCCTGGGACCTCTTGCACCGGAGGACAGCGTGCTACCACTAGACCAAGTTTGGTCGAGCACCAGTTGCAGCACTGAATTTCGCTGCTGACACAGGCTGGGACACGGACCAGCTATATGGGCACCACAATGGCGGCGGATTATTTGTCGGTTTCAATAAAGACGTGCGAGAATAGTTTGCACAAAACTTGAGAGTGACCAGTGACCTCCCAATCCCAGGATAGAGCTAACACAACACGCATACGTAAAGAACGCCAATTAGTGAAGCAGACACCGACCGGCAGCAGGTAGTGGTGATGTGACAGGCTCGGGCGGGCCAGGAGTCACTGGTTCAGCAAACAGCTCAATATCGGCAACGTCTCCTGCACACAAAACAAGTAAGTAAGTAAGAGGGATGGCAAGGCTAAGTGGGCCCACGTGGCACGGACAAAGGAGGTCACCAATCCCAGTACTAACCGGGCTCAACGTAGCTTACTATGTAGGCCATGTGGTAATTACAAACAACATAATTTATGGCCGGATGCATTGAACGTCGCTTAAATGTACGTAAATAAGTAAGAATATTTGTGTAGCACACTACAAACAAAAGTCACTAGGTGCCACTGTCTCAGTCAACCAAACAAATACGTCTTTAACGCCCGGCGGAACTGCTGATTGCTGAACGGTAATGTCGGACTGTCATAGGTTGGACGGAAGGCTGTTCCACAGCCGTGGGCCAGCTACTGGAAATGCCTGATCGCCGAGACGAGTGTTGGTTCGTGGAACAACGAACGTAGCAATGTCCGAAGATCGAAGCTGACGACGAACAGAATGAAACGAACACCCGACACGTAAAGAAACTTTTATGTAAAATGTGAAAAAAGGTATAGGTTCACTTAAGCAGCCTCAGCGGCACTCTGCGTCACGACCAGGGGCCGGCATTCAGCCTAAGCCGCAGCTCATGCCCGCGTGCACATGGACTTTGTCCTGCAGCCATACGACATGTAATGGTCTCCGCCCCCGTAATCCATGTAATTTCACGGATTACAACTCATTTGCCGACTCCGGAGTGATGGAAGGCTGAGTTAGGATAGTTGGATGACCCAGTGGACACATTTTCCACTTTTCTGTCGATCATAGTTGAAGGTGGGCAAAAGGATGGACAAAAAACTAAAATTAAAATGAAATC
>Ga0056116_1000999_pt1 | contig 10515 bp, 8 predicted proteins | sample WorMetOlspDAHAB2_FD_67352 | JGI IMG/M metagenome (GOLD analysis project Ga0056116, IMG submission 67352) | Marine gutless worms symbiont microbial communities from Max Planck institute for Marine Microbiology, Germany - Olavius sp. DAHAB.2 ...
GCTTATAATTTATAACATTTAATTTTTGGTGTTTTTGAGCGTCGGCTTATACAACATTGGATAGACTGTATGTAGTTTTTCTACATAATTATCATTTAGTACTTTGACCTCACATTACCGCAGTATGCCAAAGCCAAGAGCCTTGAGGTGATGGTAATTGGGATGGGTTTCATTATCGGCATACTCTGTATTTCACAATGGAGGGGGTTCACAGAGGGTGGATCAGGAATTGTATAAAGGGCGGACCATGGGCTCTGGAGCTTACTTCCCAGTATGGTCTATAGCAAATCTCTGCTAGGGGGTCTGGGGAACGAAGTCCCCTAGAAGCTAAAGCAAAATGCGAAATTAAGAGTACAATTTTTAACTTTTCCTCTACAAAAAAATTTGATTTCATGAATACAGTAGCAGATTGGACAGTATTTTTGTGCACACACAATTAAAAAATTCAGAAGATTCAGGGTGGTTGAACCCCTTAACCCCCCTTCTGGGTACGCCAGCAGGTTTCACCTTGTTTAGACAGCAAGAGATCCGGGGGATCAAATGAGATAAAACGCGTTCAAGTTTATGACGTATGCCCTGCGCTTAGGACTCTTGTTAAAATTCAAAAGTTATCAAGAAATTCATATCTCACATTGACAATCATTGACGAAATCAACAGTGCATAACAGTACCTAAACACCTAAACAAGAAAAAATGTGGAGCTGCCGGCAGCCTGCAATTTGCCGCACCGAACTAACGAACTGCAAGTGTTGCAACCTGTATAGGTTTAGACTCCATAACAGAAGAAAATAAAGTCACAGATAATACAACAGAAATGAAGGTATTTAACTTTGTCCACCAATACTATACAACTCGTTCTCTGACGTGAATAACTCATCCTTGAGGACACAAAAACATAGTTTTTTAGGCCCTGGGTATACTGGACTACTTTACATTAATGGAATCACACAAGACCAAAACCTATTGTCGAAATTTCCGGGAGGAATTCCAAATTTCTGGGGGAGAATTTCCCCCGGAGCCATGCCTGGAATTCCGTACTTGCACTGTTAAATACAATCTTGCACCCGGCCTATTTACTATAACTCTTTTAACGCTAACCCTGCCATCAACGAAACATTTGTCGTTAAAGTTGGATTCAGCAGCTTCACGAACCACATTTTTTGACCAAGTGGTTACGGCCTACGGTAAAATTGGGACCATACAACGGGTAAATATAAGTTATATAGGGTCTGGGTCAGGGTTATGGTTCGGGTTTTGTCAGTATTCACAAGCTAACCTATTGTACGTTCCGCAAATCCGCAGTCCGCATTTTACCCGTGGCCAGTGGTTGAACGGTACGATACGAACTGTTCGTACGTGAGTGTGTACACACTTGCTAATACGACATAGTTAACTGGCACCTTTAACTGAAAGTTTTGTCAACGTATAAGTATCTTACTAACTTAAAACCGATATTTTCAATCAATCAATAAATCAAAACACATTTCTATAGCGCCATATGTCGCGAGCGAATCAGAGGCGCAACGATACGTAACGATGCTTAACAACAGTATCCAACAACTCAGCGACCACGCCCATTCTGTTTGTTGTGATCAGTAATGGCGGACACGAAGTGTACACACGCACACTGACTTCAGCGTGTAACAACATATTAGGAAACAGCAGATTGCAGTGCACTACTCCACTCCAACCATGTGATGGCACTAGCGTCGATAAATATGAATGTGTTAAAAACGAAACTTCTGAGTGAGTGAGTAGAGTTTAACGCCCCACCCGACACAATATAGGTCATTTCGGAGGCGGAGTTACATTATACACAGTAAAAAGAAGCAAAAATGAAGCAGACAGAGATCCACAGAATTACATAAAAACATACAGTAGCAAGACATCACATACTTGCATCGAATAGCCTAAGCAAATAATGAATCAAGCAGTTACTAGTATTATGACACTGTTGGTGGAAGAAAGTCTTGGCATTATGTAGTACAGTAACAAAGCTATGTAAGTGCAACATAATCAAAATCTGCCATAATCTGGGTCATGCTGTCCATTCTTGCAAAGCCAAACAATTTCTTAATACACTTAAGATAACATGATTTCATTCTATTTAGGCAAGTAACAGTGAAGTTTTCCATAATGAGATATTATACAAGAAGAGACAATACGTTCTAAATAACACATTTTATTAACAGTGAGCAATAGGGCCTATTTAAAACGGCTAATCGACATGCTACATCGTGTAAACATATTTCTCATCTCCCTTTCTATATCACCACTGTCAGACATGTTGTTCATAAGGACATGACCCAAATACTTAAAGCTCGTAACAAATTCTAATTTATGATCTAAAGCAAATTGCAGAAAACTCACACGCATTTAGGATTAACAACCATGCAAACTGTTTTCTAAGTGTTTATAACAATATCATATTTAGTACACACAGTTTTCAGTATGGTCAGCATCTTTTGAATCGCTGACTAAGCAGGAGCCAATAAAACCATATCGTCAGCAAAGGCAAACAAGTTCATACAGTACTCTCCAACATGACATCCAACACCACAGTTAACTATGCTGGAGATAATATCACGTACATAATATGTAAACAGATATGGTGATAGAACTCCACCCTGCTTGGTCCCGTTACCGATATGAAATGCAGACGAAGTACTATTACGCCATCGCACACAAGCCATCTGATTTGACAGCTATTATAATAGTACAAACTAGCTATTACTAGAGCGCTAACATAGTCAGTATTCACGTTGCCACAACCAAAATGAGAATCCATAAACAAACGATTTAAGTTCTTTTTTGAAGGAAGAGAACGTTTTCAGGTTGAGTGGAGAGCTGGCGGTGAACTATCCCATATTCGTGGACCTGCAACGGCGAACGCACGGTCTCCAATTGATGCCCGACGTGTTAGTGGTACCGCCAATCAGAGGTCGACGCTGAGCGTAGCTGTCGAGACGTGCGGTACTACCGACGGACACTGTCAACTCAAGTCCGACAAGTATCCCGGTGCTGTTCCGTTCAGGCAGCCGTACGCCAGCACACAGCTTGTACTGGATACGTTGTGGCACCCGCAGCCAGTGTAAGTCTATCAGAAGCTGTGTCACATAGTCGTATCTGTGGGCATCTGCAGTGAGCCACTCAGCCAAGCAGCCGCGTTGACGACAGACTGCACCCGGTCCAGTTCATACTGCGGTAGACCTGCAAGAGCCACGTTGCAGTAGTTAACCTTGGATATGATGAATGAGGTGACCAAGGTCGTCAATGCTGAAGGCGGCAGTGACCTGCGAATACTGCGAAGTTGACGCAAGACTCCGGCGAGTTGTGTAATGTGCGTGTGCATCGACATGTCACTATCAAGATGAACACCAAGGTCACGGACAATGGAGCGACCGAGGTCGACTAGACAATCAGCTGGTCTGTGCTTGCTTACTTGCGGTAGTCCGTCGATATTTGACGACGACGCCCCTCTACAGACGTTGTAGTCATTGTCTGTGGGTACGGCGATGGCTGTACACACAAGGTCTTGTGCAATGGCCGACGCACCAGACCTGTTGCAGTCCGGGCAACGGTAACCAGAGAAGGTGACGGTGGCCGGTTGATGACGTCGGACACAACGATTCTCTGCCACACTCTCGTATTCTGCGAGGAAGGTTGCCAGGCGGGAAACGAAGGTGTCATGCCAAATCTGCCGGTCTGAGGCGAGAGCCTCAAACTGTTCTGGGGGTATGTGACAGCATTTCAGTATTAACTTCATGTTGTCACTGAAACGTTTCTTCTGGCCACCAGGATGACGGCGCCCGGAGAGTAGCTCACCATACAGGATACGGCGAGGAAGACGGTTGGATGGCATGCGGATTACGAAGTTGTTGCTGCCTAAGCATCAGTTCCAGAGGTTTACAGCTCGTTCTGCGTCGAATTTCTGTGCGAGTGATTTTGTGCCACCAACGAAGTCCAAGAATACGTTGCAAACTTGAGATGTGGAAAGACTCCATGGCGTTGACGTGGTGACGACATGGTATCCAACTTTCGCATCCATATAGTACAATTGAGATACAGACAGTATTGTACACTGCCACTTTAGTTGGTATTGTAAGGTTGTGGTTGAGGAGTACTCGGTGGGAAAGGCGACCGAATGCAGATGAAGCAAGTTTAATTCGTTGTTGTATTTCTTCCGTGAGGTCACAGTCATCCGTCAGAATACTGCCGAGGTAAGTGAAATAAGATGTGTTAGGTAGAGATTCGGTAGCAATTGTGAACGATGACCTACTAACTGATTGAGTGGAGTCCAACTGACACAGCACCTCCGTTTTCTTTGTGTTGACATCTTTGATACGCAAGATGCAGGTTGTCTAGGCTTCTCTGGAGGCCGTCAGGAGTGTGGCTAGGGAGAAACGCATCATCGGCGTATTAAAGATCAACTATGTGGTCAACAGAAGACTTGGTAGATGCTCGTAGACGGCGGGTGTTGAGAACTTCCGTCGAGTCGAAACTTAATGCCAATATCATCAAGGCACGCACTGTCATTTCGGAAGGACAGTGTTACTGCCACAAGGAATAGATTGAAGATTACAGGTGCCAGCACGCAGCCTTGCTTTACACCGAAGTAAACGGGAAATGGTTCTGATTCGCTGCCACTCAACACAACCTTCGCCATCATGCCATCATGGATAGCCTGGAGCACAGCAAGAAATTGTGGGGGCGGCCGAATTTGGCCAGTACGTCCCATGGTAGCTCTCTGATAACTGTGTCGAAGGCTTTTGTGGAGTCTATAAAAGCCACGTAGAGGTCACGGTGTTGCTCCCGACATTTTTCTAGGAGTAACCGTGCAACAAAAATCGTGCCTATGGTATTTCTATTCTTCTGGAAGCCGCACTGGGACTCTGGAACTACAACACCCACTACTTTGGAAAGTAGTCGGTGGAGCATGACTTGGGTGAGGTCCTTCCCAGCTACAGACAGTAGACATATGCCACGGCTGTTACCGCAGACAGATTTGTTCCCGTTCCGCTTGAAGATGGTGACAATGTTTGCATCCTTTCACTGCTGAGGTACTTCGCGGGATGACTATGATAACAGGATAAAGTGATGTAGACGGTGTTGCAGACACCGGACTTGAAGATTTCTACAGGTATACCATCCGGACCTGCTGCTTTATTGTTCTTGAGGTTCTTGATTGCTGTGATTACTTCGTGGAAGGATGGAGGCAGGTCCAGATCGGAAATGAGAGGAAACTGAGGTAGCTGCGCTACAACCGACGGATCGGTGGTATTAATGCAATTGAGTAGCTCAGACAGATGTTCAGCCCAAAGCGCGAGGATTCCGTCCCGTTCTTTGATAAGCGTGCTGCTATCTTTGGATCTTACAGATAGATAAATAAAAGATAAAACAGCATTTATATAGCGTCTATAATGTCCTTGGATACAGAGGTGCTAAAGGATGAAGTGAACAGTGTTGAGGTCCATAGACAGTCTTGATGGCGTTGTAGAACTTCCGTATTTCATTACTGTCAGCGTAAGATTGAATCTCCAGGGCCTTCTGTACCCACCAGTTGTTCTCAATCTGGCTTAGTTCTTTCTGGGCCTTTCAGAGGAGTTCTTTCCACTTATTGTGCAGTGTGACTGAACTGGGATTGCGGAGTTTGGCATCATGACCTTCGTTCTTCGCTTCCAGGAGTTTATGATGTGGCTATTATTGACAATAATAGACACATCCAATAATTAATTGTCATCAAACCAAACCAATCCAGGTGGTTCCTGGAACTGAAGTCAAGTGTGTTAACCGAGCACTCCTGAACACGGCTGCTTATGGTTTCCCATTCACGTGTGAGGTCATCAGTGTTGCGAGGGAGTGATGGATCAACCTCGTCAACATGTTGCAGTGACTCCTCAATTGCTGTTTCCAGCGCTGGTTGGACAGATGGACAAGCCTTCACAATGAGCTTCCTGGACGCCTTCTTCTTGCGAATAGGTGGCCGAAGCTGAAGGCTCACACTGGCACGAACCATTCTGTGACCAGTCCAACATTCTGCACCACGCATTGAACGGGTGAGAAGTACGTCGCTGAGATCTCGACGTCCAGCAGGTGCCAGTGCTTCGGTCAGGGATGCATCCATGTTGGTTTGAGTTGGTTACTATGCTGAAAAAGGTGTTTGTGATAACAAGATCAAATTCATATTCAGCAGGCGAAGGTCATTGCCATTTAGCTTACCAACGTCGTGTTTGCCAATAATGTCTCCCCAAGTTTAGCAGTCTGCACTGACTGCTGCATTGAAGTCACCCATCGTTGGCGCGAGAAATTGCACGTAGAACAGAATGGAGAGCTTCGTAGAATTCGTCCTTTGTGCACTCGTCATTAAGCAGAGTAGGGGCGTAGGCGCTGATGATCGTCATGTGGTCACAGGTCACAGAATGGTTCGTGCCAGTGTGAGCCTTTGGCAAGTGGAATCCGAAGGGTCATGAGTCTCTCGTTGATCGGTACACTAGCCTCAGGAAGACGGTTCAGCAGGGAGGTGCGTACTGCTAGACCAACGACGTGCAGGCGACGCTGATCGGCAGGAAGACATGTCCAAAAGAAAGTGTAGCCTTACGAAGTTCCCAAGAAACTGAAAGCTTTTCGAAAAATATGTACAAAATTTGGTCAAATCTGACGAAGAATTTTAAGAATTTGGCAGTTCTATAAACAGTACATTTTATTTGCCGTGCGGCTTCAAATTTCAGAAAAACGTCATGTAAGTTATAGTTTGGCTAAATATGATCAATTTATGCCGAATGTGTTGCCGAAAGTATGCACTTATTTATAAATCAAAGTGTGGATATTGCGACATATTTCATAATCCTGTCTTGCAGCATACGTGTATTTTGTACTGTTGCATTGATGACAATAGTCACAATACACACTGCAGAGTTCTTACTGGTGCTTGCTGGTATAAAGACAGTTGTCTGACGAAGACGACAGTTAAAAATTTGACATTTCATGATTTCAATGAACATTTTAACTGTTAGGCCTACTTTGCTCACCGGCGACAGCAACTGCGTGCAAGAACAACGAAAGAGCACACTAAAACTGTGGAGAGTAAGCCCGTAAGTGTAGTATATGCAACAAAGCAGCCTCTCGTATTCATTTTTTAATCATCTGATCGCAGTTCAGGCAACAAGTAGTTCAGGCAGTTTTAAAGATAGACTGCGCCACCCACCCGGTTTTAAGTTGCCCCCGTGTGCGTACTACACGTTTTAAGTTGTCTTTTATTAACAATGCTGTTGATCACTATGTCTGATCTCGTCTCATTTTGAAGTGTCTAATCATTGTGAGTTGCCGATGTTCTAATCAGCGCGTTAATGTTTTTATCTTGTACTATGTAAATGGTGAGTATTTTGTAATTTTACATTTCCATGTGTATTTTTCAATCCAGCCTTAGGGCTGCAATATGAATGAATAAAAGGAAAATAAGTAAAGTGGTAATGTCTTAATGAAGCTCCTCATTGGCCGAGTCCATCGCTGGCATGAAACAAAACTGTCGGTTGATGGGCTGCCGTCTTGCGGCGGGCTGCATGCAGTTGTTACTGTCATTACAAAGCATAAATGTAAAACCTTAACAGTTTAAAACAGTGTTTAACGGCGACACGGCCTACATCACACAACTAAAACAGCAAAAATCAAAAAGATGCTATTACTTCTGCAGCACGTCGCCATAATGTCAACGTGCTCCTAAGTAATAGCACCTGTTTGATTTTTGCTGTTTTAGTTGTGTGATGTAGGCCGTGTCGCCGTTAAACACTGTTTTAAACTGTTAAGTTTTTACATTTATATCTGCTGTTTTATTACAATTTGCTGACAGTATTAAATTTATATCTGGTTTGAATACCGTCGTGTTCAGCGACTGCGATTGCCCATAAAGGGGCTAAAATTTAGGAGATTTAACAGCACAATAAGCGATTTTGGGCCTATTTTTCACTGCGCATGCGCAGAAACGCCTATTTACGAGCTTTCGGTCAAAAATCTGACCTCGCCATTCGCTTCGGCGACGCCGATTTCCTGTAACAGGGAATAACTCTTCTGTCGGAATACATTTTCGCTATGTTTTGGCGATTTCTTTAGTGCGCATGCTCAGAAATAGCGTCAATCCTGCTTCTGGTCTAAAAACTGCCCTGACCATCGTGTTGAGCGACCGCGATTTCTTATAAAAGGACTAAAATTGTGGCGATTTGACAACACTATAAGCGAGTTTTGAGCATATTTTGACCGCGCATGCGCAGAAACGGCTATTTATGAACTTCCGGTCAAAAATCTGACCCCGCCATTCGCTCCGGCGACCTCGATTTCCTATAAGACAGATGCATTTCCACTACCTAGGGACGTTTACTGGATATATTCGATGTTTTTGTGCTACTACGTCGCATGACCTTGGGACCTTGACTTTTGACCTTTTGACCTTGTACAGTGCTTCTCGTGTCTGACTCACATACCAATTTTCATTATGCTATGACTATCGGTTACTGAGTTAGGAGTACTGAATATCTGATCACATTTCCGTTATCTGAAACAGTCATTGCGCATGCGCCGTCTCACGTGACCTCTAACCGGGGCAAAAATAGTCCAAATTTTTGAAATCACTGACCCCAATTTGCCTATTAACTTTGTTACTTTCATCGCGCTACGACAAAGATTAAGCCATTTTATAGGCAAAAAATAGACGGCAAAATCACGTATTTGGGGAACAGAAACCCCTGAACCGATCGCTACTAAATTTTGCATGCCGGGTGCCGTCCAGGACGTAATCACGGCTGCCAATTTTTGTGAAGATCGGTTAAGGGGTTTTGGTGTGGCGAGGGTTCGAATTTTGGCCTTTTCCATTGACTTGCTCCGTCGCCTTTAAAACACTCTCGCACTACCGTGCGAGTGTGTGAACAGTCGTTAACAACGGTGTCAAACGACTGGCTCCGAATTCTGCCTGGGAATCTGCTTCTAGGCCTTATTCTTCTGTAGATAGTCGGCTGTCGGGAACCGCTAGTCATTCCTGGGAAATTTCTGTTTCTTCTGGCCATGTTAGTGGGTCCCGGGAGAATTCTCCCATTGTTCCAGACCCACGGGTTGCGGTTGAGAGCCGTAACTCACCCCAGACATTAGACCAATGCTTATAGACCTAGAACTGGTAGAAAGTGAGCGAATACAGCAATTGCAGGTAACCAACCACGACAACCGAACTTATACACATGATCAAACTCGAGTTACTAAGTTTACAAATACTCTGCTGGAAAGTGTAACGTGTCCCATGTTTTAAACACTTTCAGTAATGACTTTTTCATCTATTGGCATTTTAGCACTTCAGTGCTGTGCTATTTTAAAGATTGCAAGCGCGAAGAAATGTACAAATAGATCTAACCCCAGTAGCTGGCTGTCGGTGGCTGAGCAAAGTTGGCTGACAAGAAGAGGTTCTTATAGTCATAGTTAACGTTCATCTGGCTGTAAATAGCTTCAATATTCATCTCCAAATGTGTGATGTAATCAATTACTCGTTGCAGTCGCACGATCTACTGATTCACAAAATAGTGTACAAATAACACGAAAAGGAATAATTGTAACTTGTCAATAGATATATTTCTATCTCGAGGTTTCAGGTTCACGTAAGTCACCAGCTGCTTCCACAAAAACAGCTAAACATTCCTGGTGTGGCCTTTATAAACAATTATATAGAAAAAAACTGCATACAGTCTGTCCAATGTTGTATAATCCGACGCCGAAAACAGCAAAAATTAAATGTATAAATTTACAAGCATGAATATGTGCGCTAGCACATTTAAATCTGCCAACTACCAGCTTTAAATGTATAAGCTAGCGCATTTGTTTCATGCTTATAATTTATAACATTTATCCTAATTTTTGCTGTCTTCGAGTGTCGGCTTATACAACATTGGATAGACTGTATGCAGTTTTTTTCTATATAATATTTGCAGTTTTAGCAAAGTATCATGACGCTAACAATAGGCATTATCATTTCAGTAAAGACTGTTATAGTGCATTTCCAACCATTATGCGCCCATGTGGCCTTGTCCTTTCACATAGTTATACCAAAATTGGGTCATGTGGCCATCAACCCATAATGAAGATATGTGGCTATATTGAAGTTTATAAACCTTTGCGTTTTTGAAATATTCGATCATAAACTGCAGATTTTGTGGCCCCGTTGCTAGGCAACCGTTGTTGCCATGGCAACCATTTTGTACTCCACTAATTGGGGAGTCGTCCTGTTGTCAGCACACGAGAATGAAGTTGACAGGACCACCCGGTACTGAGTTAAGGCATATTTTAGCTGTATACATTATGTACCTGTGTGACCTTGACCTTTGACCAATTTTTCCAAGAATCGGGCCACGTGACTCGGAGGTCGTGATCAGTGGCGGCGCCAGCTTTTTTTGAGTGGGGAGGCCAAAGGGGGCCAAGAAATTTTTAGGGGGGCAAGTCTATATGGTTGCCAATAGTGCATTTTCACAACGCGGAACACACAAC
>Ga0056116_1001000_pt1 | contig 10509 bp, 5 predicted proteins | sample WorMetOlspDAHAB2_FD_67352 | JGI IMG/M metagenome (GOLD analysis project Ga0056116, IMG submission 67352) | Marine gutless worms symbiont microbial communities from Max Planck institute for Marine Microbiology, Germany - Olavius sp. DAHAB.2 ...
GTACTCGTGCCCTGTGTACTCGTACTCGCACCGTGTGTACTCGTACTCGTACTCGTACTTGGACCCTGTGTACTTGTACTCGTACTTGTACTCGTACCAGGTGTACTTGAAACATCTCTGGTAAGCAGGGTGGTATTTGTTTGGAAATGTGAGTAAAACAAATGCAACTGCCCAGATAATTATTTAGTTGGGAATTAACTACACTTTCAGCACAAAAAGTTGATATTATTAAAAATACTGACGGAAAGCGCATAAGTAGTATGGAGGAAAAATTCAGATGCTTCCCATTTCAAATACCACCAGCGGTAGAAAGGGGAGGTGCATTCCACCGACAGTCAGTAACTCCAACATTACGTACTGTGATGAAATTTGCACAAGTTATCTGCAGGGTAATCAAGCAAAGTTCCGAGAGAACCGAAAAAGAAAGCCACTACCAAATTATTACCAAATCGTACTAAATCGTGGTACAGCCTAACAATTATATTAGTTTTTCCTCAATTGATCAAATTTCATTTCTATAGTGCCAATCGAATCGGACGCACATAAAGTAAAAAAGTCAACCACCGTACTGTTAATCACATGGTATAACCCAGTTAGCATGACAATCTGTATCGTCAATTGCTGTACGTGAGCCTCAATGTTACAATATCAGTCAAATCAGGTTAATGTTGTCAGTGCTACCAATTGCATCCGATCGCCTCAGTAAGTTGTGAATTCCACTCCTGAACCAGCTTTTAGATATAAATTCAATGTGAAAATTTCTTCAAATCCCATCTCTTCGGTTTTTAAATTACAATTTCATCATATACTCTCTTTTTACACACATCACAGCGCCAGGCACAGTAAATGATTACGTCATAAAGTAGGTCATGCAAACGATATTTAATACCGACATATAGTATTCTCTTGCCACGTCATCCAGCTGCTGTGGCTGCTGTGTCTGTGCCAACGTACTCATCGGTGCCTAGCCTACGCACCGGCACCGATGAATACGTCGTTGGTCTTGTTGTTTGCGTGGTTAGCGACAATAAGATGGGATATGCTTTTTCGCGCTATGTCTGGCTTGCTGGCCACTGGTCACATGCTGGCCGTGTCTGTCTGTCTGACGCAACTTGCGCCAGAGATCAGAGAAAGCTGTGCAGCCGAGACCATATCGTTCTGTAGTCTGTACCCATTCAAATGAACTAATAGACTACGCCACCCTCTGTGATGCCACCAGCCCACCAACTTACCCTGCAAGAAAGTATGGGATTAATCATAGGACATTATTTACACAAATATTTACACCAAATTCACCAAAATTGACCGTTTAACAGTCGAAATTGTACACATTTTGGTGATAATCGCGGCCGTGACACAGATTCATGGCAATCGCCAAAAATCACGGTACAATGCGAAAATCACGGTAATCACGGCGATCGTGAATTCGTGATTTACATACATCCCTAATCATTGGACACAATGATACTGTTGACGATAGATCAGATGCAGACATGAGAATCGATTAGGGCTACACAACACGTGTTTTGTCCTCCTTCTGGTTGTGAAGAAACGGCTTTTGCTCTTTAGTAATGTGCGAATTACAACAACTAATAAACAAAACCTCGCGTCAAAATAAATTACTACCGAGGCAAAATATTTGATGGTGCGATCAGAACCGTCTGTATAAAACATGAAAACATCAGCTTCAGGAGGGCTGCGTACCCTTGACTCCTCCCCCCCCCCTTCCCCTCACTTTCACCAGATAGTCGCCCGCGGACGTCACTGACACGTGCTCGGCAAGTCCAGCTGTGACTGTTTCTTAACTGCGGTCCGTCCGTCGTCTAGACGGATGTCTCTCGGAAAGGATGAGGCGACGAGACGGCGACGTCGATTTGCCGCGAGCCGTGCTTCCGCGAATCTGCGGGATCGGTGGCAGAGGATGGCGCGGAGGAGTTAGCGGCTGACGGATCGGAGTATTTGCTGGATGCCGATGGCGTCGCGGCAGAAACGGAAGTAGAAATGGAAGATGCACTGCAGCACGACGAATCGGCCTCTGGAAAACAACACGACCAGTTTTCAATAATAACAGTCAACGATAACTCCATGGAAAAGGGATGAAAATACGATAAAAATAATAATAAAAGACTTACACAGCGCCATAATTAGAAATGCAGAGGCGCTCAGTGGCAAGAACGTTTCACATGACACAGCGAAAAAGGTGAGGTTTCAGCTGCGTTTTAAAAGTTGCCAAGGTGTCCGAGTGAGTGATTGAGTAGAGTTTAACGCCGCATCCAATGCTTTTTGGGGCATTTCGGAAGCCGTCTTGACAGCGAATCACTCAACTGATACTTACAAAACTAAACAACTCAATACAACTCAGTAAACCTAAGCACACTATGCACAACAAACTGTTCCCCAATTTAGTGTCCTCTTACGACACTCGGTCAGGAAATGAGGTGGGCTTATTCTACAGCACCACAGACAACGGATAGTTAATAAACAGAACCAGTATGTTCGACTTTCCTAGAAAAAAGTGAACCAATTTTTATAGTGCATGTAGGCGTTTGCATAATTTCAGCTGTTATTAGACTGCAGCAACTGCGCGAAATAAAACAGCGCGATGTAACCGAAAATTACTAAGCTCAGGAATAATTCCCGACTGACTGATACAAGGAAGTGGAGTGGACAGCGGAACATAAAAATGGGTCAGTTTTTGGGCACCCTTTACCTTAACCACTTAGTTGTAAAAATCTGAAAAGAAATGGAGTACTACAAACCATCATTTTATTCAGTGGAAAGAAGGCACTATTACATAAATTAACCTTCAAGCAAAAATTACACGGAATCTTCAAACGACACTGATAAATTCAAATCAGGAAACCAATAAAAGCAATGCAGTACAGAGGGCAATCACTGCATGCTTTGACCAAGATATATACCACAGAGACGAATGACAATCCCACACTGCTGAAGTCAAATATTAAAAAAATCACCAAATCTCATCAATTCAACCACAAACGTAAAATCTAGTCGAAATTTCACGGTCATAATTATGTTGCGCTGTTAACAATTCAAGAACCCACTTATCAGCATAAAATTTTAACCCGTGAACTTGGGGCATATCTTGGGGGTTGGGGTCATTTCAAGCTTCTGTGGCCATAAAACGCACTTTGTGACTATGTCGCATTTTACAACTATTCCGTAACAGTTACATCTTCATAAAAAGTCTGAAAGATCCCTCTGTCAGGACACCCTAGAGCTTCTGTCAGCTATAAATCCAGTTGGGGAGCCACATTTTTCCCTTTATAAATCTAGCCCTAACAGGCATTTTACCTTTATCTAACCAACTTCCGCTAGTCACAAAATAGCCTTGTTGTTGTTGGCTGTCAGGGGATGGCCAATCACTCGGCAACAACGAGCTGAGGCCGTCAGCAGGCCAAATGCTCAATATGAGATTAATTTATCAACCGAAATCACTTGAAATCACCCACTACCAGCAATTTACAAAAAAAGACAAAATAAATACAGTAAATACACGGCTTCAGTTCATCTGTGAATAAGCATCTTACGAAAGAAAGGCATCAGATTAAGATAAGTATAATTACAAAACACGTTACTTTGGAAGAAAAGTGTATACACTGGACATATTATAAACATGTGTCAATCTAAGGCAGCTACCAGGTGCATTTGATCACAACACAAAACAGAGTAAAAAACATTCTGCCTCACTTGCACTTAGTTTAAGATAACAAAAAGATTCAGTAAACTATAAATTGCATTTCTAATAATAATACACAGGACAATATTTATACTGCTATCATCTACGGCCTGAAGCCATATGCGAGAGTTCACATGGGTCCTGTGAGCTAAAGTCAGTCAGCGCTAGGTGGCCGCCAACTCGTAGACCAAGCTGCAAACTAGGTCTGCCTGTAGGCTGCTATAGGACAAACATTTGCTCATCACCATTTGTATTAGTACTCAACCATAAGGTTGATACTCATTTGCTGCCCATTGGAGAGTGAAAGGCTGATCAATAGCAATTAGTTTTAAATGCGCCTTCATCTTTAACCAAAACTTTTCGATTCGATTTGCTCCTACATGCAGGATTTTATTAATAAACAGAGCAGGCTGATCTCAAAGCAACGGCAAATATTATAATTATTAAAATCGTCTATACTAAACCACGAGAACAAAAAAAAACACACACAGCTTACTGAACTGAAGACAACAATGTTATCGTCGACACATCACTACCTAGTATTGGATTCATCTGTGAGAATTTTTTTGTTACTATTTAAGACGGGTTTGGTATGCGAAGCTGGCACCGACTAAGGATGACAAAACAGTTCTATGACTGGGAAGGAAAACGCAGAGCACACAATTACTGTTAAACATGCCTTCATCTTAACCCAAACGTTGTGATTTGTTCTCACGCACACAATTTCGTAAATAAACAGAGCGTGCAAACCTCAAAGCAACTGTTTGGGAAATTTTTATACCGAAGTTATTTACAGGTAACGTTTGACTAACGTTTTCGCGGGTATTAAATAATTCAGATAAGACGATACTCAAAACTGTTACGTGCAAACGCTTCATTACTATTAATCAATCGTCTCAGAATTAGTCAGTTCACGGTCAACATTACGTTCTCAGAACAGTCACAAGATATGCCTTACTTCAATTTCGATTCAAAACGGGAACCTAACCACTTGACAGACATGCGTGCTCGCCAACAAATGAATCCAACTATACACTGAAAAAATACTACATGCAAAATACAAAACAAGAGAAAAACAGAACCGAAATTAATATTCACCACTGAGCATGCAGGACGGCGGGCGACATTCACTGCACACAACAACACCGGCATCCAAGGTCCGCGGTCTCGGTCTGGCGGCGCTCGCCGGTCGAGGTCAGCAGTCCGTCTGTCGGTTTCGCAATGTCTCCGTCGTCGCTGTCATTTCCAGCCGCAGTGACTGCTGGCTCCCGAGTCTCTGAAAGATCAACGTCATCCAGTAACGGCTTAGCCTCACCGACATCACTGACGGGTGCAGTTTCTGGCATGTTGCCAGCTTGCGGTACCGGAACAGCCGAAGGACTAGTTCCGACGTCGATAAGCAACTCGTGCGAGTGGACAGCATCGGTAACCAATGTCCTTTCATCGCCAGTGCCAGCTACCCTAGAGGGCGATCCAGCTTCTGTACTGGCGTGTGCTGACGTCCCTTCCACTTCCACCTCGATGTCTTTGCTAACACAAAAGTCAGATATCGAGGACGTGATATCCTCAACATCAGAAGGCTTTTCGACACACATCGAACTAGTCGGAGAATTCGAGACTGTGTGCGGATCACCGGGCTTGTCCAAACAAGCCTCCGGCTGCTTTTCCGAGGACTGTGCAGACGTCGGGGAAACCGGAAAATCGGGATTTCCAGAGGCGCAGGCATCGTCGGCGTTGTCGAAAAAATCGGACGCTTCAACCGCGTCGTCGTCCTCTTCCGTTTCGGTGTCGCTTCGGTGGTTGTAATGCTTCATCGCCTGCAGGATCGCCTCCGACGACAGGACGGCGCGGACGGCGCTCCGAAACGACGACAGGCCGCGGTGCACGCCGGCGGAATCGTCGCTCGCGGCGCCGTCCGAACAGACGGACTTGCGCTTGAGTTTTCCGATAAACGCCGAGCCGATGAGCTGCTCCTGCTCGAAGGTGGTGAAGTCGTGGATGTTGATGTTCTCGACGTCCTCCTCCTCGCCGTTGACAGAGACCACGTGGCGAACAGGTGCGTGCTTCTTGACCGGCGCCGCCGCCGTCGCGTCCGTCGTCAGTCGGGCGTCCGGTCCGTCCCCGTCCGCAGTCGCCGACACCGAGACGTCGGCGCCTGTGCCCGCCGCGCGGTCATTACCTGGCGATTTCGTCCGCAGCTGCAGATTCAGGTAGATCGGCTACACAACGCACAGCAGCTAACATCAACTGTTGTTTCACTTGTGTACAACGATAAGTAAGACCTTTCTGTTTTCCCGTTCCTACCAAGACACTATCATATGACTCGTGTGTCACTATAACCATTCATCACTACTGTCTGGACACCTGTGGTCCTTGCAATAATCAAAATTATTTAGGCCACGTTAAAAATGTTTACGATGATGATGATGATGTTGACAGCAGCAACAACAACAATAATAATAATTAGTTAGTTAGTTAGTTAGTTAGTTAGTCAACTAATAAGACGTTAAGCCAGAGGCTGTTAGGCCAAGAAACAACAGCGCAAAAATCAGTAAACACAGACAAATACACGGCCGCCACGTAGAGACCATAACTAGGATGGTGTTTATAGAGTTAAAGCCATTGCGAGAGTTCACCCAGGTCACTTGAATGTACGTGGCCCCTGGCCGCCAACTCATCAGCCAAGCTGCAAACCTTCGAGTCCGCTTATGGGATGCCATACAGGCCAACATTCACACATCGCCTGCTACGTTATTACTCAGCATGAGGCTGATACTCATTTTATCATCAACGATTGGTAAAAGGCTGAGTCGACCTGAGCATTACAGTAACTGTGAAGCCAATGCCCAATGCTGAGTATGGCAGTGGTTATGGCAAAAAAACACTGCAGAACCACTGCAGCGCAGGTTCTATCCTGGGACATATCGCAACGCAGTCAGACGGCCTGACCACAAGCTCACTGCGATCTGATATTTTTAACAACGTAACTCGGCCACATTACTGCACGCGGCCGACACAAGACGAGCTCCAGTAACTGGAGGTCGGGGATCATGAAACGTTCAAGCTGGCGGTCATGGTGCACCAGCGTCTGAACGGAGCATTAGGAGTTTCTGACACTGACCGTGCACGTTCCGTCGTACGTTCACGGCTATTTCTCAGGCCCAACTTAAAGGTTGAAACTGGGGCACTGTGGCCCCCAGGGACCCCACGCCCCTGCGTTACTCCGACAGCTGATTGGTGCACTGTTTGGGAAATCGTCCACGTTTCATTTTTGATTAGTTAATTAAAACTGAAAAAAAACTGTGATATTGCTGTACGAATGAAGAGACTTGTAAGCAATGCCCTAAGGAGTTTATAACAGCAGCACAAAGCATATGGTGGTCACAGTCATAACAGTTCACCGGTTTACCAGAATCAAAATTGGGTGCCAATCTAAAAAAAATAAAAGTAAAAGTTTCTGCGTTTTCTGCAAGGATTTAGGACACAACAGACGAACTCACTTTGTGGTCACCCATGCATATTTGCATGCCAATCATTTTATATTCGGAAATAAAGCCATTATCCTGAAACAGGCAACAAATACAAATTATATATTGCGTGACCTCGGCAAGGGACAAACTATTTGCATCACAATCTCTATTTACATTATTTTGTACACAAAGCAAAATTTACAAGTGCTAATATGCCATGCCGGGATTGCTGCCACGACTAACAGTAATAAACTGTGTGCTCAAAAGTCCACCTCAGAATGCAAATGCAAGTAAAAAAGCACTCAGAAAATGCAAACTAGATTTACGTCACGTTAATGATGATTCCAATACTAACTAACTGATGGCAGAAGTAACCTGGCAAACATGCCACCCACCCCATTTTTGCCCGGTGTTGTTCCTGAGATTGATGTAAACCCGGCGATTTTTTACGGGGGTAGAGGGTTGGTCACGTTTGGAGGTTGACTCGCCCATCTGCAAAATACACAGAATGAGGCTAATTTGCTGCTTCCGTCGGGCATCCAAAAGCTAAAAGGTTTTCAGCTTCAGGGGGGGGGGCGCCCTGGACCTTGCTGAGAACTTGGCCCCAAGACCCACATTATAGGCTCGCACTCTGCGCTAACCATGTGTGTCTACCCTTATTTTTTGACCTGGCAACGCCTCTGAACACACAAAATCGGTAACTATACATCTCAAAATCATATGCATATGGCCATTTCTTACGTTTGAGCCTGCCAGTTCTGGCCATTGGTTGCCAGGTCTTCAACAAACAAATCTTTGAAGGTAGTTTCTACTGTCCAGGAGCCCAAAAAAGCAAAGACAGAAACATAGCGGATGAACTGAATACACGCTCGGGACAGAATATGCTGAAAAAAAACTTGGGAAAAGCTCGACAACAACCAATAAATCGGTTTTAGCAAAGTAACGTAACCGTGTGAAACAGATCGGGAGCATCATGCGACATCATGATACGATCGCACCAGCCGGGACATCTTGTCGGCATGTACGACGTGCCATCTTCAGCGTCTTCGCTGAACGGATAACTACACAAGCATAAGCCCAACTGCTGTCAGCTCTTGGTGGGCATTGACGTTGTACACTCTGTCTAAAAAAACGCCGTCCTGGTAGTCCGTACGGGCAGTAGGTAGGTCAACTGCGTCAGGAAACCACTCTCCAGCCGACATATACCTTTGGCATTCCACCGTCAGGAGAGGCCATTCTGGAGCAATGATACGGTCCTCACTGACTATCCGCTGACGACGACAATGAATAAGTACATCCTAGACTACAGTTACACTCACCAGTATTCATTTGTTTCGATTTGTTGCTAGTTAATGTCTGTATTATTTGTTCCTCTTTATCGTTTACACTTTTTAAAGTACATGTATTTCACATCCTAAACGCCTCCATCGATGCGTTGCAAGAGGGGCAGTAAAAATACTTGTCTGATGATATACAATGTCTCAAAGACGCCCCCTTTTTATATTTTGAAAAACTCTGCGAAAACGAATCAATTTTCATAATTTTTGGTGTACAGAATCATGAGAAAATTTCACATCAGATTATTAGAAACTCGCCCATCTCACCTGAATAATGTTGCTGCACTACCTTGTGAAAAACAACCCATCTGATGCTGCTTGCCGGATAGTCAACAATATACACAACACATTAACGGGCTATTGTCAGAGCCACCCACTTATTACTGGGGAAGACTATTATAACTTAGTTAACTGAACACTGCAGACAAGACACACAGTAGGTAGAGGTAATATGGATACTTATTTCATTATGTACCGGTGAAGTAAAACATTTATATTATAATAACTGTTATACACTGCAAACATAGTTACTTTTGCATTTCACGAGGTAGGGCGGCGACATTATTCAGGTGAGGTGAGTAAGTTTACAACATTCTTATGCGATTTAATTTCCTCGTGATTCTGTAAACGAAAAATTATTAAAATTGGTTCATTTTTCGCCGAGTTATTCAAAATATAAAAAGGGGAGCGTTTTTTGAGACACAGTGTACACATAAAACACACTAGATAAAATAGTGAATTTTTAACACAGGGCCGTAGCTACCGGTCCGACAGCTGTGGGACCAATGTTCGGGAACGTACATTAATTTCCACAACAGTATTTGACTTGACCTAAGCGTTAAACCACGAACAAAGCAATCAGCCCAATGTCGCTGAGCCTTGAAGACGTACTGTTTATAGATAGCTAAATATTTAGCATGAAACTTGGTTAGTTGGTTCTCAGGAAAATCAATACAATTGTTGCCACCAGATGCCTTGATTTTTAGCTCAAAATGCACCAAAATGCGTTTGGCGGCCGGGCTCTGTCCGGACCCGCTGGGGGAGCTTAAGCGCTCCCCCAGACTCCCTAGCCGCAAAACGGGGCCTACTTCTGAGGGGAGGGGAAAATGGGAAGGGAAGGGAAGGAAAGGGAAGGGAGGGATTTTGCTGGACCAATAAAAATGCGGCTGCTACGGCCCTGTAACACACAGTGCGTCACTAGGACAGCATGCAAAGAAGACAATGAAGACGTGGAATGACTCGACGGACCTCGGCGGAAATGTGACTTTGTATTCGAACAATTTGGACCGACAGTTGTCTGGCTCTTTATCATACTGTTGCAACTGTTCCACACCAGTCAAGCACACATGCAAAAGTCGCATCGGTCGTGTATATAATAATAATAATAATAATAATGTGATTTATACCACGCAAATTCGCCAAGGCCGCAAATGCGCATTTAGCAGACAGTTCTGAAGAGTAAAGTTTTCAGGTTATCTTTAAATATATATATACGAGGTTTATTCACCAAAATCATTATCAGAAACGCAGACAGACAGACAGATGAACACATAAAAACAGCAATATAGACAAACGCAAAAATATACAAACAAACGGAAAATACAATGCTAAAACAGAGACATTAAGAAAAGAAATGCTAAAACATAATAATACTATTTACAGTGTTCTCTAATATCGTGCCAGTTCTTACTAGTAATAGCCGCATGAGACATTTCCAACGTCGCATCAAAGAGAACTAAACATACATATTACTGAACAATAAAACGGACTATGTAACTATGCCTGCTCCATTAAATTCTGTGGGTACTTAAGCAATGAACCTTAAAGAATGCTAACAATAAATATACACCGGGGCGTCCAAAGGCACGCCCGGCGACGCAAAATGCGTCACAGAATTCTTTGGGGGGGGGGAGACAAAAATAGGGCAGACGTGTGCTTGAAATTCTAAAGTTACAGTTAAAAACCTTCTAAATAAATGTGTTGATGTTTATGTCTAAAATGC
>Ga0056116_1001001_pt1 | contig 10506 bp, 7 predicted proteins | sample WorMetOlspDAHAB2_FD_67352 | JGI IMG/M metagenome (GOLD analysis project Ga0056116, IMG submission 67352) | Marine gutless worms symbiont microbial communities from Max Planck institute for Marine Microbiology, Germany - Olavius sp. DAHAB.2 ...
GGGCAGAAATTCGCGTCAGATGACGATGTGCAATCAGTCGTTCGTCAGTGGCTTGGACAGCAGCCAGCATTGTTCTTTGCATCGGGCATTCAGAAGCTTGATGAGAGATGGACAAATGTTTGAACGAACATGGACGATATATTGAAAAATGAAACACTGCTGTTTAACATTTACAGATTTAACATTAAGTTGTTAAGCTTATTCGTTTTTCTCCTTTTTATGCTGTTTCTCTGTTGTAAATTATGGTAGAAAACTAGCGGGGAAAATTATACACAGGTAGACTGTGTTCTGTCGACTGATGACGTCACAATAATGACGTCATCATCAAAAAAAAATTTGCGTCAATGTTCAAAATTAAATTCCCTATAAGACGTATATTTCGGATTTTTCCTATTTTAAGAATTAATTGAATGACACAATTTTGTAACTTATTTATGGAATGACCCTCGTATATAGCTATAGTATAGATGGTATGCCTATATAGTCAGTCGATCATACGCTCAGTGACTGATCCCACATGAAGACGGAAAGGTTGATGGAGTTAATTCGGCCTGTAGTATATACGTCCTAAATGTTGGTTGGTTGATGATACTTTGCACTGACACATTACACATCAGAGACGTGCTTTGTATAAAGTATAGGCCATGCAAGACGTGTTCATTGCTCCTCGAAGATAGCATTAGCGAATGCTGTGACTTTTTGAAGTGACCACTGTTTTTAAGAGCGCAGACGTTCATGTCGCTGTTTGACTGCATTGTCCATCATACGCTACTCCAGGCATTCCCATTCCTTAATGATAGGCTATCACAACTCGTCCACATTTTGGATTTTTCTGCTGCTAAGTCGCTGCTGAAGAACACACTTATGTCTTGTAGTCAGCAGAGTTGACGTCTGGACTATTTGTAGACCGCTGTGATGTTAGGATGAAGTCTTGTCTCGCACTTGAGCAGATTGGCCATCATCTTAATGATATTATCGTTGTCAAAGAATATTTAACGTGCAACAGACGTTTAAGCGGCCAGTTGGTAGCAACGTTTTTTTTAATTTTATGAAACATGGTTTATACAAACCACCTCATGGTCAGGCAAGTCGCAGGCTGGTCAAGTTGCAGACTGATCAACTCACTCTCACAACAGCAGAAAAATTTTGCATTATGCACAGTCATTTTCGTCACATCTTCAGTCAAACGTTTAGACAAATTGACCAATATGTGACTGGCCGACCACGAGTTGGTTTTTCGGCGAATTGTCCTGTAAGCAGTTGTTTCAGATTGGGTGTTAAACTGTACAAACTCGCTCTTTTTTCCGTTTGCATAAATGTCGGTGTGTGTGATGCGTGTATAGCCGCGTTTCTCACTCAAACCGTTGTCGTCGATGACACGACGGTCAAGTTTGAGATCTGGGACACAGCGGGGCAGGAGCGCTACCACAGCCTTGCGCCCATGTACTACCGCGGCGCACAAGTTGCCATCGTCGTCTACGACATTACCAGCCAGGTTTGCTCGGGACCTGTCTGTATCCTCTGCGTTCACACCTTCACCTGGAAAACCTGGATAAGACAGTCACTTAGTTAAAAGACATAGGAAACTCTGAGAGAAAACAAAAAAGTCTGGATAGAGTCGTGGGATTTGTTTTATCGGGGATAATTCGTATGGATCCGTGTCCTCATCCAAACTTTAACGTTTTGTATACAGTGAGTAGGACACAATTTCTCGTAACCAGTTGACATTTCAGATGTTATGATAACAATTTATGATTGTTTAGTGAATGTGTTATAGTGTTATATGGTGCCAACAGGTTTAGCTGCAAAGTGTTTCAGGGAAGTTTCCCACTTTTTCAGTTTTTGCTGGTAAAGTCCATAAAATGTCTCTGTGACATGTGATTGTGATGTTGTTGGTGCGATGCAACGGGTGGGTGCAAATGTCGTTTTTGTTTGTTGATTGCTCAGGACACTTTTGTCCGAGCCAAGTCGTGGGTGAAGGAGCTACAGAGGCAGGCCAGTCCGAACATAGTTATCGCGCTCGCCGGAAACAAGTCCGATCTTGCCGATAAGCGCCTCGTCGAAACTGAGGTATTGGCCCAGTGCGATTCCTTATTTGCCGATTGTGTACTGAATATCGTTGATCTGTGGTCACAAATGTCTGTGAGCAACTGAGCATGTGCAACTTCCTTCGAAAAATTCCCATAGCTACTGACACCTGCATCGAATTAATGGTCCACCAGGCACTGGATGGACATAATTCAAGCTTCCTGGCTGATGACTGCTGCCTCGTCATCAACACACGCCCAAGAGGACAGTATTCGGCATAGACGTATGCTTTTCATCTTTTGGAATCGGACTAACTTCAGCAACAGAACCTTAATTGCGGATGGACCTCGAGTCTGGAACTATCTGCCGACAAACCTCAGACAGCCGGACTTGTCATATTGCCGTTTCAGACAGTCACTGAAGACAATTTTTGGGACCAAAGTGTGGTGTGAATCCCCCTTTAACTGCACTTTAATTATCCTCTTACTCACTTTACTTACTTTATCCTTATGAACTTGGAGCTATGATTGCACCATTTGTTGCTTAGTGGTGGAAAATAGGAGACTGGCTTTTGTTTGCAGGAAGCTCAAAGTTACGCAGACGACAATGGCCTGCTTTTCATGGAGACGTCAGCAAAAACGGCCAGCAACGTGAACGAGATTTTCATGGCGATAGGTTCGTTGGTGGTTTTTTTTACCTTCTCTTGCGTGCACCACTAGGAGTGCATAGCGCCAAACGTAGTCAACAATCTCCGCAGAGTGGTCGGTTCTGAGCCATATCGATCCCTTCATTGGTGAGAAGTTCTTTGAATTGCAGGTCTTGCTATATAGTTGAACCACATTACACGAGGACGTCCCGGTGGTCTCTTCCGGTCGTCCGGGGGAGAGTTTGTCAAGATCCTCCTAGCATCCGCTTTGTCTGACATTTGTGTAATGTGCCGGTATAGGGAGAGACACCAAGATGGCACTAATGGCCGAGATATGGGGTTGCTTGGTCGTCTGTCTGACTTCATCATTCCATACATGCTTATACCATTTGATTCCTGGCAGCATATGCAGTCGCCACTGATTGACTAAAGTTACAGGAATTTTGTCTACATTTGATTCGGCTTTGTGAAGTTAATTGTTTGTACGACTGCGAGCATCAAGTAAACCGGAAAAAAAACGAGCAAAACTTTGCCGGCGAAATTGTTGACATAGTGTGACGGCGGAACAAAGCTGCTGTTTTGAGAAAGCTCAACAGTAGCAATTTTTACCCGATTTGTTTGGGAGGGCGGAGGGCTCGCTAATTTCGGAGCACAGTACAGTGTGGATATTGACGCGCATTCCCCTTTCGTCCAGTTCTTACAGGAGGCCGAATGCTCGTCCGATTGCAAGATATAGTGTCAGAAGCAGACTCTTGACGCTTGTTGTTTGTAAAACAGCGAGGAAACTGCCGAAGACGGACGTCACTGCCACGTCGCAGTCTCGGCCGCGCGGCGTCAACCTCAACCAAGAACCATCGCAACAAGAGTCCGGCGCTGCGGGCTGCTGCAAATAACCCGAGCCCACGTTGCCCGTTCGGCGTGGCCAGCCATCTGGCGCATAGCGGCTTTTGTAATTACACCACTTCGACTACACGACGGTTGCCGCCGGCTACGTTTAATCTCTGTGCCCGTGTTTCGGAAATGCAGTCTGGTGTGGCGCCCGACAGCTGTGCTTGATGTTTCTGTGTGGCCGTGTTGCAGCATAATTTGTGTGTCCTTCACACAGTGGCGTATCTATGATTTCAGAAAGGGCGGTTCTCTCTCCTTCCCCTAGAAGTAGGCTGTTGAAAGCTTCCCCGGCAGGGTATGAGGTGGAGCCCCAGCTGAAGTTGAATTTGCGCATTTTTTGCCTTAAAATCTGGTGGCAGTATTTTTAAACAGGTTTACCGAGAATCGACTGACCATATTTAAACAGTATTGGCGATTTCATCACGTCAAGGGGGCATCCCCCAGTCTCCCCGCACTTAAATACACCACTGCCATCACAGCACCTGTCGCTCAACATTTTGTGCTGTACAAGAACCTTTATTCGTACACCCATAAAGTCTGTGGGGGCAGTCAGTGGATGGAGTTGACATTATTATTATTATTAATTTATTATTATTAACAGTGCAGAGATTGGAGTAACAGTACATACTGAGAACAGTGTAAGTGGACTACAGAGTGAGATTCACTAAACTATTAGTTTTCAGCCGTAGTTCGGCAAACATACATGTAAGGCTTCCTGAGCACCAGCCGGGGGTGCTGCTAGTGGCCAGTAAAAAAATGTAAAAGCAACGATGGTGGAAATCGTTGAAAAAACTATCCAAACGGGTAGCGGTACAGAACCTGGTAATATTGTCTATTTTGGCCACACAAATTTATTTTTAATTTAGACTAGAATTATAGTGTTACACACATACATCTTTGTCAATTGGCGTTTTTCGTGCATAGGTGAGCACAGGAAAATGACGTTTCTGCGCATTTGAAATAGAACGATATACTCGCGTGCACTGCAGGAAATTCCGCAAGCCGTATAAATACTCCAATGGCTTCCATTTCAATAATAATAACACTGCGCTAAACGGTTAACATATACTACGATGCAACATTTACAAACCATCTGACTCAGTAAAGGCAAACTGGCTATTTCTGGAAGTAATTTCTATTCGAGGATGCGGGTGTGTAACCGTCAGTGATAAAGTCTAAGCGTAACACGAACCACGCTACTAAGCAGTGTGATGCAGTTGTCATCCATCAGACTAGCTGCACGTGTCCTATGTATTCGCAGATGTGAGGCTCAGGTTATGCACCCAATATTTTTGTCACTCTGTCGATACAAGCTGGTTATTGTCGGCATATTCGAGATTCAGTCCGCATGTCTTTGTTATACCTGTTTTGTCGGATCAGTATATACAACATTCTGTCGACTCACCGAGAGCTGCAATTTGAAATAGACAAAATCTGTTATCTTTTATATGGCATGTTTAATCTATTTCTGTGTATTTTGTTAATTGTGATAACTGCATGTTTGCCCAGAAGGATTGTATCGAAACTCGGAAGCTTTCATTCTGGTAATATTATGACATTCTAAGGCAAATTGTTGTAACAGTTGGGGAAGGTTGTGTACAGTATTGCATAATATTGAAAAAATGAGATGTGCAAGTAGTGCATTAGGGATATATTTAATTCACTAGCTCGATGCAAGCAAACAACTTGTCAGTGGTTACCGTAGTTAACGAATCAATTAGCCATTTAATATTAATTAGTTCACTTCTGTTGCAGAGTGTACCATGTGCACAGAAAGGTGGCATATAGCATTCCAGCGGAGTGATTTTTTCTACCCGAAAAGTTTTGACATAAGTTTCATTTGCACTTAACCGTCTCACCATAGGCAGCGACACTCTGTGAACGGGGTCAGTAGTTGCTGGGGCAGCGTATCCTAAGTAAAATGCTGCCTCAAAAGAACGAGTGGTAATGTAGCAAATTACAGTGACTGCAGGCACCAGCGGTGTTCCAACTCCGTTGACAACTAGTACTTGTAGTAGCAGTATATTGGACAGTGTACGCTTCAGGACGCCCTGTGCCTGCGCGGGAAGATGAGTTCACGGAAATTTCTGCACCGATAACTGCATAGTGTCACTGCCTTTGATACATTTTGACATAGACCAGTTTCACTTTAGTGTGGATATGGGTATCGATGCAGTGAAATGATGGAGTGGATAAGCGATTGTCTGCGAGTATCCGTTAGCGGCAACTTATGGATATTCGTCTATATTCACTTCGGTACTGTATACTTCTGTTCACTCACTCTACGGTTGTTTACTGTTGATTTCCAGTTACGATGTTATTTGCCGATTGCCTAAGCCATTTTCTAGGCCATTGTTTGCTAATCATCTGCATCCACCGGTTTATGGCAGTGCAGTCCAACGTCGCTGCATCCACATCTCCTCCATTTGACTAACATCTAAAGCTACGGTGATTGTCTGGAGGTGAAGAGGGAGTATTATCAGACCCGTTTTATATTGGCACATTTAACGGAAACAGTTTTTACAGTCCAGTTGGGCCTCGAGTTTCTCTTTTTGTGTTTTCTCAGGTTGCATGATTTATCTGTGTTTTTATGTTTTGTGTTGTCTGGGACAGTTGAATCATTTCCCTTCGTGTTTTGGCGCTGGCATAACAAACTTAAATGAACCCCCTTCGAGTTTTTTGCTCCCTCCCCATTACTGCGGGTTAGGAGCTGGCTCCATCCCTTTAAGGGCCATTGTGAACAAACAGCAATGCGAGACGAGGGGGTTATTTATGTCGCTGGTCATCCACTACTGAATAGGAGATTTACAAGCCTCCCAGGGTGTATCCGCCTCCGAAATGACCTATATTGTGTCGGGTGGGGCGTTAAACTCTACTCACTCACTCACCCAACGTATTTGTAGTGATGTACACTTGTTGTGAAGCCAAAGTACCACAATACATTGGGTCTAATCTGAAATAAAAATTTACACGCACGCAGGAGGCAGCATTATTTTCGCAATATGCAAACGAAGTGTGCATGTTTTGATGTTGAAAAGTTGTTGGCTCTGTTCTCTTTAGTATAGTTTGGTTATTCTAAAGCTCTGAGTGATTCCTTTGCGTAGGAGAAAAGACCGTATAATATTTGACGTGAAAGCAGCCATCTGCAAAAGTGTTGTTTAGAGTAATATTTGTGACCCAAATTCAGAATTGACAGATTGTGGATGTATGACCTTATTCATACCTCAGGGTGGTTGGCACCAACAATAATGCTGACTCCACCCCGCGCAGAGGTTGCAGTTCGGGTCCAATGCGCAACTCCAGAAGTAAGGTTATATGAATCTTTTTGCAAACATCAAGCAAATACTGAAGCAGAGTTGTCTCAACACTTCACGGGACATAGTCCTAGTAGCCGTTGTGGCTGCACACCGACCGGTTAAGTCTAAGTGAAGTTTCACTGCGTTCCTCACTGAACGGACACAGAGGGGTCTGTGCAGTATGCAAGATGAATGGTTGGACTGCCATGACAGGTCGAGTCGAGTTATACTGGACAGTACACAGCGCCCCAGCCGCCTAACGGCATTATGGCACTATATAAAGTTCGTATTATTATTATTATTATTATTACAGTGGAGGTGATGGTGTCGTCAAGTTGCTTGTCAGGTGAAACAAACTGAAGTTGGACTAATAGAAGTACTGGTCCATCATTGCTGCCATTTTAGTTTTTGTTCTTGTCTTGACTGGAAACATCATCTGGTGTGTTTTTTGTGCAAATACATAAGCCTTTACAGTTACTGATTGAGCATTGGGCCTTGTGAAGGCCTCAGCTTGTGCTGGCCAAGTAGTCGGTCAAGAACAACAGGCCATTTCTCACAGTTATGGCACGGGAACGATGATAACAGCATATGCAGATTTTATTTACGGTTGCTGGTCACAGAGCCGATTTGGAACAACATTAGGTTTATATACTCTGCGCAAAAATGCCCCCAACAATCGAAAACTCAACTGTTGGGCAGCACTGGCTGGCTGGCTGGCTGGACAGTGTGTGGACAAATCAATTTTGTGGTCATTCAAAATCACATTTTGAGTGGTTACGTTATCCCGATTTTACATGACATTTTGGGCGACTATATGAATTAACCAGTTCACGATTTGTGCAGTCCGTGACCTGTGCCAGTGTGCAGTTTGTCTGACGGTGAATTGGTTTGTCCACAATATATATATATATAATTTGTCGTAGGAAGTCGTCACGATTTGAACGAGTGATCGCTAGTCACTTTGTTTTGTCGCATGCTTTGCTGCTGTCGTCGGAACTGTGACACAGTCTGGTGGAAATTGCAGTCGTGGTGTGATAACCACGTTTTGTCGTTCGTGAACGTCGTTGCCTATGTGTTTCGCATGTTAAGTGATTCGTACTCCCGGATGGCCACTCATCGTTTGAGTTTCATTTTCCGAGGCCCTCGAAAATTGTTAACTTTTACTAGTTGATAAACCCAGTCTGTCGTGTTAACAGCGACCAAGTCGAATTTGGTCTTTGCTGTAGGCTGTTGGAACTGGCTGACAATTAAAAATCGATTCTAGCAATCTGTCGGTGATTTGAATAACAGAAGCACAGAATTTCGAAATGAACTGTGACTGAACTCTCGTAATTCTACGAAAATGATTTGAAACAAGTGTACGATTCCTAACAGTTACGTTATGCGTTAAGTGGAGAAGGTTTGGAATAAAGGTTGCTAGGGTCCTTAATAGTCGTGGAAGTCGTTGATCTTGTATCAGCAGAAAGGGTGGCCGTCCCTATACTCGGTGCAATGTCAGAACTTCAGGGGCGGATGGGGGGGGGGTGACAATCGTGAGAAAGAACTGAGAGAGAAAAATTATATTACAAAGAATATCACATCTCAGGCTACACTGCTAGCCAATAATTCATTTATTAAAGCAATTTATACATTTCTAATTATGCCCATGTTCAAATTCACAAATGCATAAAATTCTCCTGTAAGCCCAGACCCCCTTTGTTTCTCGTCGGGTCCTCAAAGTCACCCCCTCTAAAACTCCTAGATCCACCACTGAAAATCATTATTGTCGCCGTGCAGTGATCATTGCCGTTTTAGCTCAAGTTTTGCAGCGAATCCATTGCACTGCGGGCATTTCGGACGTTATTTTCTGTTTCTCAACATTTAATATATGTTACTGCTTTTTTCATTGTTGCACAGATATTTTGCATTTGCGGAAATTTGTTGTTCAAACTGATGCACATGCAAACTTTTCCCTGATGTGGCAACATTTTGGACGTATGTTTTGTGTTTCGTTGCACCATAGTGTCATGAGTGACACACTGCATAGATCGACTTTTTTGTATTAGATTAGAATACTTTAACGTTACGGCATTTGAAATGTTCACATTTTCTGTTTATTTTTTTCTGTCAGTTATTTAAAGATATGTGTCTGTACTGTGTGCATCAAATGCGTGCAGGTTTGTTTTTTGTAACAAAAGTTTGGATACAGTGGTGCAGAATATTGGTTCGCATGGTTATGCCTTGAATAGTGTGGCTTGAAAGAGTAGGTGTAAGATCACTGTTGAGTGAAATAAGCTGTATCGCTGTAGGCATTAAATCAGATTTTTATCGGATGAATGCAATCAGTTTATCACGTGCTGTTGTTGATGTCTGCAGAAATTAGTAACAGCGATGCCGTCGATATAGGACAATATTGCTAAGCTCCAAATCAAGCTATTGCAACTTAGAAATTTGCTTGTGTCGCACCTCAAGTCAAAAGTTACGATATCGTGTCCCAAAAACTGATGGAATTTGGTGTTTAACAGTGTTGAAAGCTGAAACCAGAAATGCCACAAATATTACGGCCAATTTACAACTGCCGATTGCATTTGTTGGCATTAATAAGGTTGATAATTACTGAGGCACTGTTCCGATGAAGTTGGGCCCTTACATACTTATTTCTTAAGCAGCTCAGTCAGCCTGTCACTGTATAAAGTGATCATTTACTGTATGTCATAATTAACCGTCGCTCGTTTACTTATCCCACCGATAGTTACTGTATAACTCCGATGACAGCCACTTGTTAGGCCTATGTGTATATTGAGTGTTGTATGGTAAGCTTGTAGGTCTTGTTGCCAGTATTCAGTATTTTGACACTGCTTTGTCCATCCTACTGGGTGAAATTAGTTGCATATTCCTCCATGTCGAATTGTTTATTGTCATGCCGACTGGAAGTGGATTTATTGATATTCGTGACTGTTTGCAGTGATGCTGTGCTAATCTGAATAGGATCAACTCAAGTGCTGCAGTTTTTCATTTAGTTTGTTCGTACGTCAGCCAAGAGATTGGCTGGGAAGACTCGACTGATGATATCTTTCATTTCAAAGGATTCCCCTGCAAAGACCATACAGCAGCATACCTCTTGAAGGCGTGATATAAGCCTACTGTATGCTGAAAGTGCCATTAGATCCTAACTGACCAACAACTGCCATACGTTAAAGTACCGTACTGGTCATCAGTGACAATATTGTTGTTCTGTAGCTAGTTGTGACAGCAGTGATCGCGAATCCATGTTTGTTGAACACAATCAAAACCATTGTGACGGATGCCACCTTTGGCGTACCCAGGGACGAATCCAGGAAATTTTTTATAAAGGGTGCGGAAATCGCCGCAGTGGGTCCAGGGGCCCATAAATGGGACCCAGAAGTTGAAAATGTTCAATTCGTTTACTATTTTTTACGTTCTCCTGTATAAATGTGAGGATATAGCGTAGAGGCGCAGAGCCGGAACAGTATTTTTCCGCATACATGTGGTCCAAAAAATCTGAAGATGCAATGGGTGGGGGAGGGGAGGTTGAACCCCCTAAACCTTCGCCGCTCTGGGTCCGCCACTGGATACCACTGTGTCAGCTCGACTTCGGCGTTCGTATATTGTTCCTTACGCTGTGTAGGTACAGGTGTTGTTCGGTTT
>Ga0056116_1001002_pt1 | contig 10501 bp, 5 predicted proteins | sample WorMetOlspDAHAB2_FD_67352 | JGI IMG/M metagenome (GOLD analysis project Ga0056116, IMG submission 67352) | Marine gutless worms symbiont microbial communities from Max Planck institute for Marine Microbiology, Germany - Olavius sp. DAHAB.2 ...
GTGTCTTAGATGGAGTTTGACGCAGAGTAAGTGAGTAGAGTTTAACGGCCCACCTGACAGTGTAGGTCATTTCAGAGGCGGATACACCCTGGAAGTCTTGTACATCTCCTATTCCAGTAGTGGATGGCCAGTGACATAAATAACCCCCTCATCTCGCATTGCTTTTTGTTTACAATGGCCCTTAAAGGGATGGAGTCAGCTCCTAACCCGCATTAATGGGGAGGGAGCAAAAAACTCGGAGGGGGCTCAGTTAAGTTTGTCACACCAGTCTATACGTCACTCACTCAGCCTTCACATCCTTACGGAATACACGGTAACAGCGGTTTTAGCGGAAACGAACAACAAAAGGTTAACTTTGAAAACAAGCCACCAGAACGTTTTGAATTAACTAACAGAAACTTCATTAAAAGGCTATAAAAGATGCACAATTAATTTTAACGCTGATTAAAATTACGCTTTTCTGACCAGAAAATTCGGAAAAACCATGCGTCAGACACATCAGCCAAATAATCGTGGCGCTACCTAGCGTTAGCAATACGTACGACATCAGCGCTGCCAAAAATACTGCACAATGTGGGTGGAATTAAGAAGAAGCAAATTGCCGGTAGCAAATTACACATTTTCGTTCCGAGTTATAAAGGAACGTCATTTACACGCACTACCAGAAACAGCTTACATTAACTCTGTAACTGCACACTTTCCTACATGAGCTCCAGGACTGCAGTATAAAACTTAGCAACCTAAAGCAGGTAAAAATGCTATTTTTGCAGCCAACTAAGCACATGTTCCGTCACATTTCTGCAACACATCAGCATACATTTTCCAAAAGCTGGTAGCAACGACAGAGGTAACACTGTCAAAAACAGGACAGACTTGCACTAGACTTGACCGAAGTTATGGCCATATTCCAATGTCTTGGCATCATGCAGACTCACTTTTCGCAGAAAGCTGACGACAATATTCTAACCGTTGAAAGTGTTTTCAAAGCACTGGACAGCTTGTTGAGCCCGTCGTGTCTAAAGCCCAAATTCCACTTGGCTCGTCACGTCTCTAAATGAAACAACTCGACACGTTTGACGTGTAAAGCCCATGCATTTGGCTGTCGAGCTTGTCGAACAGCATGACTCGACACACTCAACACGACGAGCTGGACTTGCTCAACACGTCGAGCTCGACTGGCTTGACACGACGACCGCGACTCGCAACTTAGTTTGTTGTGTAATTTCTATAAAGTTATGATATGTAAGTAATTCACTAATTTATTGGAGTATACATTAATTTAATTTATTTTATTTGACGGAACAAATAGGATTTGTGTATGTAAGAGCATAAAAATGACTAAACTTGCACAGGCAAGCACTATAGCTTGTTCGTCGTCCACCATGTTGGAGCAGAACGGCTCTACTCGCTCGTCTCGACACGTCAAACGCGTCCAGACGTGACGAGCCAAGTGGAATTTGGGCTTAAGTCAAGCCAGTGGAATCTGACCATTAACAAGACACAACCCAACACAACTTGTCATCAACCAACTTGTCTAAAAAGTAACCGCTAACTTTTTCACAAAGTCGCAAGAGACAGAATCTGGGCTTTAGCCAATATGCATTTTTGTCCCAATCCCACAAGCCACCGACAAGCACCCTTGCAAGCAAAAAGTGAAACTTCGGGGAAGTGGATTTTCCCCCCAACTTTTTTCAGACCATCTAAAATTTACCGATATTTTCAACGTGGCTATGTAGTTAAGCAATGCACAATGAGGCACACGATTGAAGTAAAAAGGCGAGAGAAATTTTCCGACCGTACTGAGCAAACTGGAAGACGGAAAACGTCTTGCTACCACGACAAGATACACCATAAAACTTCGAATAATAATAACACAAAATTTATAAAACGCCGTAATGCCATTAGGCGGTTACAGAGGCACACCCAAAGCACATGCCAGCCAGTCAAAACTAAGCACATTTCGCTCCGGCGTGTACTGGCGGGAAAATTTCACGAACTTTTGAAAGAAAAATTTGCCACCGAAAGTCAGAAGGACAGTTCCAGCGATAAATTTCACGACACGACTAGCCCACCAGTTTGGGAGAAGCTTCAGAATATAAACACGATGCAGTTAGTTAAAAACTACCAAATAATTCACAACTTCCGCCACTAACGAGGCCCATTTGAAAAACGAAGCATTAAATATATAATATAATATCGATACAACTGCGTTTACAGTCTTTCAATGAAACTTTTCGAAAACGAATTTTTCATTGTCGGGATGACAGACTGCTTGGATACCACAGGGCTGAAGCCTTCAGAAGTCCAATGCTTAACACTGTGTGTGTACTGGTATAAGGCTGACGAGGTTTACAAAGAATGTTGTGTGGACATTAACTTGGAATTAAAACAAAGGCAAATATGCTGCCCGCAACTTGGAAACTATTCACGTTTAAATGGCATTATGATAGTCGGTGATGCAAAAAACACGCGTCAGCAAAACAAGGACCACCATGTCGCGCGAGACTGATTAACCGTTTGGGGTTTAACGGCATTTTCAGCTAAAACAGGCTATTATCGTGCCTTTCAAAAGTATGTTTCGGTTTAAAACGTGAAATTAATCAGGAGAAAGTTGACAACGTTACGTGTCGGGAATACAGACAATAAACCACTAAAATAAATGACTCTTCAGTCCAGCCTTTGTCGGGGACACCCTTCGACACGAAAGATCGTCGCGCGAGACAAAAAAAAATCTGCCGAGATTCTTAGAACAAATGCGCCCGCGGGTTTCTCGTTTGAAGTTTTACGGTAGCAGTCGAATCATCAAATTGCACACGACCACAACATTGAGAAAACTCTTAGTCAATCCGAATTATGCCGCTCATAACAGTAACAACACCAACATACAGACAAACACGTCCGGCTTCTTGTATAATTACATCAACTTCGCGACTACGAAAAAGCTCAAGTTGGCAATAAGACAAAGAAAATCACACTCATCTCTCAAACACCAGTAATACGTTTGTAAGGTTTAAAAATTGTGTAAGAAATCATTAAAACCTCTTTCTGAGAAATTTTTACCACATTATATTATAAACTTTGTAGCATTACTATTTTTATCGTTTATATTATTATCGTTATTACCGCAGAGTGTAGACTTTATCAGGAGATTATTGGTTTATGCCATGGCTACGGAAATTCCGAAGGCTGATAAATCCCGCAAACATTCTCTCCAAACTAATGTCACTTAAGAAGGCATTTAACGCACGTCATAAATTACGCAAAAAGGCAAATAAACTGGCTCGCGAAAGCGCAGCATTAAACTCTCCGGCAGACAATCACATATGAGATCAGATCATCAGACTAATCGAAAAACTCGCACTACTACACAGTGGCCCCAAAAAGTAAGCCACTGCCAAATAATCACAATATTAACTGCATTAATTTCCGTCAATTTGAGTACAAAAGAACAACAAGAATCTTACAAGTTAGAATTTAACACTCCACATGTAACCCAATTCAGTGATTTCATTACAATGCCTATATCTATGATATGGGTAAAATAACGGTATAAGATTAAATCCTACACAAAAAGCTGAAAAAAGAATACCGGGAAATCTAAGAAAGTTTAGGGAGCTATGGAATTACTACGGTGAACTAATGCAAGAGAAAGCACTGACATCATTTACGTGGTAACTCACAGTGACGTCGCAAATAAGGCAATGCATAGAATATTTAACACCAAATAATAAAATTATGGTGCTTGTTTGACACTTTAATTTGGTGAACAAATCTAATCTCAATGGCAGGCTATCGTACAATTTGAGACGATCTGGTCGATAATCGGTAGTTGCTTACTTTTGGGGGCACCCTATACAAACACCGTTTGCATGGTCGGTCGGTCAGTCGGTCGGTCGCCGCCAAATTTTTCCGGAAAGTGGAAAAAGCAGTGTCGATATACGTAGAAAAGATCTCTAGCTACGACGACAATACGCCGGCTGCAATAGAACGCACATGCCACGAAACACTAGCGAGGGAGAAAAAACCCGACGTCACTCTAGTCTCGCTACCAACAAATTCTGCGTACAAAATATGGCCGCGGTACGGGTGCATTCTTTGGCAGGCATTTCAAAAATGCGGTGAAAATAACGCCCTGGCATATTTTCAGCCGTTTCTACGCCTAGTCAGTCACAGAGCTCGATCACAAAATGAACAACAGAGTCGGCAACCAACCCATACTCGGTGGGTGGGTGAAGTTTAATGTTCCGCCCAACATGGTCAGGGAATTTTGACAAGCTGTAACTTATATTCTAATAATTGCATTTGGAAAGCAAGCGGTGTTTTGCTTTTATGGTTTGGAAACGTATTAAAAATAATCACCGGCATTTTTCGGTGAAAAATAATACTTCCGAACGGATAAAAAACCAGATTAATATTTTTTGTGCCATGTTTGAACCAAGCCTGCAAACTAAGTAAAGTCCACTTGAATTAAGTACATAACATTTCTTGTAGACAAAATACCACACACACTATAATGACGCTCCCACTTTATGCAAATTGAACACTATTAGAGAGTAAGAAATGCAGCCAGAATCGGACGAACAGGATCCCCACACTTCAATGTACTTCAAAGTCCTTTTCCTGCAAGAATTCAAGGCCCTTAATCCATAATCTATGAACATATTGTACTTTAAAAGGAAGTCGGTTCTTCTACCAACGGAAAACAAACATTTCGGGCGGTTGCCGTCGACTTTTAATCCGCTTCCATGGGACGTCTGATTGGCTCTCGAGCTGAATTCCAAATGTTTCCAAGGCTTTCTTCTCATTTTCGAAATTCAACCGTTTCCAGACCAGCCTTAAATTCAAAGCTGGCACGGGAACCTGGATTTAGCCATCAAAACAGCATCTAATGTAATATCACGCCGAATAATGCCGTTTCCCCAGTACGGCTGGAGCCGTAACCGACAGCAAAGAACGACTGAAAACCGATATCACAACGAGTTTGTTAAAAAAGGTTGGAGAAAAAACCCCAAATATCAGGGAAATAAAATGAAGCAAAACAGCAGTCGTGAAAGATATAAATGGCAAAAAAAGACAGTGTTAATATCGAAGATGATAATCGATTTGGTGTCTTTACATCAAGAAACACAGTGACTGAAAAGAAACATTATCAAAATGTGGTCAGCTCTTTGATGCAGAACACAAGCAAAAAGGGATCAAAGCTTCTCTGCATTTTCTATATCATCTGGCCCTTAAACTCAACATTTTTTAGGTGCTAAAGACATTATTAGGCACAACGTTTCAAGCACAATGTGGATATTATAACTATGTGCTACATAATATTTACTATTTACTTGCACAAAAGTGGCACAAAAAATTTAAACAACGTAAAATTCTTCGCAAGAACAGTACTTGTATCCGTAATTATAGCCACGGCAGGTAAAACAGTCACCTCAATGATTTCCGGGAGAAAAAATCAATTTTCCCCCGGACAAAATATATTTCCCAAACTTCCTGCTCTCACTTGGGACTCCTTGCCCGGCCGTTTTTGTATCCCAATCCCATCTTCCGCCCGCCGACATCCACGTTTCCGGACATTTTCCGTCAAAATGTGGTAACCCGCCAAAACTTCACCCGTTTGGCGCTATAAAATGCCGCGTGCCGACGACTTTAAGCACTCGGCAGACCAGACAGACAGACAACCGGCGATGGAGAAGGACGACACCTAACTCCACTCAAGACTGCGGATTCGGTTCGCACTGCAGAAGCCGAACGATGGAAGGATCGCTCTTTGCTCCCTCAATGAATTCCTCCAGCGACAGTCGGCCGTCCAGGTTCTTGTCCATCTGGCGGAAGATCTTGTCCGTCCGCTTTTCCGGGGTCGATTCGTCATCTGGCATCTTCATCACCGTGCCGACCATCTTGTATATTGCCTGCAGAAGACATTTTAGCGGCGTTAAAAAACACCAACAAAAAACTGTTACAGATCTGGAATCACGGATTTAAGCTGATTCAGACACCATCCGCACATAAATGCATTAGTTAATAATAACCATTTTAAAACTTACAAACTGTGGTATATTCAGTCCACGAAAATGTATTCAGTTAACGGGATGTATTCCACGAATTTGGATTTCAGACGGTGTCCATCAAAAATCATTGTGGTTTATTAACCGCAACGTTTAAAAATGCCTTCATTTCAGTGGAGTCAGACTGCATTCATCAGAAAATGTGTTAAGTTTGTAATACATAGAAATATATCTGGAGAATGTCTCAGCTAATGTGACCTCTTTAATATTGCCAGCAGCACATATTTTAGAGGTGCAGAAACTCTCCAGAAGGAGATTCAGATCTGCTATCCACGATATAAAATGTATTTAATGTAGAAAAAACTCCCACATTTTAACAAACTAAACAACTCCCAGATTTTCAGTGGATTTGCCACCTTAAAGTGTGCCATAAATAACTCCCGAAAACTCCCATATTGTAGTGGATTCAGATGCTGTATCCCCAAACGATGTCCTTTGTTAACAAAATGTGTTTGCCTAAAACGGTTTCAAACTCCCAAAGTTCAGCAAAGTTTAGAAGTTCAGTTGCCTAGAACTGTTTAATGTTATTTTTTTCAGCACAAAACAAAAAAAATAGAAACACTCTAGTACTGTACTAAAACAATCAACGTCACAAGACACTTTCGAAAAACGAATAAAAACTATGATTTCCGCAAAAAAAACAATTACACAAAAAAATTTAAACAAACACGGTTTTCAATCTATTTTCACTTGCAGAAAATATTCATCCTATCAAATACATCGGCAAAATTCATTTACATGTATATAGTTCCAAACAATGCATACAGAGGCATCTGTCACTGGCCCAGGCCACACAGATGGACTGTTACCTGTCTGCCATACAGCCACACATGGCCCTAGTCTGCCATTAAAATTGTCACCAATACCATGTGTATGTTGTTGCTGGATATCTGGGGATGGCCGACTACTTTGACACCACAAGGTGCGGACACTAGAAAGCCCAAATCTCAACCCACTACCACACAATGGAGGACAAGGCTAGATATTTATATGTCCATGGCATACCGTGACTATATCCATATGGGCCATGCTTGACGGCACAGTGGGTGGCAACTAAACCTGGGACCTTTGGATCACGAGTTTAGCACTCAGAAAGACAAAGGCTTATAACATATTCTCCAGCTGCAGTGGTGATTTTGTGTCACAGCCAAAGCAGGAATACAGCCTATGGGCCTCGGTCCAAATCTGTTCCCATGAACATTGACCTGCAACCAAACTACCATATGCAGCCCTGGTCCGTCGTTTGACGGTCTCCACCCACAAAATCCATGCAAGTACATGGATCCCCATAATCCATGTAATTATATGGATTACTACTCATTTACTGGCTAAGAACGCTAAGTTGGCCTGGTTGACTGACCCACAGAGGACCCACAAAGTGGAAGACACCTGGAAAGTCCTCCAACCCATTTACCAACCCATAGCAGACAGTATACCCACAAAGTGGTCACCGGTCAACCGCAGATCAGTCATCGCAGGTCAGAGAAAGTCGCATGGCTGGAAAACGATGACCATACCGTGACAATCTCAAGCATTTCCTGTCGCGAAATATATCCGTTGCCATCCAGATCGTACATGCTGAACGCCCACTTCAGCTTCTGTTCCAGACGGCCGCGCGACGTCACGCTCAGCGCACAGATGAACTCGCGAAAGTCAATGGTTCCGTCGCCGTTTGCATCGAATGTTCGGAAGACGTGCTCGGCAAATCGCGAAGCGTCGCCGTACGGAAAGAAGTTGCCATAGATCTTCTTGAATTCCTCCACCGTCAGGTTTCCTGACGGGCAGTCCTATGTGCACGGCGACGGAACGAATGTTTAACAAAATGGTCAAATACCACCGCACGTGTTCAAAAAGTATTTGAAACAGTATTTGAACACCGAATAACACAACCATTTCAAATAATTCTCCAGATGAAATCCATCGTATAATGTCACCATTAATGTTATATAAGTATGACTAATTTTAGGAGAAGTCTTTGATGAGGTACCTTGTCAAAGTCAGTGTAAATTACATCCACTTGACCTCCACTCACCAAGCACGCAAAAAAATCACCAAATTTTTGATTATTTCAATTCAACACCATTAACATTCACTAAAAGAGTGTTAAAGCTGAAATATAAGGCACGTATATGACAAAAACCTGTAATTAAACTGTACCAAACCAGTCACAAATAAAACAACAAAAAATATTTAACATCAATAAGTGAAAAATGTAACCGCGTTCTTGCCTGCTTATTTATATGTTCATTATGTAATATTTTTGCATATGCATATAAAAATTGGCTTATACCAGACCAGAGGACCTGAAATGGGCGACTGTACCTTGAGGAAGCCTTTGTACCATTCCTGTATCTCGTCGTCATTGAACTGCGTGTTGGCACGGAGATCCTCCAACTGCTCCGGCTTCAGTTTACTGTTTTGCTTCCCCATCGGTACAACTGACGACCAACCGCAGCACTCGGATCAGCTGCTTGGTAGACGCTGTGGTACCAGCAGTAACAGTTCCGGCAGTTGTCGGTATCAATGCTAAGAACAGAAACACACGTCGCCCTTGATGTTTTTGGCTCCCAAACGACAATTCTAAAATGATCTAATTTCAGCAAATATGAACCAAAAGTATCAACTTCATAAAATCAAAATATACTTTTATATGCGTGCAAATTCTCGAGGCTTTGACAACGCTAAAGGAAGATCTACAATGTCTGCCAACGTTTACAAATTATAGGGTAATTCCAAGAAAGTTCAAAAATCTTCATACAACTGTAACACAGCATTCCAAAGTCCAATTTTTTAAAGCATTGACGTTGTTACCTAGCATATCATCAGTTTACGTTAAGCAGATGATGATCAAGTTCAGAATCAAGGTTAAGTCAGTTATACTGGAAAACTTAAAGAGATACCACCTATGAGACTAGGCCATGCTAGCTAGTACATGTAAAATACAGTTACGGTCAGGGATTAGCATCCGATACAGAGTAGGTAAAGAACTTCTCCCCAAATACTGTGTCAATCTCTACCTGAGACAACAGACAGATGCCAGGAATCAAATTTGGTGCATTTTAGCCTTAACATACAATATCTGATGGCAATAATTTTTACGATTTTCCTGATAATCAAATTACCAAATTTCGAGTATTTATTGGTTGATCCTGGATTTTTATCCTCCCCCCTTCAGTTGTCACTTGTTTGATGCTGTTACTGAAGTTTTAGCTGCTACATCTTCTAGGTAACAGGACAACTTGCCAACAAACCAACTCCTGGTGAGTCAAGTCGCGGACTAGTCAACTCGCCGAAATGTCTGATTTATATTTTGCAGTATACAGTGTATAATAGCTCTAAGTGTTATCTCGGACAGATTACACTATTTATATGGTGTCAATATTTGATAGGGTTACAGTTATGGTTAGGGTTAGGTTTAATGTACAAATAAAGTATAGTTATTACATGATTTTAAAAAATTCGCTGTTGGCGAGTTGACTAGTCCACGAGTTATCCAGTCCGCGACTTGACTGACCGCGAGTTGGTTTGTCGGCGGGTTGTCCTGTAAGCCACGGACGCAGGTGCAAGCACCTCTTGGTCCGTATCTCTATACACTAATTATGATTACACCAGTTTGAGTTACACTTTCAAGTTTCACCTGGAAGCGTCTTGGTCCTATGAGACGACAGCCCCTGAAATTTCTATGAAGCATCGTGCTTCGTCCACCCACAGAATGGACGCCCCTGACAGACAAAACGGACAAATGGACGTCTCTTTGTCCGTACGTCTTTTAGACGGAGTTTACGACACTGTGTCTGACGTTCACTGCACAACTCTCAGCGGATTGCATTGCGCAATGACACAGCTACAGAGCTTCAAAGTATCGTCATACTTTTTCATATAAAAAGCAGTAATTATTAACTAGCAGACTCGAGAGTGTGTCAACGTACACGGCGAAGCCCCGGAAACGGAGCTAACACGGTCGACGGTTCAATGACAAGAGAACGCCAAACGATTAAAATGCGGCCAAATACATCAAACAGCTAACAGAGCCATCAAGATGGCGGCGACTACCACTGCGGCAGTGCGGCTTGCGCTGTGGGCGCATACGTGACGTCACATGTAAACACAGATTCCGCGCCTGACTCGGGCGGAGAAACAGGTGCGAGTTATTACCCCGCAGGTCATACCGCATCCGCGATGGTCTGCCGCTTTTGCTCCCCTCCCCTTCAATCCCCTCTTTTCTTCTTTGGCGCCGGTGCCGAAAACGCGGACCAAAAAGAACCCCGGCCTGCTTTTCCTCCTTTCCATTTCCATACGCTTCTGCAGCTGGTGGTCCAAAAAAGTAAGCCACTCGAGAATCATCATTAAATCGTATTAAAAATCGTCAACCAGGCCAGATTTTTCACCAATTTTGATTATAAAATGAGCACAAGAATATTATATGTTCGTAT
>Ga0056116_1001003_pt1 | contig 10499 bp, 3 predicted proteins | sample WorMetOlspDAHAB2_FD_67352 | JGI IMG/M metagenome (GOLD analysis project Ga0056116, IMG submission 67352) | Marine gutless worms symbiont microbial communities from Max Planck institute for Marine Microbiology, Germany - Olavius sp. DAHAB.2 ...
TATATATATCGAGATGGGATTTTTGGATTCGTTCAACGAGATGACGGACGCAACTGACGATGATGTGTTCATGGACACGGACATCGACGAAGGATGCTGTTCTGACGCTTCGTCGACGACGGCGGCGCTCAGTGACAGCGAGAGCGACAATCGTTGGACTGTGACGATTCGAACTGACGTGGGTGATGAACTGTGTCGCGTTCGACTCAGTCGCTGGATCGGCTGCGGCGGATTCGGCAACGTGTTCGAAGGTGATCTGGACAGCGCGGTCGGCGGCCAACGCAAGCGGGTCGCGATCAAGGTTCCTCGGCGTCGAAGTGGCTGTGGCGCTGGAACTGCGTCGATGGACAGTTTCGTGGCGGAATCGGGCGTGGTTCGCTTGCGTCATCCGAATGTGGTGAGTGTTCTGGCGGCTGGCTGGATCGAGGAGGACCATGCACGGCTGGACGAGTGTGACGCCAGATGGGCAGCTGCTGCGGCGGATGCAGTCCCGGCTGTCGTGATGGAATTCGCTGGTCAGTGCGATCTTCAGACGCTCATCGACAAATCGACAACTGCGATCAGCCTTCGTCGTCGACTGAAGTGAGTATTGCGTATACGATTTCATCTCTATCAGAGATTCAGAGTGGTATTTGAAGGGAGAAGCGGGGCTGTGAGAGCCACAATTATCCCTCGCTTGCTTTTGCCTTGGCATTCATTTACTGTTGTGGAAGTCTCTTCGGCAATTCAGTGCGATTCCCTCTCCTAACTGCTTTTCCCTGGCCTTATCACACATTTATTTGAAACATTTATATGTTTAAATGTTTAATTTGTTTTTTCACCGATTACTATTTTTTTCGGTTTTATTCCAAACATAAGCCGAATCAAATGATAGGAATTTTTGATAAACTGACGACATTATTCACGTCAGCTATAGCAGTTTGATAATTGACAGAATAGATCGGAGTGAATGAGTAGGGTTTAACGACTCCACCGGACACAACATAGGTCATTTGGGAAACGGAATATTAGATCAGGATGTAGTCGGGTGTGTGGGGGAAGAGGTTGGCGACAATAAGTGAATTGCGAATGTGAATGACGCCAGCGAGTTTATAATTTTCTGATGTGGAATATTATCAAATTCTTTATTTAAAAAACTTGAAATCGGTTTAGTTTTTAACGAGTTATTCAAAATGTAAAAGGACACTTTTTAGACACAGTGTATAGATATAATACGGTATTTTCGTCGCCATCCTGTAGTGCAAATGTTTTGTGGCGTTGTAACAACGCAAACATGTCCCGCCATGACCGTTGTTGTGTGTGCAACTGTACTAGTCGACATGAAACCACGCTTTAATAAGTACGGCGACATAAGAAATTCGTCAAAGATTTGTGTATTTTGCCTCAATGTATTTTTACAGTAAGTAATGCTACAATATGGCGACATTTGAGTGTTTGAATTTAATTGAATTAAATGCAATGATGGGCACTAGTTGAAAAAAGTAGTTAAACTAAACTATTGCTCAACTAATTTTTTTAGTTAAACTTTTAGTTGAACTATTTAAAAATAGCTCAACTAAACTGAATTAAAGTAGTTAAACTAAATTCAGCTTATTTCCAACTTTTTTTCACAGGCACAAGTTCTGCAATGCAAACCAACCTCAATACAGCCTCACAGGCAGTCTGAAACGTCGTCTATTGTCTACTGCCAGTCTGCCACCGACCACCTTACAAGCTCCTAAGTTATCACAGACGTTTTTATTGCTTGAGAATCGATCTCAAGAATATGTTTATCTCAAGCGTTTTGTCCTGCATACGGCATCGTCTAGCAGTCAACACTCGTGCAGATGCACTGAAAAATAAAAAAATAGTTGTTTAAAAGTAGTTAAACTTTTAGTTACAACTTTTTAGTTAACTAGTGCCCATCACTGATTGAATGAGTAATGTATATAGAGGCTGTGATTCTTTACGGACCAGCGTTGTGTTGTGTACAGTTACGCTCTCGACGTCGCATCGGCGTTAGCGTACATTCATCGCCATGGAATCGTGCATCTGGACGTCAAGCCAGCCAACATCATCGTCACTCGCTCCGACCACTGTAAACTGACGGACTTCGGCTGTTCGCAGCGTCTGCCGTCGCCAGACGAGGCAGCAGTGGCGTTGCAACGAGTTCGAAGTTGGTCCAGTTCACCAACGAAGATGCTCAACGGTACATTGGCGTACCGCGCGCCAGAGCTCCTTCGAGGCGAAGCGGCGACGCCAGCCGCTGATGTCTACTCGCTCGGGGTCACTCTGTGGCAGATGCGAAGTCGGTCAACTCCGTATTTGGGCCGCGACCAGCAGGCTGTCGTGTTCGCCGTGGTCGCTTACCACGACCGTCCAGACACATCACCGGCGCTACGTCGTCGTCGCTCGACCGCCGCACGACGCAGGTCGCCCGCGGCGAACCAGTCTGCCTGCGACGGCGAGGGACCGGCTGGTGGTGACCTGGCTCTGACTCCCGATCGACAATATCGCGATGTGTTCCGTCGATGCTGGAACAGTGACGCACGCAGTAGACCGACGGCCGTCGAACTCGTGTGTCGGTTCCGCTCATGGACAACTGAGCTGGACTCTGTCTCGTCCACTTCGTCGCTTGATACGGACGACGTAGAAGAATATATTTGAGGCTGTTGTAGACGAATTGCGTCTCAAACACGCATACTGAATGTTCCATGTAGCTCGTAGGATCGTTGGCAGGCTCATCGTATTCCTGTCCTGTGTTTGGATCCCAGGTGGTACATACCACATTCTCTGACGAGTGGCATACCTACGGCTGCCTTCCTAGCTTCGGATCATCACCAACCTCCAGCCAATGGGCGTGCCGAATACTGCTTGGTTTTAGTGGTTTGTCGAGGGCCATGCTGAACAGCACAATGGGTGAGATTCGAACTCAGAACTTGATGACCTCGAGTTCAGCGCTGAACCAATGCGTTATCGAAAGCCAAGACAATAGCGTAGATACTGCGTGTTATTCGATTCTAGCAGTATAGGCTTGCATCATCAACACACTTAAGACAAACGAGTATCGTTACAACTTTGCGATATTGCACACACTCGATCGGCGTATGTCTTTAAACGTGTAGGCTGATGGATCGTACATTGAGGTGACAGTTGCAATACCTTGTTGCATATAATGTTAATGTGATATCTATTTGTGTATTAAATTATAATTAGTTATACTTATTTATTTAATAAATTCATTCTGCTACGTAAACTGTATTCATGAATAGTGATGGTCCTATATATGCATTGCTCCAGCATAGAATTCGAAAATATTCGTCAGTTAAACATTGCTCGTTGCTCCTTCTTTCATGCTGCACTTGAGTGAGTGAGTAGAGTTTAACGCCCCACCCGACACAATATAGGTCATTTCGGAGGCGGAGAATGCTGCACTTGCCTACAAATGAGAGCGATTTGTTAATGGTTTTTTTCAAATGTATGCGTAGAAATTAAGCGATAAGTTGTACTGTGCTTTAATGCACTGATCGCGAATCAAGCTGGAAGTAAATACATAATTTCTTGTTAACGAGGATACTCTTATCACGAACCACTGTATGTTAGCTTGTTAATGAGCTGCACAGTCTGGCTCAGCAACTTATGAGCTGGATTGAAATCATAAATGTAAGAAAGGTCCATTGTGTAAAGTGACGATACGACGCAATATGGATGCAACAAAGCACTTTTTTGTCAAACAAGGTGATTAATCGTCGGAACCGGTTGCATCAGCAGGTGGCTGAAGCATGTTGCATCGATATTTTTTAAAAAACTGTTGAAATCTGTCTCTAAAATGGCGAACAATGAGAAAATCCGTTGACATTTGACAGAGTTAACCCCAAACGTCCGAGTGCAATGTAAGCCCAAATTCCAATTGGTCTGTCACGTTACGACACAACACGCTATCTAGCCAATGCGTTTTGGCACAAGGACAACTAATGACGTGCTGTGTCGCGCGTGTCGGGCAACACGGCACGACACGCACGTCACAGCTCGACAACGTTGCGCGTGTCGTGAAGTCGTGACGTGACGGAACAAGTGAAATTTGGGCATGAGACGCGATGCAGAACCAAATGATAGTTTTTCAAGTATTCGCGCTATTGCGCGCATGGCTCGACGGTTTAGTGGTTAGAGCGCTGGATTCGCAATCAACAGGTCCCGGGTTCGCTTCTCATCCACTTCGCTTTCAAGTAGATTACGGCCCTGACAAGCTGCTCACACAACATGTGCCTCTGTCACCACACCAAGGAGTGGCTATACTCTGATACTGTAGCGAAAGGCGCGACGATGATTTTCTAAAGCTCCACATAGATGTGGAGTCGCAGAGGCCACGTGTCACGGACTTTGTGGTACTGACTCAAAGGCCTGTGAGACAGCTCAATGCAATAAGGCACTGTGTACCAGCTTTTAGTCTAGCGTATGAGAAGCCTAGCGGCTGTGGATTGACCGCAGTTGAGGCCAGCATAATGTGTCGATGAATAGGATGAGTCAACTGCGCCGATAGATCTGTGCTTGTGTCGACTGAAATCGTGCTGCGCTCGTTCAACTGAGCGTGTCGCCGCGACGCAGCGAGCGCATCGCATGCGGCGACCACTTGCAGGGTGGTCCAAAAATATCGGCCATTTTATTTCCAATTATCCATTATTTATTAGCAAATGGTATTAAATCGCGGAAAAGTCTGCCACTGAGAATAGATTCTTTTTTGTCAAACTAATGTATCAAAGAAAAAACTATACTGTTATCACTTGGTTTACGCGTGACCTAATTTGTGACGTCAATTATTTCGCAATAACCGCGAAAACGCTTCAAGATATTGGAATAATTACTGTCAGTGATGAACTCCCTTTTAGTATCAGTTTGTCTAAGTAGTTTTCTTCTAGACAATCCTTGGGATGAAAATTATGTAAAACGTTTGTTCGATCGCCGTCTTTTCGATTTTTTTTCAGTTTTCAATTGCGACTTTATCATATAAAAGTTAAAGTAATTTTACCATATCGCAGATTCAAGCAAAGTAATTGAAGACATCACAAATTAGGTCATTCATGGAACTTTTAATACAAACTTAGTATTTCCTGTATACTAAAATTTGATGAAAATATAGCCTAATTGACGAGTGTAATACGATTTTGTCGGTAAGTTGGTATGGTTATTTACTTTTTTGGACCAACCTGTAGGTAAACAGGACGACCGCTTGGGAGTGAGCGAGCGACACTGCGCTGTCACTCAAAATGTTCTCAGTGTGACACGAGCCTTTCAAGTTTGTGCGCACCACTGCAACAGACAGACTGCGTTAGTGCTTGAGCGATCGCCTCACAGGTCTGTAACTCTGTGTTCGTTGAGTTCTTATCGTTTTACTTTTTATTACAGAAACAAACAACTTCATGTGCTGCGAGTTACGACAGACTTGAGTGCGGAGTTAAGATAAGCTCAGGCCTATGAGTGACTATTTTACCAGCTGGCGTAGCATAGCATAGCATTTGTCAGCTGCAAGCCACTACATAAACATGAACAATAACGATTAATTATTAAAACAAGTGCAATTAATATTCTAGGACGAGTTACGAGTTAATAGTAGGGCCGCCGCGAGTACTCGAGCACTCGAGTACTACACTGTGAGTCAAAAAAACAATACGCCCTACTCATGTCGATAACTTCGCGAAAAATTGATCGATTTTAAAGATTCTTTCACTCATAGACTCAGAACAAAATTTTCTACAAAATAAGTATTGTATATCCCACCATACCTTACAGATATCGTTGCATTACCTTGTGATACTGCAATGTTTAAAAATCGAAATCGTATAAATTCAAAAATACATCATTGAAGGACGTTGTTTTAAAGTATTTACGCGGATGTACCTGCTTAATTTCTTTTTCTTGTCAAATTAGAGTGTCAATAGAGAATTATGAAATATCAGTTCGCATTAAATATGCTGTGCGTGACCTAAGTTTATGACATTCATATCTGTGCATGAACCACAATGACGAAGTAAGCGTAAAATAAAGCAGATGACGTCAGCGCTCCATCTTGTAACAATTAACTTGAGCAAGCTATGAATTCCAATCCATACATTCTTTTAGATGAAAGTTCATGAGAAAATAATATAATCTCCATCTTTTCTCTTTTTTACGGATTTTCAATTAAAATTTTATCGTTTACGCATATTTTACCTACGAAGCAAATGCAAGCAAAATAACTGATGACGTCACAAAATTGGTCATGCATATAGTATTTAATATCAACTTATAGTACGTTGGTACTTCTTTTACGCACATTTTTGACAAAAATGTAGATTATTTGACGAGTTTAAATAAGATTTAATTCGTAAAAACGTGTACTATATTTTGGAATTTATGCGATTTTTGATACACTATGGTTTCACAAGGTAGTACAGCAACATCTTTAAGGTATGGTGAGATATACCTGGCTCATTGTGTAGAAAATTTTGTGCTTAGTCTAGCAGTGAAAGAATTTTAAAAATCGATCAATATTTCATGAAGTTATCGACATGAGTAGAGTGTCTTGTTTTTTATTCTGACTCACAGTGTACTTGACATTATTATCGTCTCAGCTGAAGTTCCCGGAATTGCATCCTTCTCTGAGCAACTGTTCATTGCAGCATGACCAAATGTCGCGAGTTTTATGTTTAATTTTACTAACAACTTTAACTATTGATAATTCAGTATTTTATAACAACACATTGACTTATTTCATAGTAACTAATTAAACACGTAGGAAATTGTATACGAATAAAACTAAGCTATTTGTAAATTACGTAGGTCTATTAGCAAGATTGTTATACAAATACAACTACTATTGTGGCTGCCGCTAACGACTAGTTTTCTACTCGAGTTCTCGTTAACACCGGAAGTACTTTAATGCAAACTGCCAAAGACAAAGAACGGGTGATGGGTCAGCATACCCGGGGCCCGAAGGTCAGAGCCTTGAACAAGCAGCCCCTCTAATTTGTCAACCCTGTCATCCAACATATTCCATATATTCAGATCTATTTCCAGGCCGGCAAATTGCAACTGAAATCGCAAAGCCCCAAGTTTCCATAAATTTCAACAATTCATCAATTGACTGCAAAAAAACTGCAACCGGAAATAGAAACCAACGAGTACTCGAATAGTAAAAATTACTCGAGTAATTTACAGTGCTGTCAATGTCACAGTGTATAGGCCTACTGCAGCGCAAATTTGGAAAGCTTTAAGGAAATAATTTGAGTTGCAGATATTTTTGTCTGGTGTTGATCCTTTATGAGACTGATTTTCTCAAAGCAGCTTTTTATCGTCAGTGTTCATTAGTAGCCTGAGTGAATTAGCTGCCCAATAATTATATAATTAGGCATTAAAATCAGTTTAGTTCCGAGGAAACAAAGTACTAACTGTTTGCCAAACCCGCTGTCCTCCTGTGTATAGGAAAAAATGATGAAAGACAAGTAGCATAGTAGACATATACGCCACAACGAGGAATCGGTGACGTCTCAGGCTGCAAAGCGCGAAAAACACTGTCCACATTGTGTTTTTCCCTCAGTGTATTTTCGTCCCTGGAAGGTAGGGTGTCGAACCAGAAACCGTGGTGAGATGGAGTTTGTGTATGCATTTTCGGTCAACGAAGCATCAGAAAGACGGGATAAATGTTTTGTTGTTACGAAACTTGTTTTATATGGGCTTCAGATTCAGAGTTGAGAATCCCAGTGACTGAGATAGCTTTACGAGTGCAGCCTAGTGGCAATGATCGACCAGGAAGGACGTTCGAGACCGGGAAGTATAGGGCCAACCCTTCGCACGTTGCACAACGCCGGGCACCGTCGGGCACAGAGCCCGACTCGACGCACATACTATATTGCACCTCAATTGCATTGCGATATTCGTAATTAATCATTCGTTTTTTCAGTTCCAAACATTTCGTGATAATCCGTTAAGATTGGAGACATTCATTATTATTAAACTAATTCACTTTCACTTCGTAGCATTATTACGGTTCTTTATTACGGTGCTTCCTTGAAATTCTCTTAAGGGCAACGCCTTCCGTTGTAGGCCTATGAAAAGTAATGAGATTGAGTTAGGACTATTTTTAAGATTGCTCTGAATTCATTTTGAGAAATTATGCCGGCGGAGCGAATGAAAAAAATGAAATAATTTTGATTGTGTTACATTTACGTCATCACACACTTGCACAGTAGTGCGACAGTGTTGTAGTGAGTGGTGCGACGAAAGTCAATGGAAAGCCCAGATTTCGACCCATCGCCACGCCACTACTAAGCACTGCAGCGTGCAAGATATATAATTTGCTGTAATTGTAGGATTAAAGACAATGAGTTCTTTACGAAGTGAAGCAGTCAAGAATTATCCGGCAAGTATGGCGAAACTACGGACGTTGCTGTTCGTGTGTACGCTATTGGTAAGTGGACAGAAGGCCAGATGAAAGCGCATTGTTGTCGAATTTTATCACTCCTGTTCATAGTTCACACCGGCTGTGCTGCGGCCATTTCTAACGTCATACTGCAATAACGTAATGCACAGCCCACAGAAAGGAGAAAAGAGGATTGCATTCACCTCCGAAGTGACCGACACGATGTCGTGAGAGACGTTAACTCTTCTCAACCACTCAACGCAAAGCACAGCATTGCAGCTTTGTTTTCGAACTATTGCTGTCAGTTACTTCACTCCAGTTTCAGGGGTTTAGGCACACGGGTATATACCCTAAACCTGAGTTTCAAAAGTCATCACAGCTACATGACAGTGACCGTCACATGTCAACCCTGTTATCCAACATTTTGCACCCAAACCAAATTTCTGACTATACGCTGCTGCATAGTATGAAGTTAAAAGCAGCGTCAGTTATGTATGAAGTGGTTTAATTCGATCGACGAACATTTTGCGTTTCACTGACCCCATATCCTAATTTTAGATACTCTTTGTAACTAAAAATACCGAAATGGGTTTTCGTTTGTGAATTTAGCACGGAAATATTAGTGTAATGCATGCAGTGGTCGGTTAGACTCCCTGGTTCTTTTTTACAGGGTGACTGATAATGCAATAGACACGACAAAAGGGGCACGTTGACAATGTTATACATAACCTGCTACCTTGTCATGTTTATTTTTTCTTATATTGTCGTTTTATTAGTTTAATTTTTTTATTATTATTTACCTTTTAGCAGGGAATGAAGTTGCTCAATGACATAGGTTTCACTAGCGTGGACAGGCAGTCACCAGTGTTGACAGGGCCGAATGAATTATATATAGACAGAGCACTACATAGCATTTGTTCTCCTTCGTGCTGGCTGAACACTATTCTCAAACTCATATAATTGACACGGATGAGATGTTCATGCGAATGCGCGAGGTTGCGTGTTGGGTGGTCCAAGAATGAATCCTTCTTTCATTCGCTACACTTAATGTCGACGGTAACCAGTTCATGTCGGCTGACAGTGTGTGGGTTAGCCTAATTGTCAACGAAGCAATTCGGTTCACAAACGTCACAATACACTGTAAGCCTACAAGCCAAAACGTGCGTTTGGCCAATACATCTATATCCAGTTCATAGGCGATCACGTGACCACAGCGGGCTCTGATCGAACTTTGGTGGCACTTTGTCCGTCGTAGGCTATATATAGTAAACTTATTATTGACATAGGGCCTATATTTTAATATGTAATGCAAAAGGTTTCACTGTTGATAAAAGTATGATGGCTAAAACGGCAAACGAGGGCTACATACGGCTGTATGGCTATAGGTCAAAGTCCGTGACCGTGGATTTGGCTGCAGGCCAGACTGTACGCCGGCTTTGTCTGTGACGACAGCGCCGCTGAGGCGGCTTATGCAGCAATTGTGGCGCTGTATAAATGAACCTTACGAGTTTTGTGCACCTGCTATCGAACATTAATTTGAATCAATAATATTTATCAAAGTAAAATATTAGCAAAATATACTTGTTTAGTCTATGTACATTGGTACAGGCTCATCATTCTCTTGTGAAGGCAGCTTACACTACTCATTATGGTAAGATATTTGCACTGATCTAATAGACCTATTCTGTTATCAAATTTTATTGGCGCTGACGTCCACTTTGAACGAAAGTGGTGCATTGTGTTCAGTAATGTTGCATTTTGCTATTTTAGACGTTCGGTTAACAGGTGGCAATAACTATTCGCAGTCTCGTAATTTTTCATTAGTTACAACACGTCACTGTTTAGTGACTGCTGAGGCTCTAAATATCTGCTTGCTATGCAATATGGCGCTAAGGATTACATTCTTTGTTTCACTGAAGTTACTTCGATACGCATGATATGATATATCAGGGTTTCTCAAAGGGGGTACGGCGTACCCCTTGGGGGTACGGGAGGGTTTGGCCGGGGGTACGGCGCGGGCCCTCAAAAAGATGCTTTTTCCTGATTGATCTCCAAAACTCGTCCGGCAAGAAAACTTTGTTCATGGACATTCCAGCTTGCAAGTTTTGGTGTTGTTGCCGAGCGC
>Ga0056116_1001004_pt1 | contig 10497 bp, 1 predicted proteins | sample WorMetOlspDAHAB2_FD_67352 | JGI IMG/M metagenome (GOLD analysis project Ga0056116, IMG submission 67352) | Marine gutless worms symbiont microbial communities from Max Planck institute for Marine Microbiology, Germany - Olavius sp. DAHAB.2 ...
GCATAACGACAGCCAGCAGTACGGTATTACTAGGGCCTATACATAATAATGCACACGGCATAAGTTTGGCGCCATACCTATGTGACGGTGATTTTTCTGCTTCACTTTCACTTTCATTTTTAATCTTTAAGAACCACAGCTGACAAAACGTGTACTCCTACGAGAGCACCATATGTTTGCAAAAACATCAACTTACTACACATGATAATTACAATTACAATTTTTTTTTATTTTCGCATATACACGTTCGCCATATTGAACCGAACTGAACCTGGTCACGAGCTCGGTTCACTTTGGTCGAAAACTGAACCGGAAACGCGTTTGCGGTTCACTGAACCGGACGAGTCAAAATCACTACGGTTCCGAACCAAACAGAACCGGGACCGGTCAAAATCACGCCTTTATAGTCAGTTGCCTACAGACTTCCAGCACAGGAATTTGAGACGCAGCCACGTACATCAGGTTTAGTTACTATAGGTGTACATTTCTAAACGTCGTGCCTTCGTGACTCTGACTGCACTCTGCAGATCAACGGAACACGTTACCAACACGAATAATTAATTCATCGTTATTAGTAACCGAAAATCGCAGAATGCGTTCCACAACAATGACATTGCAATCACCAAACGAAGTTTGTACATGATATAGACCAATACCAGTACAGACATCATAAACCCCATTACAGAGACAATAAATTAGCAGTGGATTTACATACAACGTTGGCAAACTAGTAACTCGAGAATAGACTGGTTTCCTTAAATATATGCAAATACCGGTATATGCATGCATGAGATTAACAGATCTGGCAGCCCTTGGGTTGTGTTGCATTAACATCCATATTCTCCCTGTGCACATGTGCATAAATTTACATAAATTAGCATATCAATCTATTCCATAATGCCTGCTCAGTGACAGACATGCCATCATGAATATTCATATCTTCTTGCTGCAGCATGCGTTAAGCGCTCACGCTCTGGCATGGCGCAAACAGCTAAAGTGTCAAACCGTTGTGTCACGATGGCACAGGCACTAAACAATCACGTAGAGATGACGTCAGTTATGACAACAATTAGTAAGTAAACACACCTTACAAAGTTTTTTGTTACTTACTTACAAAATAAAATTGATATGCGACGGTTAATTAGTGAAAGCACGAGTCCACTATCACAGCCCTGCCACAGTTACAGGCCTGCCTCCGAAATGACCGATATTGTGTCGTGTGTCACTCACACAGGCCACAGTTACAGGCAGCTGAAAATACGGAAACACAAGAATGGGCCTGAAAGGGGGCGGGTCCAACAGTGGGAGGCATTATTTCCACCAATCATACAGATGCACACTCACAATTTCGTCGCATAACAAACTTCAACTTGGATACGCAAAGAAACCATTTAACTTAACAGAAATCAGCAGCGACGGGCATTTCAACTCGCTGAGCACTTTCTAGCCAACTCTACACATCTTCCAGCTGTTGGACCCAGGGCTGTATTTGTCTCAGGGTTTGGGGGTTCACCCACTTCAGGAAATGGCTCACCCCCCTCCCTTTGCACCCTGCCAGACGTCCCAAAACTGGCGACAGTTAAATGTCAAGATGTTGCACGCACAATTACAACGCAGAGTGAAAGCACCAGCCACGTTAAGCATAATTATAATAATAATAATAATAATAATAATAATGTGACACAATATTAACAATTATTTAGCTCAAATGCAAAAATGTCATTGACCACTGTGACAACAGCCAGTTTACAACAAAGCTCCAAAGTATACAATAACCCAGAGTAGTCGATGCACTAATACATATTTGCATATTTTTTTATCAATATATACATATATATATATATGGATACAAAATTCTCACAATATGAAACAAGTCTTTGCACCCGACAGAATAACGGAATTTCACAAAATAATTAAGAACACACACCATTTTTTTGACAGAAGAAAACTTTGGCTTTCTGCTTTCAACATATCAACTTCTGTGCATGGAATGACATAACTTAACATAACATAACAGCCTGAAGTGTTAAATTACCCGACGACTTGAGAATCATATTTATGAAGATAGCAGACAACCGAAGAAAACATAGAGATGCAGGAACAAAACATAGATAAGTAAGATGGCTCGAAATCGCAGTCGGGTGCGCAGTAAGTTGGAAACACTGACACTACAAACAACAACAAAGAATCTGTTATCATAAGAACACCATGCACGGTGCACAGAAGCAAATATTTTCTTGCAGAGACATACAAGCACTATGGAGGCACTTAAACGACAAAATGGGTTTCATTTTTTGGCTCACCCCAAAAAAGACACCATTTTAGATTTTTTTTCAGGTATAACTGATTAAAAGTTTGCATATCAACCGTAATTAATCAAATACGATGTACATAATAATTTTATTAGGACATGCCCATTTCGGTATCTACAGCATCTGTTATAAAGGAGTTAAATTTTTCTGGACACCGTGTGGACAATAATTCTAACAACAGCTGACAATAATAATCCAACATCGACCAACCTATCAGTAGCGCAGAAATGCTTCAGACGCCACAGCAGACTATGCACTCGCCGACCTAACACACAAATTGTCGCCAATGATTAATCAACGGACAACCAGCACCTGTTTATAGAGCTTTCACTGGGACCACCCACTCATCAGACACTGCAAACAAATCCTATGTATTTGAAGAACTAATATTAGTATCATTTTCTGCAGAATTAAGCGTAATTAGAACAAATTGATGGCAATTCTTAACACTCATTATGTGTTTACAATTGTTATTATTATTGGTATTATTATTATTATCATTATCAGTATTAGCAGCAGCAGAAGTAGTAACTGTACAGTCAATTATTGTTGATATTTACTATATAGTTGGCGGCATGTCTCTGTGGCTAGAACGTCGGTCTTTAACTGGCAAACTTTCCCTTATCTAGGCTACGCCTGATCTATGGATGACATGTGACCACTTCGTTTGTAAGGTGTCCGCTATGGGTCAACCAACCAGGTCAACTCAGCCTTCCATCCCTTCAGGGTCAGTAAATGAGTAGTAATCCATGTAATTACACGGATTACAGAGGTGGAGACCATTAAACGGCAGACTGGGACTGTGTGTAGTTGTTTGGCTGTTAGGCTAGCCCGTGTGTGTGGGCTTAGCCTACAGCCTATAGGCTGCACGTCCGCCCTAACCTGTGTCGTACCAGCGCTATGGAAGCTGCAGTGCCGCTAGTGGCGCTATACAAGTGTTATGCCTTTTATGCCTGTATGTGTATTCTATGCTACTGGTGGGGTGTTTTCACCATTCTAGTTTTATTATCATGTTATGTGCATGTTATGTGTTAAACATGTTATGTGTTAAACATGTACGATTTGCATAATGAGTATAAATACAGCACAGAAGTTCGATGCAACTAATGTAGCCACTTGCAAAGTTGACCACTCCCAGTGTCGAGGCTGCAACGATGTATAGCGAAAAGATAAGACGAGCGACACTGACTCAGCTTGAAGTGCTGCAGTGGAATATGTGGAATGTTTGCAGTGTCGTCTCCAGCGATGTCAATGTCCACAACTGCATTGTCGTCATCCTACAATGTCACAGCAACAACGTGTACGGGCACGATGGCTGAAACAGTGTGGGGTCCCAAAACTAATAGTAGCTATAATTAGTGAAAAAAAATCACTACAAACGTTCGGCCAAAGTTGACACCAAGAGAGGGGAGGATGATTGGTGTGGTGATAAGGGGTGTCCCCTATTCAGCCAGCTGTGGGTCTGAGGGACAGATGTGAGCTACCAATTCAAAGCCGAAATTGGTGCTATTTAAATCCTACAATCTGCCTTCTGGTGAAACCACTTTTGTCAAACTAAAATCGTCGTTATAAATTTGTCAAACTGCACGTTTCATAATAACTCTACAGCACACTTTCAACGTCGCACTTAACAGTGTGCTGACAAAAACACGTTAAATTGACGACTGACGGCGGATGACGTTTGCTGGTGGCGGAGTAGACCGAGTTGCAGTTCAGTCGCCAGGTGGCGCTCCACGTCGCTTTCGTCGTGACTCACCAGAGGACGCTCCGGACGAGTCCAACTCTCACCAGCCTTAGCGACACCCGCTTCTGCTGCTGTGCCACTGAATTAAAACAACGGCAAACATTTTTCACCGAAATTCTAACAATTAACTGACATTTTAGAGACAGAAGAAACTGCACAACTTTTATACATAATATACATAATGCAAAGGTGGAATTTTAGAGGTGGTATTCGCTAGCAAGCTCTTGGGGTAAAACAAATGAAAAGATCGTCAAAAAATGCAGAAAAATACAGCAATCAACAACACACACGAACAAGAAATAGGCCAACAAAGAGCACACCTGAACAAGGAGTGAACAGGTGTGTACTCAAAGCCAGTCCACCTGTCCAGGCCAGAATCAGCTTCAGCAGCCGACGAGGATGACGATGATTCTGTTCCTCCAACAAAATCAACAAACTGTCTCTCCGGGTCACTCAGCTGCTTTTTCATCTGTGTGACGTCACAGCACCAGCTAATTATCGTTAGTAACGAAAATAACTTACAAATAATACTAACCATGTATTAAATGGAAATTAATGTTTAAATGTCCTTATCTCCTTTTTTGCTATTTTTATTATCATTTTATCACTTATACGTATGTTACATCACAGCTTAAAAGTTCAAGGACAGTAATTGATGAGGTCAAATACTACGTCATATCATACAATATTTAACACCAACCTATAAGCTACAAATGATTCTTTAATAATCAAATTTAACCAAAAAATGTATCCAAGTTGGCAGCTTTTAATATAATTTATTGATAATTTGGTACAGGGCTAACGTAAGGCAACCCTGATAATGAGAGACAATAAGAATGATGACATTACCTGCAGCTGGTTGGCTTGCACTGCTCTTTGCTGGTCTGGTTCATGCAGTCTGTGCTGAACCAGTGTCGTGGTCGACCTCGGTCTTGGACTTCCCGTCTGGCACGCGACCACTTTCTGATGAAGCAGTTCATTGTCTGATTTCATTCCTTTAACTTGCGACTTGAGACAATCATTTTCGCTCTTAAGAATCAAGTAATGCTGCTGCAGTTCCTCCAGCTGGATCAGGAGATTCGATGTTTTGTCGGCTTCTGAAATGAGACGCTGATCGTGCGTTTCCTTCGGGACCGGAACGCAGGTTTCTTCCAGTTTTGGATCAACACTGGGTCTAGTTTCAGAACGGTTTAACTTAGTCTCAGCCTCGGCTGGTGAGCTCTGTCGCATTGATCTCTCCTGTTCGCTTTCTGGCTGACCTTCCGCTTCAAAACACTGAACCTGCACGTCTTTCTTCTCGACACCGAATGACTTTGCATCAAGTTCGGCATGTAACGAGCTCACCTGAGACTCCAGCACTTCCAACCGCAATTCCAGTCTCTGCTTTTCGCCCTCTAACACTTCCACCATGCGACCGCAATCCTCTTCCGTCGTCGATTTCTCCGCCGCCTCCTTTTCCACAAAACTCAGCCGCTTTTTCAGCATCCCGTTCTCCGACTGAACCTCGAACATTTCCGCCTGCAGCTGCGTCAGTTCCTGCTCCATTTCGCTCAACTCCTGCACTCTCCAGTTGAGTCCTTCCACCCTTTCCAGCAGCGAAGAATTCTCCTTCCGAGCCAAATCCAACTCGTGCTCGGCAATCCGAAAATTCTCCTCGCGGTCCAGATGCGGCTCGGAATTCCGCTCTTCCTCGACCGCCTCTTTCTGGCGCTCTGCCTCAACCAACTCCGTCCGTAGCGTCTCTATCTCAGCGTGAAGTTCGTTCACGGTTTCCGACTGAGTTCGAACAACCTCCTCGAGCCGCGACTTATCGGACGTCACCTGTTCCAGCAACTGCTGATAACTTTCCGTGTCCGACACGAGCGCATCGTGCAGCATCTGCAGGTCGGCGACCTTCTGTTTCGACACTTCGTCGCGGCCACTCAACTCCGCTTTCGTCAGTTCCAGACAATTCTCCAGAGACTTTTTCTCCGACCGCAAGGTGGTGATCTGCGACTCAAAATCAACCTGCCTGCAACAGAGCTCATTTCGTGCCGACTCTAACTGCTCCTCGAGTCGAGATTTGTCAGCCTCCGTGGCAGCACATCTCCGCAACCCTTCTTCACATCTCTTCTCAGCACCCGCCACTTCTTCGCGTAGGCTGCTCACTGTTACTTTCAGGCTGTCTTCCGCACTCAACCAGCTTCGCTTTTCGTCTTCAAGAACCGTCAGGCGCCCACTGAGATTACTGATTTCCGACTCGAGTTGTGGAATATGTGATAGCTCTGTCCCTTTTGAAGCCAGCTCTTGTTGAAGTTCGTCAACCTGGCTGATAAGACTGTCATTGGAAGCTTTCAGCTGCTTCATTTTTGCCAGCATTTTCTGCTTCGTCGCCGCCAGCGCCTCAATCTGCGCCAAATTCTTCTCCTTTTCAACCTCGAAAGCTTCCTTCAAACTCTCGATGGTCATGAACTGGCCTGCCGGGTTTTCCGAAGTGGCGGGATTGCCCTGAACCAGCTCAGTCACAAAACCAGCCGCAGATGGACTTCGCTCTGACAACTGGCACACACTAACCTCGGCACTTCTTTCCACAAATCCACGATCAACTACATCACCGCCAGTCGCACCTTTTTTGGCAAAAAATTTCCCCGGTTTCCCCGATGCGTTTCGAAGCGCGCAGTTTTCGAGCTCAAGGTTGGCGAGACGGTTTCGCAGCGTAGTGAGTTCGACCGAAAGCCGAACATTCAGCTCCGTCAGCTCGGACTCTTCAGTGCCCACTGCCCTGTTATCAGACTGCGCTGAATCCGCCTTTGCTGGCTGCACATCTTCAGCAGCCTCATCCAAAGAGTATCTTGTCATTTCAAGCTGCGCAGTTAGCTCCAGGTTGTTTCTACTCAGCACTTCTAACTCTTGATCCTTCTGTCCGAGGGAAGTCAGCGCCTCAGCTAACTGTTGACGGTACGACGCCAGCTCAGCGCGATCTGACTCCAAAGACTGCATTGTGACTGAAGAATCGTTAAGTTGCTGCTCTAAACCGGCAACGAAAACCTGGCCACGTTTCACTTTATCCTCTGAGATGCACAGCTGATCGGACAAACGTTTCAACTGTTCATCTCGGTCGCAAACAGCAGCCGAAATAACTTCGCATTCGCTGCGGAGCTTCTCCGAAGTTCTACATTCGGAATTCAGCTCCTCGCGGAGACTGCATATCGTGGCTTCCATTTCCGAACTCTGCCTGCACAACTCCTCCTCTGCAGCCGACTTCTCGCTAAGTTCCGTCTTCAAGGCACTTAGCTGGTCCTGGCTCAAATGAACATGAGCCTCGTGCATTGCAGACAGGTCGGCTAACTCGACTGATTTCCGATTTAGTTCCTCACGCCGTTCAACCTGCTCGTCTTGTAGAAGTGCAATCTGCTGTGTCAGCGCAACAACGCTGCTATTGTACTCGTCCTCTTTACGCTGCAGCAGCTGCGCATTGTCCGCCATCAACTGTTCGACCTCTGAACTCTTCGTGTCGAGCTCGTCCTGCACGTGACTTAACTTCGCTGTGACTTCCTGCATCATGGCGTCATGACAACTGACAAGTCCGGCTGTTTCTTGTTCTCTGGAAATCAATGAATTCTGCAGGTCGTTGTTGGCTGTTGACAACGTCTCAATTTCGGCGGTTTTAGTCAGCAAAGCCTGCTCGAGATTGCTACACTGTGTTCTATCGATTTCTGCTTCAAAAATCATTTTATTCAATTCGTCATTCTTCTGTTTCAATAGCTGCTCAATCTCCACTAATCGAGACATGTTAACCTGAGCTTCAGCAGAAACTAAATCCAGCATTTCATCCTTAGCAGTCAACAGATGCCGCAATTCCATCAATTCAGACGTCAGCTTACCGAGTTCTGAATCTTTCTGTTCCAGCAGCAACTCAGTTTCTCTCAGTTTCGTTGAATGCTCGTCTCTTTCGGCAGAAAATCCACTCAGCAGATCATCTCGTGCTTTCTGCATCTCCATCAATTCAGACATGCTTCTGTCAGCTTCACAATTCAACTCACCGAGCTGTGCCGATTTCCGTTCCAGTTCCAGTTCCAATTCTCTCAGTTTTCGCAAACATTCCTCCCTTTCGACCGCCACCGCGGACAGTTCTTCGTCCTTCGTTCTCAGAATCTGACGCAATTCCATAACTTCGGACACACTGCTATCCACATCAGACGTCAATCTACCCATCTCTGCTTCTTTCTTTTCCAACAGCAGCTCTGCTTCCCTTAACTTGGTCCGATTTTCCTCCATTTCAGCCCACTGCACATTCAGTTGCTCGTCTTTCTCCTTCAGCGACTGAGACAACTCCTCAACAGTCCCGTTTAATCTCTGTTCTGTCTCATTCCTGTTCAGAACTTCACCCTTCAGCTCCTCAATTTCTTTCGTGCGCAGCGCAACTTCGGCCTCCAGTTTCTTACAGTTCTCTGCAACACTATCAACTTCACCTCCTTCCACCGGTGAATGTTGCTTTGTTTCGTCAACAACACCGACAGTCGGTTCCGCCCGCCTCCATTCGCCCTCAGTCTCTGAATGCTGCCGTTCTAACGCCGAGATCTGTGCTGTCAGCTGCACGACCTTTTCCTGCGACCGTCTTAGCTCAGCATCAACGTCGCCAAAGTCCTTCTTCGACTGTTCCAGCTGCTGCTTCAACTTTTTCGCGGCGGCCGCATACTTGTTCGCCACCACCTTTTTTCCCTCGAGGTCCTGCGCCACAGCACTTGAGGTTGTCCGTAGCTCAGAGATCATATCTCGACACCGCTCGGCATAACGATGCACCAACGAAAAGTTCTGCTCAGTCAATTCTGGCTGGCCATCATCAACTGAGAGTAGACTGCCAAGGATCTGTCCAGTGCTGAGCAATGTGCTTCTCAAAAAACCTTCAACGTCACTCACCAGCCTTTGTTCCAAATCTTCTGCGTTCTCAGCCTCAGACAGAGGACACTGATTTGTGCCTTCTATTTCTGTTGATGTCGACAGTTCAACACTAGCTAGAGGAACTGTTGAATCGACTGAAACACTGGTACCACCGGATGCCGAGTTTCTGCCATCCATCTGTTCCAGCAGTCCCATAATTTGTTCGTTCTTGTCGGACAGCAACACTTCCAACTCCTCGACCCTGTTGCCAGCTGCCAAGCGCCGTTCTTCGGCGCCGGCCACGTCTCGTTCTGCGGACTCCAACTTCGCCGTAACATCGACAAGCTGCTGATCGAGGTCGTGCAATCGCTGCCTCATTTCTGACATCTCGTTATCCTTCTGCTCCATCGACGCCTGGTGTTTCGCCGACATCGCCTTCACCTTCGCGATCGACTTCGCCTTCAACTTCTCAAACCGAACGGAACCGGCCAACACTTCCGACCGAGCCGATTCCAATTCCTGATTTCTTTCTGCAAGAATTTGTTGCTGCTCGGACAGCTGCGCACGAAGGTCGACAAATTCACCGGAACTTTTGCAGTCGTGTTCGTCCAAACTCCGCCGAACGATCGTCAGACTTTCACCCATCGTGGTTAGAGTCGACAATGGAAGCAACGAGGTACTTGCATCACGTGAGTGTTTGGAACCGTCCTCACGTGCCGAGGTCATAGAAACTCCATCGGGTTCTCTGGTGGTTAAAGACTGCTGCGTGCGCGCAGCCATATTTTCCAGATCAACACTGATCTTTGTCAGAAGATCACAGAACTGTGTCCACTGTTCCACACTCTTAGCCACGTCCGCCTCGCTGAACTTTGACTGCACTTCAATGCTGTATCTGGGCTTAACACATTCCACAACGTCGTAAATGTTTGACGCCGACTCCATGATTGAATCGACATGATCGTCTGAAAGTCGTACACCACCAACGGCTGCTTCATCACTGAAGCATTCTATGGCTGTCACAGAACCATCTCTGGCCTCCTCAAATGAGGCTGCCTGAAGTAAAGTCTCACCTTGCGAAGTGTCAGTTACTCTGCCTTGTGGTTCTGCTTGGTCTTGGCCATTCAGCGCCTTGTTTTGCAACTGTTCGCGTGCCAATCTGGACTCGTCAAGCTGCATCTGCAGAACAGCGAGAGATTCGTTGGCACCTGCGGCAGATTCGGTGAGTTTAAGACACTCTTCATCCTTTCGAAGCAACTCAGTGTGTTTTACCGAAAGCGCTTCTCGCAACGTCTCCAACTCAATTTCTTTGGCGGCAAGCATGTCCATCAGCTCGGTTCTTCTCTCTGCCAATGCTTTCTCATTGTCATGACATTTCCTGACCGTGTCTTCCAGTAAGTTATATTTCTGTGACAATTCCTCAATTTGATCTGTCTTTTCCACTATCAATGAACTCGTTTCTGCATTTATTTGTTTCAGTTCCGCAATTTCTTCAGCGTAGTTTCCTAACAAAGTCTCATTTTCCACAACAATGTTATTTTTCTCTTCCAACTGATCAGACAATTCTTTACAGCGTTCATCTTT
>Ga0056116_1001005_pt1 | contig 10496 bp, 5 predicted proteins | sample WorMetOlspDAHAB2_FD_67352 | JGI IMG/M metagenome (GOLD analysis project Ga0056116, IMG submission 67352) | Marine gutless worms symbiont microbial communities from Max Planck institute for Marine Microbiology, Germany - Olavius sp. DAHAB.2 ...
AAGTTTTTGTGATATCATTAACACAGGTTTCCATTCTGTGGCTTGCTTCATCGTCATAGAACTCTGGTTAAAACTGAAATAAAACGTCAGTTTGTATGGTGGACCTGGTCATATTAGAAAGTTTTCAGATCTGTTACTATTGCAACCTGCTAGTAGTGACTGCTGTCAATGGGGATGATAAGCCTGTTGCTGAGTGTACTTCTTGCACTGTTAGTGACATTGTTTGATTGCCGTGAAACCAAACTTTCTCTTAAGTAACAGATCAATTATTCGTCCACAGTAAGCAGGTTTATTTCTGTTTTAATTGTAATGTTTAACATTTTCGTCTAGCAGCTGCCAAATGAAATCAGTGGCCTGAGTGGCCTCTGTAGCTTGTCACAAGCCTAACATGTTTTCATGGGTAAGACATCTGAGAGTTTACAGGTCGTAGAGGTTAGCATATCTGAATGTGGCACCAAAGGTCCCATGATTGAATCTGCGCTGCAGACAAGTTCTCTGTTTTTCACGAAAACCACTGCGATACGCAGTTTTGGGCATGGCCTGCACTCTTATTGCAGTGCCTAGGTCTACTCAGCCTTCCATCTTCTGTGGGACGGTAACATGAGTATCAACCTTATGGCTGAGTACTACAAATAGCGATGTGTGAAAGTCTGGCCTGTGGAAGTGGACTCAAAGGTCAAGTTTGCAGCTTGGCCTACGAGTTGGCGGCCACCTGGCGCTGAACAGCTTTCACGCAGATGACCTGAGTGAACTTTTGCATATGCCTCTGCCATAGATGATAGCACTGCAAATACCATTGTGGTATTGTTATTGTTGTTGTTGTTATTATTTATTTGCAACATGTTTGTTGCTTGATTGATGTGTGAAGGTGGTACTCGACTGTCGGCGTTCGTGTTTCGAGTGTCTGGGTAACATCTTCACCCTGCTGCCTTGGAGAGACATTGTTCATTTCTACTGCACACAAGAGCCACTGGAGATCGTTACAAGACTTCACGTCTGTCTGTTTACATTGCTTGTTCATCTTGGCAGTGAACGTGCAATTGTTGAGGTATGACACCATCCATTGTAAACATACTTAGAAGAATAATATGCTGTTGTATTGTTTGGTTAGTCATGCGATTGTACTGCTGTGCCAGCTGAGAGTATGTCAGTCAACAAGGATGTCTACAGCAACTCCTGCAACCGATGGACTGAGGCGTGGCTTAACAATGTGAAACATGCACAAAGGAAGGAATGGAGAATGGAAAACACTTAAAAATATAGAACTACAAAAACATAATATTGTCTTGTCATTTTTATGTCAGATGGTGCTTACCCATGTATGTTAGTGAGAAAATAAAAACAGTGATAATTTCGTCTGAAATTACGAAGTCACTGCATGGGCACGACCAAGGTGAGGAGATGGAATCACTGAAGAGATGAGTCTTTAGTGAGTGACATTTTGCGGCAGTGTTCGTTGGCCAGAAAGCAGCGACCATCATTGTGACTTGATCACGTGCGTGGGTGGGCCGATGTCAGACTACTGAGCATATGTCATTAGCAATTAGCAGTGTGTTATGTGCATGACTGAGAATGAGACGTGCACGTCAGACAGATTGATGTGAAGAATTTGCACAGCTTTTAAGCCTGAGCAGAAACTTGCTGTTGCTGTCTAAAACTTGTTGAGGCATTGTCGTGTCATTGATTCGAAGCGGAAGAAACTGGCTGCTTTGAGTTGTTGACATTATATATCAAAATAATAATTTTACAGGAGTAATTGGTCAGGATGGAATAGCGATGCATTGCAGCATGAATTGACACAGTGGCATAACAAGCTTGGAGCGGGCCCATGTGTAAGGATTCCAAAAGGGCCCTCTTCCCCACACAGGGTTCGTCTGGGCCCCACGGCTGTGGGCCCACGTGCACTGTGCACTGCACGCATTGCACGCCACTGAATTGACTAGCAAACGAATTATAGATTTCGCGTATTGTTAACATAAAATTAATATAGATTGTGTTTTTCTGCGGAAACTGTTTGCAGAACACCACGTTGCCGAAGCTGTTGTCATCCACCGACATATTCCGATGGTCACATGTTGATGACCGTTGCTATGACAGCGTGACACAGTGGTTTGCTGACACCTGTCGACCGCATTGTGTCATCGCTGAGCGCACCTCCCACGTTGCGCAAGTGCTCACGTATGTTCTACTTTATACTTTTTTTAGAACTCTGTTAGACCCTGTCGACTCTGCAGTGTAAAAATCTGCCATAGCTTCGAGATGCAAGCCCTGCATTTTATCGTGTTTATTGTGTTCTTTTGAAGAGAATGTGCATATCCAACTTTTGATGTACCTTGCCATTTTATTGTAAGCAATTAGTTGTAATTAGCCGCAAAAGAAATTATAGAGAACATGTCTGCCACATGATAGTATGCGCGTTTTATTGTACCAGGGCACTAATTCAGCACGTATGACCATCAGGCTTTTGCCATTACTGGTCCGATAGCATGGAACAGACTTTGGATCCTATCCATAATTCAGACTTCACTGAAACTGTTTACAAATGCTTTGTAAAAAGTTTTCGTTTCTCACCATACGAGTGCATTTCGGAATGATTGATGTGTTGTAGAAATTGACATTATGTGTGTGTGTGCTTGTGTGTGTGTGCAGCCTGTTGAAGTTGGCTGCTGGGTTTTATCCGCGCGATGGAACTCGTGACATGCCAGTTGATGACACGGAACAGCGAAAGCACTGCATGTACGTGCGATGTGTCACGCAGCTCGTTTGCCGATGTGCGCACGAGTCACAACCGAAGCTGAATGCGCTGGCGCTCGTCGTCAACAACCTCATCACCGAAGTCGAGTCTGTCGCTGCTTCTAGTGAGTTGATTCCACAACACAAATCTCTCTCACTATCAACTATAGTGTAACTTCATCGTTTTATTAGAAATATTCTGTCCCACTTTTCGGCTTTGGAATTGTTGTAAGAGTGTCACCTTTCTTTAGTTATTAATTATTAATAGGACCACTCACCCTCATTGACGATATGTTACTTTCTGTTACCAAATGTCTTGTTGTACCATCGTTACAGCTACCCACCATCGGCAGCCAAGCCTTTCCAGTTGCCACCGCTAAGACCTGGAATGCACTGCCCACCTTCAATGTCGTTTCAGCACGTCATCCTTCGACTCATTCGAGCGTCGTCTCAAAACTTCCCTTTTCCAGCACTTAAGCCACTATATCAAAGCACTGATGGGATGATACTATAACTATAATTATTACTAAACCAGGATTACCACTTTACTGGAATTTTTGTAAGCCTGGAAATGTCAGCTAATGTGACTACCGTCAGGAAAAGGTCGGGGAAATTGTGTAGTCAGGGAAATTTGATAATAATAATAACAAACTATTTTATATAGTGCCCGCCATAAGGTCGCAACTTCAGGGGTGCTGGACGAAATTTGATTGTGGCAGCTCAACAAAATAACTTATCTGTACTTTATCCGTACTATAATTCATTTTTCGTACCTGATGTCTGCGGAGAACTTGGTAAATGTGCATCTTTTCGACATATTACCTGCAATTTTGTCTGGAAATGTCAGGAAAAGTCGGGTTTTTTTCTGTCTGGAGAGTGATAACCTTGTTGAACACATTCTCCTGAGTGTGAATGGACTCGTGTGCAAATTAATTGCATGCTGAATGCTGTCGGCACACGTGACCGTCTGTAGTTTTTTGTTAGTTATTTTTCATTGACATGTGTGTTCTTCGTGTAAGTTTCATTATAAATAAAAAAAACTATTGAGGCATTGTGTGAATGTTGTGATGTGCAGTAGTGGACCCAGTGACTCAGAGTGCGTCGTCGTCCGCACTCTGTGTTGAACTACTGAGCGTGTTAAACCACTGTGGCCCAGCGCACGGCGACGCTGCGTCTTGTCTCCTGCAGGTGGCGCTGCAGTGGATCGACTCTTCAGCGATGAGTGTTCTGCTGCTGCCGATGATGTGGTCCGCATGCCAATGTCTTGCATCCACTGTTCACATGGTCCGCGTCATTGAAGCCTGTTGCGACACATACTTCTCTCGAGGTGTGTCGCAGAACTGTTTGTGTGTTCGATGATGGTCTGTGAACCAATCAGTCAATCTGTCATCATGAATTTTTAGCATGCCTAAGTATTTAAAACACTGCTAGGTCCACTATAGATAGTGTGTAGACACAAAATATTGGATCAGCCGAATGTCAGGATATTCCTGACACAGAAACGTCTCGAGTCGAGTTCAGAAGGTCGTCAGAGACAGTGCTGACGTAACCTCTGGTGGCAAGCAGTTCTGCACGTGAGGGCTGGCAACCGAAAATGCTCAGCTGCCAACAGTGGATTAGTGAATATCTGCTTCTGACAACTGGCTAATCAGATTAATACTAATTAAGTCACTAGATCATGAGCATATGTCGCTAAGTGCATAGCATGTCCATGTGTAACTGGCATGTTATGTTCAGTGTTCTACCACTGAACATATCTTTCTGTCACCTTGATTGTCTAGCAGTTAGTTCTGCCCACTTTCACCAGCGTGAATCACCAAGTCTGCATGTTAAATGATGCAGCAGACTACTGATAAAGTTAGCTGGTGGAGTAAAAATGCGAAACAAGGATTCTGTTGCATTATTTTGCATGGAAACTTTGTGTTTTGTGTTGGAGTTGATCATACTCTGTGCACGCGGTCACATGGTGCAATAGCAAATGGTAACATTTCGTTATGACTGCTCAAACAGACAGTTTATATAACCTTGAACAGAACTGATACGGACAAAACAGAAGAATTAGTGAAAATGTACACTAAATACAAAACATTGTAAGTTAGGTTGCATGCTAATTCCGAACATACCAAGAATGATGCCATGCAGTTTGTGTCAGCCGAGTGTTCACAGTATGTAAAATGTTAAACAAGCCAGGAAGACATTACTTGTTGCCATCGGTGCGTTTATATTGATATTATGTAATTATTAGCATGCACATGATGATTGTTTGGTGTTGTGTGTCAGATCTGTCGGGGTCGAGTGACTGCGGATGGTCACAGTTGGTGTCATACCTCCGCGTTCCTGAACTGAACTTTGCGCAGTTCGTCAGCGACTGTCTTCACAGCAACTGTTTCTTGACTCTGTATGCGTACGTGCTGCAGCGTCTGCCTGCGTCTCAGAGCCTTGAAGATGAGCTCGACACGCTCAACTTGCTCGTCGACTGGAATTCCAACGCTAAACCAACGTAATCGCACTCTTCTGTCGTCTGTCGGTAGTCACGTAATGACACAATGTAATTGAACAATTGGAACAATTGAAGCATGCTGGCAAACAAGAAGTTTCTTCGTCAGTCTTATTGTGTTTTTACATTTTTAATAGAAATGGAAATGCCGAGTAAACCTGAAACTGTACTTTAAATCTGATGAACGAAATGTGGAAGTTCATGGCAATGGTACATTCTTTTTACAGTATGCTATTTTTTTACATTTGTGAGTGAAATTATGAAACGCGATGAGTTTTGCATGTTACATTGATTAGGCACACCCAGCAGTCCCTTTATGGTTGCCCCAGTTTTTGTGCAAACTTTGACTGTATTTGTTATATGCTTACGCTGTTGATTCTACACAGTCATTGCACCAAGTGTGGAGTGACCGATTAAATTAATTTCAATGGCAGTCTCACTGCGTTTTGTACGCGTGTGTATGCAACGTGTTGTGTAATGTGTGTTGCGCTCAGTGCCGACGGCGAGTGCAAGCTTTTGCTGTGGTGGTTCAAGATGGTGGAACTGTGCCTTCGACAGATTGACTTTGGAGCTGAGCAGAGGCGCGTCGTCAAAGTGCTTTTGGCGGTTGTGCCTGCTCTAGTCTCGCTCGGTGAAGACAAAAGCAGCGCTGGATTGCTCGGTGCAATTGGCTTCGGTCGCAGGTCGTCACTGTCGTGCAGGTCACCTTCAGTACGATGTTTATTCTCGTTGTGACATTGTTGTACGCTTGGACATTGTTGGTAAAGGGGAACATGAAGAACAAAGCCAGTATCAGCACTTTTCCATCCTACCTACATCCATGTTTTACCCGTGTTGCTGACATGACATCCAGACAATGGCTGTGGTCTTCTACTTCACATCGTTTGGATGTTCCGCCCGTTCGTTCTACAGTCGGCAAGCGGGCGTTTCCGGTTTTCTGGTGCCACTGCCTGGAACGACCTGCCTGTCCTCGTCGCATCTGCGCCATCACTCGTGCTTTACAGACAACGACGAGACCTTTCCCGTTTATTTATTGGCATTATGACCTTATTAGATGACAACTGCCATTTGCCAGCAGATGTGACAAGTCGAAAGTGTTGAACTGAAGTGTTGATTGTTCGTCGTTGAATGTTGTGCAGTCTTAATAGTTACAGGTTGCGTTTTTAGGTTTCGTTTGGTTGCAAAATCAATGGCGGCATTTCTAGCGGCTCAGATGCCAAGCGATGCTTCATTGCGACTGACTTGTGATGCTGCTGGTTCGGTCGGCAGCAAGAGTTCGATGTCATCGTGCAGTCCATCGCAACAGGCCCGCCAAACATTGTCGCACCTCGAGTCTTTGCGCACCAACAAGCAGTATGCTTCGCTGCGAGATGCGGCCGACATGGCGGTTGAGTCGGTGACGTCGCAGCAGATGTCGCTGCGTGATGCCAACGTCTTTTTTTCTCGGCTGGTCGTTGCTGTCTTCCCCGACATCGGATACTTAGAAATCATCCGAAGACCGTCACTGTGGACAGCGTGACGTTCGCGTTGGTTGGTCATACTAACATGAGCGTATGCGGATCCAGGGGATGACGCGAGACGGGAATACAACCATTCCCTCCCCCATCTGCTCTGTCTCTGTCAGTTGTGATAGTTAATAGTTTTTATCATGCTGCTGTGGGATTGACTTCATACTGGTTCCCTTCTCTGGTTCACAGTAGGACAAGTGATTGAAATGTCTGCAGTGGAGCTTGTAACTCTCCGCCAGACATGGATCGATTCAGGGCGAAATGGCAGGGAGAGATATAGTAGAGGGGAGGGGAGTGATAAGTATGGGAGGGAAGGGCTGAGTGGGAAGGGAAATGACAGGGGTGGTGGGAGAAGGGAGGGGGAGACGTGACCCTTTTGCCATATTCTGCAAGTCTTTTAAGACGCACTAGTGACCAGATGATCCATGACAATGCTGTCGCTGTGCGCGGTGTGAAAATGTGGTAGACAAACATTCGCCATGAAGCAAAATCTACTGCAAACGTTTTCTATGGCATCGGTAACAGCTGGCTTGATAACCTGAAACATTGTGACCTGAAACGGCTAAAATGTAAGCATGTGTACGTGTGTAATTTAAGTATTGTACTCTACAATTTATGTCTACAGATGTGCGTTATCTTTCAACAAAGCTCGTTATTTTGTTGCGTATGACATGAGATTGTGTGTTGCAAACGGCCCATAATGTTCTGTTGGTTACCTTTTGAGTTTGTAAATATTAGTGATGGTGATTAATACTGTTAAATTTGTATAAAATATTGTTTGTCGCAGCTGTCTGCTTAATTGGTGTTGACAGCAAGCTGTGAACGCTATAAATAATTGAATACTTTGCATGTATTTAATTTATTTGTTGTTGCGTCAAAGTTTGTAGGATAAGTTTGAATGAGATCACGTGGAATGTGGTTGTAAAATCTTTCTTTGCAATTGATTTGCAGATTTTCACATTTTTGTGATAATCATTCCATTTAGACATCATAATTAATGTGTAGCATCACGTGGTCTAGAATTTCCTCATTATTTTCCAAATTACTGAGTATGTGAATGAGTCCTTGAGGCATCACTTTTAATGGCCGTTATTTTATTATCGATGTGCGATTTTCAGTTTTTCAACAACATTCGATCAAATCCGCCTGTCTCAAAGCCTTACTATATTTCATGCTAAAGCTTCAGTGCTAGCTTTACGTATTTGTCAGACGCTTGCAATGCTGTTTGGCGTGGTTGTATAGTTATTATCTTTTAATGAGCTGACTAATTTCATTACTGGCCAACCAACCGTTTTATGAAATGCTGTTGAAATGTTTTAGTTGATGCATTCTTGCGTGCACGTGTGTAGCATTTATTATCGTGGGTGTGGGCAAAGTTAAAAATGCTACAGACAGTATACGCTAAATTCCGCATTGTCAGCTACGAGAGTAGAAACTCGTCAGTCATATTGCAATATCAGTTACTGAGTCAAGGAGTTGTCAGGATTGACCATTTCACTTGTAGCGTTTCAAACAATAATTTTGTAAACACTGTTTTTCATCGTGAACATTTCACTGAGGTCTTTTGTGAGGATCGAATCATGATCACTCAGCCCAGTATCATTCGTTCACTGTTGATAGAGGTTACGTGAACGGAGATTCTTACGATAACCCACTTGAATATTAATACAAGCATCAATAGTTCATTGTGTCGCATTACACTTATCCGCACAAAAGTTCAGAAATTTGTGAAAATATGCTGAAAATTGTGACAAAATCTAACTGCAATACAGCCTGTAACCAAGAACGAAACACGTTAGTGTAACATTAACATAACATTTTTTTCAGACATAATGCTGAAGAGACTGGAGATGATTGTAGCCAACAGAGAGTTGAGTATTACACCAGCACAATATATCCCACATTACCGTCAGTACGAAATACAGAACAAGAGTTAGTACCTGTTAGTACGATTGTGCTCTGCAAAATACTGGTCAATCGGTAAGCTTTTAACTATTCCATAACCAACATTCTCAAACAACGGAACACGACTATACAACGACGATTTGCTTTCGACATGTGCGCATCGTTCACAATATTTTGTTCAAACGTCTTCACAACGTAGATTATAACAATATGACGTACAAATCGAACTGAGAGACACGAGTGATAATGTATTGCGGCAGTAGAGGCTCGACGCTGACTGGTTCAGATTCACTGACATGACACCACATGACAACATTGTGAATGTGTGACGTGCTGCGCTCATGAGCACAACTGACACTCCACTGTAAATGTAAAATGTTCGTGCTATAACTATTGAGCGACTGACCTTTTGAGAAATTTCTGGGGGTTAATGTGACAGTTTGGCAACACGCATATCGTTATAAGTGATGGCTGTTAATGCACACTACCAGAGGATAGTTAACATTCACACACTATGTTACATCATGAGCCGAGGCCTAAATTGAAAACAGTTTATACAGGCCATCACAACGCCAAAATAGCCTATTACTGTCTGGAGGCACATTAAACTCTCAACGTCCGTCACTCAAACCCTGCTTAATGCTTGGGACAGTAGCATTCAAGTGACTCAAAAAACAGCAAATCAGCATGAGATGTACACAACCAATGATGATCACCAGCAACTGCAAGTAACACCACAAACTAACAGCAATAACTACGAAATACCGTTAACACATTTCTCACCGCTGTCGGACATGGCCATCTCTGGTGAATGAGCAAATGATATGTCAGTGTGTCGAGTAAAATAAGTCGAGTTTTCACGTACACACCCAAAACACCAACAGTTCCATACACTGCAACTAAACTACCTTTAAATTATCCAGTCACAAAATCAGCGTTGCATCCACAACGTTGAACACACAATACAAAATCAACGACATTGTGTAAAGCAACAAAAAAGAAGTATCAACGACTGCACGGCAAAGTGCACAAAAGTACTGTACATTAACAGTCGTAGACGTTTTCATTCCGCAACTCAAATCATACTTATTATCAGTTTGGTCCGAAGCACAGAGGCATCAATAGCATAGCAACGAAAAACAGCTATCACTTTATTAACAACCAATTTCTGTTGGCTGATGTGTCCCTTGTGCTAGTGATCTGTGACAACTGTGGATGATCGCCACACACAGAACATCACCATGCGTGTGATAGCAGCAGACATTCACGCAAGCTTCAAGTTTAGATGCTTCCACCATTCAACAGTAAAATATCTATGCGCACAGTGAGGCTGACCAGTGCCACTTTCACTCACCTTATATGCTATATATTACGCCTTCATGCTAATGCAAAATTATGTGTAATGCGTATCGAGGAATGCAAGGCAATCGTCAATAAACCTTTGCACACTATCGATGCAAAAAAGATGCCGACTGCAACACCAGCTGAAACTGTATATTCTGTGTGCGCCTGCTTTTGTAAATATTTATACCTCTCACAAAAATATTGAGATAAAAATGACTGAAAATATTAGCATCACATAAAATTACAGATGTGGTGTTCAATGTCAAAAATCTTCCATCTACGAAAACTAAAAGAAACACAGTTTGAAGTTGATGCGACTTATCAGCGCAAAACATTGGAAGTTTGGTATACAATCACAATACTGTACAGTGACAGTTCATACAAATGACCGGTCACATGCTGGTTATGCCTACTAGTGTCAGCAGAAGAAACTGCATCCCTCAGACAATACTGTTTTGTTTTACTAGCAAATTTCGAGAAAATTCATTAAAGCATTTAAATTAAAGCAT
>Ga0056116_1001006_pt1 | contig 10495 bp, 8 predicted proteins | sample WorMetOlspDAHAB2_FD_67352 | JGI IMG/M metagenome (GOLD analysis project Ga0056116, IMG submission 67352) | Marine gutless worms symbiont microbial communities from Max Planck institute for Marine Microbiology, Germany - Olavius sp. DAHAB.2 ...
TCCTGATCACATGAAATTTGATTTCTCTGTTGGTTTGTTGTAGTGAGGACAAAATCATTGCATTGTACAAACAGTTGTCAGGGTTGGGCCGAGGTTATGCAATTGTCAAGTATGTTTTGCACTCGCATTTCTCATTATTGGCTGTGTATTGTTGAATTTATTGTAATATTTGGCAAAATTTTCTGTAAAAATTTGCAATTCATTTCACCTCTACACAATACATTTTCAAAGCAGTTTGTATTATTTTTAAGTGATTGATCGTGATATTAAGAAATTGTTACAATACGACAAAGTATTTTAATTGTTGGTCCTCGACCTATCAATGGCAAATCAAACTGACCCGCTACCCAAAAAGTTAGCCCATCTTAGCAGTTCAGCAGTTAGTGGTTAGCAGTTTGTAATAGTTAAAAGAGCTGCCAAGATAAAAGCTAATTGTATTATTGTTTTAGCAATGTGATAATGTCTTATGTTCCCTGTTAATGCTTGAATTATTTGGCTTTGGTGACCAAATCAGCTGTTGCTATTATTTACAGTGTATTCTGTGTGTTGTAGTTATATGCATATTGTTGAAAGTCTGCCCGTGTATGGCGTCCACTTCTATGATGTTAAGGTACAATTATTCTATGGTCTTTCAACTACTTGTCCATTTTATTGATATTCAATCAGCCTATAATGTTTTTAAATGAAAATACTTGTTTTTAGAGGTATACTATCATGTATAGTGGAGTTCTCAATTGTATTGTTTATTTGGTTGCTTCTTTTCACGTTTTATTAGACATGTGGTAACTAGTAAGTAAGTAAGTAAAAGTATTTATATGATGCAGAATAGCAAATAGTTACGATGTGCCGTGGTTGACTAACACCCAAACAAAAATGTTTTCAGTTTATGCTGGAAACGTGCAAAATTCGTGTCTTGTCGTTACTGAATAGTCATAAGGCGATTTGTTTTGACATTAAAAACACGTACAGCAGAGATGGATGATTCTATTTCATTATTTGGTTTTTCTTGCAATATTTGCATTGCTTTGCATTGTTTAGGATAAAGCTGGTCTTCCATGGTGGCTCGGCCTAAGTGTTAAAGGCATCACACTGTATGATCATAATGACAGAAAAATTCCGAGAAAGGTTTGTGATTGCAAACTGCTGTGACTGTGAGCCTTTGACTGTCTAGCTACGTCTGTGTTCTCTTTTGTTCTGTGGTTAAGTGACATGACAGCAGTGCCAATGCTGGGGCCAGTAGTTTTGCCGAATGTGAATGCCTATGCAGGGACAGGAGGTTCCGCCTTTAGTGACTGGTGCGTGCATGATTTGTTAGCAGAGGATAGGATCGTGAGTGCATATGTTATTGAATGTCTGTCCAGTAAACTTAAGGTGACTGGGCATTACCTTGGTTTCCTCAGGCCTGTAGTTATGGACTCTGTCATTTCTTGATGCTGCATCAGTTTCTTATGAACTGAGTGAGCTCGACCAAGCCGGTCTCCAATTTGGCTTTAGCAATGAAGCCAGCGCACACTAGACTGCCAAGAACATGTGCATCATTGCTAATCGCCAGAAATCAAAGAGTACAGCATAAAACTTTCTTTCGTGCATGGAATGTAATCTTGTAACATTTTAACATTTGCACTCTCTGATTTTATGCAAGGGACTGGGGATTGAATCTGGCTGCTGAGTGGCTTAACTACTCAGTCACAGAGGCATGTTTTACCTGCAGGATTAATTTGATGCACTTCATTGTTTGATATGCTGATCCAGGCGCTCAAGATCCATTTTTTAAGTTTTATCATGTAACATGGTACATTGATTTTCAGCAGTGACAGTTGGCCTTCCAGAGCCCCTGTCCTGATCAAGCAGAAATGTCGCCATTTTAGTTGCAGCTGAATTCCAGGCATTGAGTTACGATCGTTAACTAACTGAAGATAACATCTGTGCAGCTGTGTTGATGGTGTGCAGGAGTTCCCATGGAAACAGCTGGAAAACATCTATTTTCGAGACAAAAAATTTTCTGTCCAAGTTCATGATTCGTCCGGCAAACGGTAATTACTTTGCAATTTTGTTGGTGTTGTACGTGGACTTTCTGTGTTTGATGCAGAATTAACCAGTGTAAATATATTGCATTTGGTTCGTGTTCTGAAGATACGATGCACTGCATGTTATTGTAATGTCACTGTATGATTATAACTTCAGATTTTGTAGTGAATTATTTCTACTTGTGTAACTGCTTAAGCATTCTGACAAATAAGGGAGATCTGTACATTGGAATTTGACAAAAATGGTTAAATCGTCACTTAATGATTTGCAGTGACAAGCATGCCTGCATGCCACAGTTGCATTGCATTGAAATGGAAGTGGCGCATTGCCATAGCCACATTTTTCTTTGAAAACTATTTATTTCATGTTCTTGTTAGTTATTTCCAGTCGAACTTGCATGCTCAAGCTGTTATATTGCATCGGCAATCATTGCTGTAATCTGGTTCAATGTCTTAATTATTAATTCTTGTTTTTTTTTTGTCAGTCCCTTGTGGCTGATTGTAGACCTCTCATGCCACAGTTAAACGTGCTCACCACTAGACCACTAGGAGGACAATGATGAAGAGCATGAAACTCTGTGTTTTAATGCTGCAGCACGAGTGGCAAGTCGTTGAGTCGTCGACATACAATGAGTGGCGGTGGCTCTGGCAGCAGTGTGACCGGTTTGAGCGTCCACAGCTGGTTTTCTGCGAGTTCAGTGCTCAGCAAATGCATCTGGTCGACCGCTGTTGCCCAACATCAGTTTTACATTGACGTCAGACATACGGTTGGTTCAACCCCATCAGCTTGTCGTGTGTTTGTTGGTCTTCTCAGTGATACTGCGCTACTAAATTTTTATTCTTATGGGGTGGTCCAGTGACCACCTGTCTGGAATCTGTTAGAAAAATCGGAATGAAGGAAATTTTGGTAAAATTAACAGAAGTTGGGGTTTCATTCATTCTGACTTCAGTTTGGGTTTCAAATATTATGATAATTGATAAGCAGTATTCGACAATTTTTTTGTGTCAACTTTACTGCCATACAGTGACTAACCACCATGTAATGCTGTAAGCAGAATTTCCTGGACAACGTGGGTGAGCTGATGCTAACAAAAAATTCTGGGTGTAACATACCAGTAGTATATCATAGGTGCCACTGCAGTCAGTTTATCGTGTAAAATTATGTGTGTATGTTCTTATTTGAATTATTATCAAATAAAGACGAGAGGCAGGGATACGTTTTAGTACTTTTTATTATTGTTCTGTGTACATCTACAACAACCACATCTACTGTCTGCACCACCACACACACTCTAACAACTCCGAGCATTTGCAGCAGCTTGGGAAACCACCCCAGCTGCTGCTAGCCAATAGGGCTGCTGCAGCTATTGATAGGCCTACATACTCACAGCACGGCAAGTTTCTCTGTACACTGTAATGTTATAAATGATAACACAGACTCGTTAGTGCTGTACAGCTGAAGGTTGGTTATGTAGAAGTCAAGATAATTTCATTCTGGTAATATAGTCGTCACCAGTTTGACTTTTAAGGGGCTAAACATGTGAAACCAACGCCAAGTTTTGCACAACGCGACTGCGATATGATAACCTCAGCATGATCTGTGTGTCAGTTGTGTGTGTGTGCGAGTGAGTGTGTGTCGTTTGCAGTGATTTGATTGTGCTGTCTTGTGTCACATGACCAGGATGTTACCTGTCGTGCTCTGTATGTGTGTGTGTGTGTGTGTGCATTTGCTGACTGGCGTTAGGCTAACTACTCTGTTGTACAGTTCATAGGTTTGTGTGTCAGTGTTTGTTTACCTACTGCACTCTACTGAGCACTAGTAATGCTGTTATCACGCTTCAGACGTCGTGTGAGTGCACTACTGTTATCTGCCAGTGTCTTGTAGTGTCGTGTGGCATGCTATTGATGAGTTACTGGTAGCAGTTACTGATCTCATTCAGTGCTTTGATGCTACTAATTAAGTAGCAGGAACAGCATACTCGCTGTTGAAGCTGTTCTGCAGAATTCTCCGATAGTTTTCCTAATTGGATCTATATTATGTGGGAACCAACCACTAGCCTGTCTGACGTGTGCTAACGATGGCAGTAAAATACATAGGCCTATTAAGATACTATTAGATACAATTAGTACAATTTCACTTTTGCCATGAGTAGGGTAATTTTATGGCATCAACTTGGATTTAGTATGTAAACACAAGTTTGAATCTTCTTAACAGACCTCATTATTAGACATGGGCCGATCCACGTTTTTCAAAATATCGTGATATACGATACGTTCTTGCGTAATATCACGATATTCACGATATTCGCGATCCGAAATACCGGGGCTACTTTCAGCTGGCGTCTGTCGCTACTTCTCATGTTACATTGCCGTCGACGAACGATGACGTGCCCAAGTAAACGGAAACGTAAGACTAGGAACACCTAGGCGGGAGATACGGTAATGGAGCATGTCAGCTGCAGTACACGCAGAGCGCGGACCCCCGAGTCCCCGATATCTTCCACCCTGGATCCATGATGCGTCGTGTCAAGACGCCACCAGTGCGACTGCAGCGGCAACGTGAGTTATCATTAATGAATGCCAGACCTGTTGCGCCCGCCTGTGTGAGTGTGTGGAGGTAATCTTTTGCTTGCCACAACTGGCCACAACCGGCTTTCAGTATCGTGAAAGCGGATCGCCAACAGTTCAGCAAATATCGCGAAAGGTCGATACGCCAAAATATGCCGATATGGCAAATCGTGATATTGGGGATAAATATCGGAACATGTCTAAATGACGCCATATAAACAACGCAATGAACACGTGAAAAATGGCCACGCGGGTTCCTTCTGCGGTTGATCAGTATGTCAAAAAAGACGACATTTAACAGCAGCACCGACAAACTGAAATCGTTTTTATTACACTCAGAATATATATTTAGTGGCACTCTGCAACTGCTTGCACAAATATTTCCAGATAACAATATGCAACTTGATTTTATTTTTAACCAGTAGCATAGGGAACATTTCTACAAAGGTCACCCATAAGCTTCATTAATAATAATGATAATAATAATAGTAAGCATGTGCCTGCAGATCTCTATGATCAGTGTCATGTCAACACGTGAAACTAATCAGTTAATGATCACAACATGCTTACTGAGTGCAAACGACAAAATATCTATAAAAATTAAAAATTAAATATGTATACCCATGTCAATAACAGAAAATATCTAAATAAATAAAAAATAAGTATATATACCCGAGTCAATCACAGCCTGAATCTTGTCATTGGGACCGTCAGTCAAGTACGAAAGAGCCCAGCATGCATCCGAGAGCACCTCACGGTCCGAGTGATGTACAAGCAATGCCAGGGCAGGCAGGCACTGAGACACAGCATCAAATGGAGGTGGCGGGTTCTTATTGCGGCAAAGATTTGACAGAGTCCATGTCACGTTGCGCAGGAATGGCACCGACGTGTCAGCGTTTATGAAATTCAACAGCGGCTGCAGACAGCCACTGCTCAGTACGTGGTCTCGCAGGTCCGGTCCATCACCTTATCCATTCCAGACACATTTACATATAAACTACAGCACAGCTGTGATTAAAATGTCCCACTGACCAAATTAAAAACATAATTACTATTTATTGATTTATATTCTGTGCAGAAATGAAACATGGCATAATATGTCAACATAGCCACAACTTCAGAGAAAACTGAATTACTTTTCTTTTAAAATTTCTCATGGTCACTGTCAAGAATTGCAAAAGGATCTTCTCTCACATAAATCGTAAAAAGGCCGACTTCACGCGTCAGCTTGTCTCAAAAGCGATAAAAGCTGACTGGCATATTCTCAACAAACAGTTGCACACCATCTTCTAAAAGCACCCAATATTGTTGAATAACAATGTCCATCACCTTCTGCTACTACATGTGACACAGTAAGATAGGATATCAATAATCAAAGCCTGCACCGGGCATGCCATCTTCACTAAACAGAATGTCATTAAGCTTGATATTTCAAGTTAAATACAGACATTGGCAGCGCAACAAACCCACATTGCCTATCACAAGACATCCATGGCAAAAATACTACATGGCCATTATATCTCGCAAAATTTTCACAATGGTAAGCAAACTGAAGAAATCACATTGGTCTTCCTTGCACTATGCACGTTAAAGTTCAGAAGTACATTATGGGTTTGGTGGACAAAACAGCACTGAATCACATTAGTAGTGTACAGGATATTCATCCAGTCAGTGCATGGTAGTTTTTCACAATGTCATTTCACATGCTCCAAATATACTGTAAAAATGTTTTTAAACTTTCTCACTGATGAAAGTATAGACACAAACGTAAGCACTATATAGCATTATGTATGTGCAACTCGCACAGAGGTCATGAAGCATCAACCACTGTTAACAATCGTCACTAGCTGAAATAACTGCATATGACATCTTTACGTCACTGTACAGGCATCAACTCGGGGGAGAAATCCGCAGAATACAAACCAGCGATATTGCCCAGGGCCCACACAGCCTGTTCTGCGACATCAAGATGCTCTGATGACAGGAGTCGTACAAAAGGTCCAACAGCAGCAGCTTTCACAACAGCACGAGTCTGCTCTGATGATCCAGAAGCCACATTGGTCAGAGCCCATGCAGATTCAAACTGAAGATCAGGTCTGACAACAGAACCGACAAATATATATCAACTACTTCACTGTAAAAACACTGAATCATACAGTGACTATCTGGTTGGCACAGGCGACCTGAGGATGGTTCGGGGGGACTGTGAACTGACACAGGGAATTAATCCTGGGCAGGAAAGAGAGTTCAGCGTTGTCCTCTGTAAACTGTGAACGCTGGTAGCATTTATAACAGCAGCGATGGGTGCTATATGTGTTCGACCACTGTGCCGGCAGGAACGTGATTTCACTGGTCGACTGACTCCTGGTCTGTATGGGTCGGTTGAGATGGGACGGCCAGTGTTGCGGACGGGAGGCGCAGTGTGGCCGGCAAACTAAAAGTGGACAAAGACTGCTCACAACACACGCATATGCACATGCATATGAGGACACCTCGGTCTTGTGCCAATACACACACACGCACACACACCGTTGTGTGAATACGGGTTGAGCACTGGGCCTACTGAAGGCCTCAGCTCGTGGTGGCTGAAAAATCGGTCACCTCCCAACAGCCAACAACAACAACAACAGTGACTATCTATATAGTTAGTATCACAATGTATAAGCAAATATTAATATCGTGTAATTGACACTCTAATATGGATTGTCAGCAGAACACAGTTAAAATTTTAACAATCTAATCTTATCTTATATGGGTCGAATTTCACAACATTGTCAAGAAAAAACAAAACAATCAAGAATCAAAACGTGCCAAGGTTATGGGTGATTAAAAGCATTACCCTATCACTTAAAAGACTATCCATACGTTACATAGATAACAACATTGTATAAGGAAACTTTTTATACTAACCAGACAACTTGCCAACCTACCAGCTCGTGCCAATAAATTTACAGACCAGTCGACTTGAAAATCTGGACAAACTGCGGTAAAACTAAGAAAATAATTACCGGAAAATAGAGACTATATGGTTACTCTAATTATTTTTTTTAAATTGGCAGTCCATGAACTGACGGACATACAGAAAATTTGTTTGTCAGCTAACTGGCTATTCTGCCAGTAAAAAAACTACAGGGTGTGCAAAGAATCAGCCACCTAGAAAAGTATAAAATTACCGGTCACAGCGCGAGAGAAACTCGACAAGTCGTGGAAGAACACCAGCTTGAATGACACTGTCAATAGGAGGCTTGCGTTCACGTGACAACATACGGCGGCAGCTTTGTGCTGCAGTAAACTGGGAGTCGCTGTCCAAACTTTGGATGAGAGCAACAATTTCTGGCAAACTCAGAATTGCTACCTGCTGTATGTCAAAATTCACACGATACTATGACTCACTTTTAAACGTAAAAACCGATTCTACACAAATACACACTAAGCAAATAAGAATGGAATAACAAGGCACAAGCATATGACATCATCCACCAAAACCCATCAGTTTTGAAATGACTTGTCAAGTTCGTATTTCAGTCCTTTGAAGTACTTTTTTGCTTTGATGAATGCACTTTGTTTAATTCTCAAAAAATGCATAGCAGTATGAGATGTTGACTGTAACACAGTAAAGAGGGAACAGAACAGGGTGGACAGTATAAAATAATTAATCTCTGAAGAAACATGGGAAAATCTTTGCTCTGATTATTTTTCAGATGGGAAAAGTGACACATAGGCCTAACATCAATGAATACACATGCACCATTATTTCACAAATATTTCCAGATAACAATATGCAACTTGATTTTATTTTTAACCAGTAGCATATGGAACACTAATGACAAAATAATAGCTGGAAACAGTCCAGTCGAATTAACAGACAGGAAACCGGTAAATGCATATCGACAGTTTTGCTAACACAATAACAACACAAGCACCAATCACAGTACAGTAGTCCAACAATTTTATCGGTGTTAAATCCAACATGCTGGTCAAGATATTTTTGTCAAAATAGAATATCAGACGACAAAAATCTAACGATTGTTATAGCCACACACAAACAATTTTAGTTGACATCAGCTGACAAAATTGTATGATAAAACTGACTTGTATATGACTGCCTTAATAACTAAAAAGTCAAATTCATTTCTCCCATGGCTGCCAAGTTCGACATTAAAGCAAAGGCAAAAGAATTCCACGTCATGTCCAAGGGGGCATCACGCAGTGCTCCCTTAAATATGCCACTGCAGGTGATGGCACTGACAGTTGAGGCATGAAGGGCCGCACCGGGGTTATGTTTTTGGAAAGGGGCAGCAATCACCCTCCCCAAAAACTAGGTCTGGTAAGTGATCTACAGGGGGCCAGGGGCCGTACCATTACCTTGGCAATTACGTACATGTTTATTACTTATGAATAGGAAACTGATGAGAATAAGACTAGTAATTTTGAGAAAATCTAGCATTTCTTGTGTGTGATAACTGTAACTCACAATGATACTAGCTGTTAACTGTTAAACTTAAACTACTGCCACATATTTTCATTCTTGGCAGGTGAAAATCAATTTATGGCAGGTGACTGGCTCAAAATGAGGGTGCTAGTAACACTACTTAGCCACTCAATGCTGGTCACCTGGCAGGCCTGTTGTCCTCTTTCACTGAATCCTACATACACCTAAGTCGTAACTCAGAAATAATTTTTAAAAAATTGTAACAAAAAAAACACCGTAATCAACCTGAGCATTTTTCTCTTGCAGTGGAGAGCCGGGTTCAGGATCATCTTCCATGTTACGACGCTTTGACAGCTGGTCATCTTTCTTGGCTTTCCGAAGTTCGACACTAACCTCCGACCTGTGTCGTCTCAAATCCTTACAGTCAAACAATACATATTCACTGATACAGATTGCTCCTACTCGTAATAACAGAATATTTTAGGGAACAAATAAAAACCAAGCAATTTTAGTAGTGATGGACGATTCCCGTATTCGAAATCGAAAATAGAGATTTTTTCCCAAAATCGAAAAAATTGAAACCTAGATTTCATAACAAGCTTGTGCGTCGATTTTTATTGACGTGGAATACATTTATATTATCACGATAACGTGGCGACATTTTGTATACCGGAAATTGTTGCCGTTATAAACAACCCGATATTATGTGCATCACTGCAGATTCGGCAACTGTTAACAGGTCACACTGCACAAGGCGATCGAAGAACAAAAACAATCGCTCTCCGTCACCCGCCACGCGCGAGCCTTATGTGATCCACGATCACAGTTGTCCACGATACGGGAGAGGTTGGAGGGGTGGCGGAGGAAGACTGTAACCTGATCCCAGCCTCCCCGTGACACCAAAACGGCCAGCGCAGTACTGGGTGTTGGCCACCAGCAACAGATGACGCAGCACCCCCCTCCACCAGCAGGAAGTGATAACAACAGTCAACTGTCAATCACTCTTAACGTTCCTGCGAATCAGCCTGTCTTTAAAACTGACTGAGTGCGCAAGTTGGTTTGTCACTATAGGTCGAAATAGTAACAATATTCTGAGCACTAACGTATCAATCAATCAGACAGGTCCAAAATTAGTTAGTCATCATCATCATCATCATTTTCTTTATTGAAAACTGACAAAATGCAGTTAGTTACATAGGACGAGATTACAAAAGTAAGAGCAGTCAGTACATTTTTATATAGTGATCGCGTTATAAAGTTTTTATCGATCAAGTGTCCTAGATGTAGAGAGAGTTGTCTATCATGAACATGCTGCCTGAGCTGATAGTTCTGCGACGTTGTTGACTGCGGTGGGAGCAGTGCGTGCAGAGTATGGTAAGGGTTATTCAAGGCACTGCGGAATAAATTGACATCCATATATGACCCAGATGGGCTGGTCGTCCTTCCCTTTTCTTCAATACGACTGAGA
>Ga0056116_1001007_pt1 | contig 10492 bp, 9 predicted proteins | sample WorMetOlspDAHAB2_FD_67352 | JGI IMG/M metagenome (GOLD analysis project Ga0056116, IMG submission 67352) | Marine gutless worms symbiont microbial communities from Max Planck institute for Marine Microbiology, Germany - Olavius sp. DAHAB.2 ...
CCGTCCCACTGAGGGTAGGAGGCTGAGTTGGCCTGGTTGGTTGACCCATAGCGGACGCCTTACCCACGAAGTGGTCACACGTCAACCATAGATCAGGCACATATCAGGGAAAGTCCGCCATTCAGAGACCGACGCCCTTAACCACTGAGCCATGCCGACAACTAATGGTTGTTTTTTGGAATGCGGTGCAGGCCATTTACATGATGCTGTGCTGTTTGAAGGTGTCAAGGGTGCTCGTGGCGAGGCCGCAGGACCCGGAGTTCCAGGTCGAAAAGGCGCGATGGGCGAACCAGGAATTCCTGGCCCAGCAGGTACAACTTATTTCCATCTCGGTTTTTGTCATAAAACGAAACATTTTAATACTCTTTCACATGCCAGTAATTGTTTTAACCATTCACATCTATACTTGACAGCGTTTAAGTCTACTTTACTCTGTATGATGATAGTGAAATACCTCACCTGTCTCTTTTCGTGACTGCAAGTCACTCATTGCTCTTAGACGTCACCTAATTCCGGAATAGTTGTTTCAGCATCAACCGTCCAGTCGTTCTGGCATCATCTGAAAAGAACCCCATGTGATTTGTACTTTAGTTAGAACCTAGCTTAGCGTCAGTAATATACTTATAAGATTGCAGCAGTCACAGAGTCGATATTGTGCCACAGTCCTTTAGACCACTTGTCTGATTGTGATTGATTGATTTGTGTTTGATGAACAGGACCCGATGGTGACGTCGGACCACGCGGTCGAGACGGCTTTCCAGGTTCCCCAGGTCTGAAAGGAATGGGTGGCGAGCCTGGAGTTCCAGGGCGCAAAGGCCAAGTTGGGGAAGCTGCACCGTTTGGTCGACCGGGACAAAAAGGCGATCGCGGACTGCCGGGTAACGCCATTGCGTCTGCATTTGTAACAGAAAATTGTGAATAAGTAAGTAAGTAAAATGATCGATTATTTACGACGGCAGAGCGTTCCACTGTACTGTTCTGCTTTGGAATATTATCACTTGTATTGTATATGAGAAAAATAGTAAGTAAATAGCAGTGAGCAAGGGTACTTCACACTGCGCTGTGGTCGCGCTACCCAAATTAGAACGTCTTTAGCGACTGTCTGAAGTGATTGTATAATGTGTAATAAGTCCGGCTGTTCGAGGCCCGGCGTCAGCTTGTTCAGTGTCTTACAGTGCCACGTTTGTTCGTGTCCAACCTAAAGAAGTTACAGGTGTAGTAACGATAACAGTCATAATAGTTAGTAGTACAAGTAGACTAGTGTCTGAACACGCTAATAAGCGATGTAAGGTTGAAAAATTATGCTATTACATGAGGGTGCAGTGGCGTCAATGACATGAGTATACAACCACGTTGCCATGTGGCAGAACTTGCATTCTTGCAGTCGTGCGTACAAATGTCACTTCTTAATGCTTGTCTTGTGAACTACAGCAGTCTTCTCGTCAATTTGTCATTTTCTGTTCTCTTCTCCGTCGCAGAGCTGATTCTGAATATCACTCTGGTGAAATTGTGCTGGAATGCGCAGGTCTGGATGGATTGGACGGCCGGCCCGGTCTACCTGGTTTGCCAGGTATGAAAGGTGACCGCGGAAATCCCGGTGCCTCTGAGGGTGGCAGAACAGGTGAGCTTTCTCGCTGCACCCAAAGCTGTTTATTAGTTTAATGGTGCGCGCTTCGTATGTGATTATTTAAGTCAAGAAATTGACTACCACTATCGCGTCTCAGAATCTGCATGAATCGCTGAAGTATTCTGAAGTGTGTTTTGGTGAAAGTTACTCCAGAACACTTTTCTGAAGTGTCCTGTCATTAAAGAGGTTGTAGTTATTGCTGAAAGGCGTTGTACACCGGACAGACTGTAGTGCTGTATAATTATGTCATTTATGTAGTTACTTACTTACTTAAAGAAGTAGTTACAGTTGCCCATTTTCTTGAAGTCTACTGGGTGGTGTTTCTCTCCTTTTCAAATGGCCCTCAGCTTGTAACGTTCCAAAGTTTGAGTGTTTTGGATAGTTGGCCAGACCTCTCACAAACTTGCTGTTATGCCTGGTTTCCAGCCTTATGTTTCCGTTCATCCGTATCTTTTTACATAAGTTTTCATATATAGAATAAAAGTTCCTCGAATTTGGCTGATATTCTGACATTCTTTTGCTGTAGGCGCGAAGGGCTTACCTGGCTTGGATGGCCTGTCGGGCCCAGACGGGTCGCCTGGTATCAAGGGCACTGCAGGTAGACCAGGCTTACCAGGACTCGATGGTCAGAAGGGTGACATGGGAGACCGGGGTCCCGATGGTTCTCGTGGAAGGCCTGGAGCACCAGGCTTGAAAGGCGCACCTGGAGATGCTGGACTTTCTGGACGTCCTGGATCTAAAGGCGAAAAAGTACGTTGTTGATATTGTTCCGATGTTGTGTTAAGACGTAAAACTAGTAGTAGCATTTTTAGAAGAAGAAATACCTTTGTCTCGTCTACACCATTGACTCTGGTTGGAAGGCGGTCAGTCATATTCTTGCTCTTATCAGTTTTTATCAATCAATCAGTTGAGATAAATTTGCAGAGCACCTGCTACAAGACATGAATGGAAGCGTTAAAAATACAGACTAATAAAACAATCTCTAAGTGTGAGCACTTGAAAGCTGGCGCAGTTCAGTTTAGAGGTGTTGCTTGAGAGTTGAGACAACGCAACAGGAATACGTCGCAGTTCTTTCGAGAGACTGTTCCAAGCATCAGGTCCAGTTACAGTGAATGAACGACGACTGAAGCTGTTAACAGCACGTGGAATGTCGTAGTCGTCCTTTTGAGCAGAAACGCAGGTGAGCTTCGACCACATATTTTCGTTACTGCTGTCAGAGATGTATTCTGGTCCGTACTTTCAGCGTTTTGTTTGATGGCTCAGTATTATAATAGTAATAATGTGATCATGATATGACGATGATGATATTACGATTATGATTATACTGGCATTCGGTTGATTCCACGTACGGTCTGCTCAAAAAGACGACTACTATATTTCGTGCACCGTTACCACAGCTTCGGTCGCCATAACAGGACTTGCTGCTTGGAACAGTCTCTCAAAGAACTGCGATATATTCTAATTGTCTCAGCTTTGGAGTCATTACAGTACACTTCTTGTACAGTAGGCTCACAACACAATTTCTGTCTTACCTTTAGCTGGCTTTGTGTCCTATCATCATCACGGATGATCCTTATGCATTCAGCGTCTTGTACGGGTATGGCATTTTATACTTGTTACTTGGAAGTTTCAGTGTGGCGGTTTGTTGACAGGGCGACGAAGCGAGACCAGAACGCCAAGGTCCACCAGGTCCAAAAGGTCCAAAAGGCGATCCAGGAAGGGAAGGTCCCCCAGGTCGAAGCGGGCCAAAGGGAGGTCGAGGTCGTGATGGCTCTCCAGGTCGCGATGGGGCGCCTGGACTTCCAGGGTTGCAGGGCCTTCCAGGTTCAAGCGGACGACCAGGACTCCCTGGAAGGCGCGGAGACGATGGCCTGCCTGGTATACCCGGGACTGACGGCCAGCCTGGTGATAAGGGCCGAGACGGAAAGCAAGGGACCCCTGGACGGCCTGGGGTTAAGGGAGCGCCTGGGAGCCCTGGCGCCCCTGGGGAACCAGGTGCTGCGGGCCGTCCTGCACCACCTGGCTCGCCTGGAGAGCCAGGAAGATCCGGAGTGCCTGGAAGCCCAGGACTGGCTGGAATGAAAGGCGATCCAGGGCGGCCTGGAAGTCCAGGGAGGAAAGGTGAAGTGGGAGAGCCGGGAGTTGGATTCAAAGGGTTGCCAGGTGATGGCGGCGACAGAGGACGTCCCGGATTACCAGGTCAGCTTGCTGTTGTCAGTACTTATACCAATCAGTTGCATGACTAGTAGACAGCTTTTACCGTAAATCTCGAATACTAGAACAGTTATTCCAACCCAGACTTGCATTTAAGGCTGAGGTGCTATTTATTTCAACCACATTCCACAGGCCTACAAGGAACACGACAACAAGAAGGTATAGGTATCATTTGTTGTAGCTAATTATACTGTTTGTTCACTCAGACCTATTTTTTGTGGAAGATAACACAGTGATATGTTACAACTGGTAGTATGTAAAATGCCCTGATTGTACCCTTGGCATGGGCTCTATTCAAATATTTAGGGTAGTAGTAGCAGTTGTAGAAAGTAGACTGGTGCTATTTTAATGTCAGTAGCAGCATAACTGACAGTACTGCAGTTATTTATGTTATCAGTATTGACATTATGTATATGCAACATTCGTTTTCCTTGCAGCATAATTTATCTTTAGTAGTGTAATCGTATCAGGTTCAACACAATAGTGTTTAGCTTGTATGCAGTTGTGCATGTGTGTGTGAACAGTGTATGTGTATGCACGTATATATAGTTTATTTTGCAAAGATGCAGTATGTCAGAGGCAGATATATGAAAAACTGTAACATAGTTACTATCTAACAGTCTGTTTACAAAATGTTAAATGCATTCTTCAACCAATTGTCGTAGATTTGCTAAACAAAAAACATTATGAGCGATTAGTTTGCATAGTTGCTTTACTACCAACACCAAAAATTTTTGATACTTGTCTGTGGTCTGATTCATAAAAAAATAGATGGACGCATGTATGGATGCTGATTGCTGCAGGTCGAGACGGAGACCCAGGGACTCGAGGCACACCTGGCAGACCAGGTACGCCAGGTGTGAAAGGTGATGTTGGATCTCCAGGCGGTCAGGGCCAGCCTGGTCGAAAGGGTGACGCTGGACCTCCTGGAACTCTGGTCAGTTCACTGATGAGTTCATCCATTGAATGATGTCTTCACTGTCATTTCGTTACAGTAAACTTTATAGTGCCTGGTCTTGTATATCGAAAACGACCTAGCATTACGACGTTATTTGGAAGGGGAGCAGTAAAGATGAAAACCGTATTATATAAAACAACGATGATGTCACTGTAGACTATTCAGCGCAGTCTATGCAACCTCCAACGTAACAATCGACTAACAAGCGGTTAAAGTGTCTGATAATATTAAAAAATCATATTAAGTTATTCATTCTAAGTTTATGCTACAAAATCGTGTTATATACTATGTCTGTAACGGCTAATAGACTTGCGCTGTAGGCAAGTTCAGGTACTTATGTTCCAATACATAAGCCAATGCAAAATATAAAATAGATGGTGTGGTAAGCCGCCAGTTGTTTGCTAATAAGTTAACTTGAGTACGAGAGTTTGACGCTAAACGACTAATGGCACTGCATCCCCTCAAGCTTCATTTCATTTTGGCTACACCGCACCCCTTGAAAGCTGCACCGAAGGCATAGTTCGCATAGCACATAGCAGTAGAGACGGTCCTATCTGCAGCAAGTTCATTGTTGTAAATTAAAGTGCTGATTTTGACAGGGATCGACAGGCATCAAAGGTGACGCAGGTAGGCCTGGAGGTCCGGGAGTACCAGGCCGCAAAGGGTCAACTGGAGATGCCGGAGCGTCTGGACGGCCCGGATATCCAGGACCCACTGGACCAGCGGGTAAGTCCGTTTGCATTGAAAAACTTTCTGTACTGACTCAATTCTTTTTGCCCGTGTACGCGTCTCAAGCGTGATTGAGTGAGAGAGTAAAGTTTAACTACATGTAGCCCTTGCTCCTCCACCTGATCTAGTTTAGATCATTTTTGAGGTGGTCGTAACAGCCAGTCACTTGGCCAATACTGAAACAATAAACAATGCAGGAAATCAGTGCAAAATACACAATTTGGTGCGAATCAGTAAACCAAAGCAGCAAAGTATACCTGTCTGCCTTTTATGACATCCTGCCAGGAAACGAGGTGCGCTTATTCTTCAGATACAAAGAACCTCCTCAGAGGCATTTGGAATAAAGAAAACTACTGTCATAAATGTTTTAAACTAGACAATTTTGCTGAATGGCAGTAGTGTCCGCAGACAGTTACTCAGAACGATTGGGCCAACACCGAACGTATCAAGCACCTGCAGGTTTTTTGAAACGACAGCTTTGCGTCTGCTGTATCTGCAGGTCCGAAAGGAGTCGTTGGCGACCCTGGCTACCCAGCGCCACCGACTCGCGCTCTTCCTGGCGCACGTGGAGAGCCTGGATTACCGGGACTTCCAGGACGTCCAGGCCTCCCAGGAGACAACGGACAACCGGGTAGGAGCAAGTTTTTAATCGTTGATGCTATGTCGCTTATGATCGTCATCATGTTTGGCCTCTGCGCCGGTAGGAACGCGACTTCACTGGTCTACTGGCTCTGTGGGTCGGGGAGGCAGTGCAGCCGGTGTTGTGGACGGGAGGCGAGTGTCGCCGGCGAACTAAAACAAATCGGACAAAGACTACCCACAACACAGTACACACACACACTTGCATACACCTCGGCCAGTGCATTCTCAGACGCACATACTGTTGTGTGGTTACGTGTTGAGCTTTGGGCCTACTGAAGGTCTCAGCTCGTGGTGGTCGGGTTATCGGTCATTAACTGACAGCCAACAACAGTGCACTTGGCAATTTCACATCCGAAGCAAGCCTGGCAGTGCAATAGATATTAGGCTGACACAGATTCCGTCTCAGTTGTCTCCAGGGCATTTTTGTTTGCAGTTCTACACAAAATGTGCAGTTCTGAGTGGATTGTGCAGTTGTAGAAGTCAGATTTGTGTAGTTAGAAAGTAGATTTAGTGGCAAGAGAAGCACGATTTTCAGCCCCAAATGCGGCACTAAGCGTTCGGCGCAAGGAAAGGGGAAGCAGGTTGTCCAGTTTTAAAAATGCCCTTAATATTTCCCGGTTTTCTCCAGATTAACCAGTCTATCTTTTTGTATGAATTCAGTTCACCACATAGCTCTGGTTTTGCATGGCATCATTACTCATGTAGTCAGGCGACATTTTTAGAGTGTGGCCTAATCACTAACATTGCCGCTGGATCCGTCAAAAGTGAAATCAAATCAAATCGTTCCTATAAAGCAAATCGGAGAAGTGATAATCGCTATTTATAGAATTTGCTTTCGGCGGTATCTGGTTAAAATTGTTTATTGTTTTTGTCGTTTATTGCATTCAGTCATGTTGCATTGACCGTTCCAGTGAAACGTGAACAAACTTCTACCTGCGACATTGCGTCAGTACAGCATACACTGTTAAATACAAGATGTCGGTGGTTGCATTTGATTTGCATAAATTAGTAAATTGGTGCACTGCGTTGGGTTTGTGACGCAGGGTCGCCTGGACGAATTGGACAGCGTGGAGACAAAGGAAGACAGGGTTCGCCAGGATCACCCGGATCGGCGGGTCCAGTGGGACCTCCGGGATCGGAGGGATTTCCTGGAGCAGCTGGATTGCCTGGGAGACCTGGAGCTCCGGGCGAAGCTGGCCCCGACGGCCCGTCTGGAATATCTGGTGGACACGCTGGCTTCTACTTCACAAAGTAATTTTCTGTTTCCGGTCTTTAGTGCATCTCCGAAAACTCTGTAAAATTGCAATTGTTTGCGCATGTGTTTATGTGTATATGAAGCAGTTGTAGACTGCAAATCTTAAATAGGCCAAACTACATCAGTATTTTAGCTTAATTAATTTTGAAAAGAATAAGATAAATTTGCCTTAATGATATAACATCTGCTGGTAGTCATAGTAGTAGTTATAGGGCCTACGCAAATGCCGTCAGAAATTATGTTTACTGGTCCGTCATTTAATGCCATGACTGTTTGTGCTATATGTTTATGAGTTAATTAAATATTTTAAAGTTGCAGTGAACGGCATGTTTAACTGATTCATTATTTTCAGTTATCTGGTATTTCAGCTGGAGTTAAAGTTAACTTAAACCACATTGCCAAGAGCTGCTTAGATCGTTAAAAATGCAGCCACTTAACTCAATGGCGCGTGCTGGCCTGTTTATAGGCACAGTCAGACGACAGCAGTGCCAATGTGTCCGCCTGGCACCGAGCAGATGTGGGAAGGCTACTCTATGCTGTTCCTGCAAGGAAACTCGAAAGCTCATGGCCAAGATCTTGGTAAGAATTCTCCTCTACCAGTCAACGCGTGTACTGTTGCGCTCTGTCTTGTGCAATTGTTTATTTTAATTGATTAAAAATGAGTTTGACGCTAAACGACTAATGGCACTGCATCCCCCTCAAGCTTCATCTCACAGTCCAGCATGAGTTTGTCGTTTTAGTGTTATTGTTTGTTTTAGGCAGTCATCCCGGCTGCCGTTTATTTCCGTCAGGCGCCAGGCCTGCAATTACCTTCTTAGATACCGAGCATTACCACTGTTCTGGTCAACACTTATAGACAGGATGGTGCTTGAAGGAGAAATCCTGGAAATTCCCCTTCAGTGACTTTCTGCCATTCGACTTTTTTGGAACCTTCACTGGAGGAGAAGCATTCACTCCCATCTGTTTGATATAGGGTTGTGTGCTTCCCTCTGCACCTCACTCCTTCCCCGACTGCATTTTCCAACAAATATCAACCTGCTATCAGCCACTTGGTGGTGTAATCGATTTGTGTGTGCGTGTGTGCGTGTGAACACCTGTTTACTCGAGTGGATCCGGATAAAAATTGGGGGTTCACGAGTGAAAGGACCAAACTTAACTGAATATAATTGACAGCAGTAATAAGAGCGGTTAGTAATTTCACAGAAAGTAGTCTAACTGAAGCTGAATAGTGTATAAACTTCATCCTATGCGTACAAATCTCTGCATTAACAAAACTTTGACTGGGGTTAAAACTTGAGATACTAACTTTGGTTCTGATGACCCCTGCATTTGCCACTGACTTACCAGTCAACTGGTTCCAGCGATGCGCTGTAGTATGGCATGATGCATCGCCTCCAGTCGATCCAGAACGCTGCCGCTCGGATGGTGATGGGCATTCGGCGATGCGACCGCATCTCGCCAGTTCTTCACCAGCTGCGCTGGCTTCCAGTGCGGCAGTGCGTCGCGTCTAGTTCAAAGTCCACCAGGCGTTGTCTCGGCACGTTTCCAGCTACCTGGCTGACGGCTGCTGTCTCGGCACCGACGTTCACCGAAGAAGACTGCGCTCAGCTGAGACTCATATGCTTCTTGTCAGTCGGACGTGGGCCAACTTCGGCGACAGTGCAACTGGACCTCGAGTCTGGAAATATATGTCGACGGACCTTAAACATCCAGACTTGTCATACAACCGTTTTAGATCTCTCTGAGTGAAACCCCTACTTAACTGCACTTTAGAAACTCTCTTACTTACTTACTTTCGTACTTACTGGCTTGGTGAGCAGGCAGTCCGGGCAGCTGTCTGAGGATGTTCAACACGATGCCATTCATGTTCTGCAACATCAACGATCGGTGCACCACAGCATCTCGCAACGACTACAGCTACTGGCTGTCGACACCTCAACCGATGACTCCAATGATGAACCCTGTGACTGGGTCTGGGATAAGGGACTACATCAGCCGGTGTTCGGTCTGCGAGGCTCCCACGCAGGTTCCGCTTTCTTTCATGTCGTTTAACTTATTCATCATTTATCTTAATTTAATTTATCATTTAGCCACGACACAAACACGAACAGCAGTAGAGGTGAGCAAAAGATGACAGACACCATCACTGAAGTATCTCATGCACTTATTGTTGTTACATTATAACCATAAAGATTAGAGACGATTTTATTCAATACAGTGCAGATACAAGCAAGACGATAAAAGCAATGGTGTTATACTTCAACATGTCTTTAGAAGATGGCACTCTGACATTTGGTGACATCGGTTATCATATAGGTTTACCAATTTGACAGAGTTATCACCCAAATTTTTTTCACCATTACTAGCAGAATGAAAAATTCGCACCACACCTTACATATGTATCTTTTGTACTTTTGTATCTTCAGGTAACTACCAGTATAGAAATTGCACAGTATATTTTACTGTTAACGATGTTCACGATATCATTTAGTGGCCAGCAGTTTTTTCGTGAATTGTAGATGCCAGCACTGTTTTGCAAAGTTTTGAAAATGGCTGCTGGTGTAGAACGTCGTGTAGTGCAGTGCCGTGTAGAATTGTATTGTATACTGTATGGTGTACAATTCTCTGCTGTTTTAAGGTTATGGCTGTTCACAGTCAGTCGATGACGGTGCCTGACTGTCCTTCAGGCTGGAAAGGACTGTGGAGAGGCTACAGCTTTGCAATGGTCAGTTGGCAGTTACCTTCATTAACAACTGCTGTGCTCATTGTCCAGTGCGCAAAAAAGTTATTCAAATTCCGTCATCATAACCAACAGAATAGAGACTTTTACACGAACAAGTTCTACCACATCTCCTCACGACTTTGCATCCGCCCTTCATTTCCTTCACCTCTGCATATCCGCCTGAACAGTGTACCATCAGCATTATGGTACACCTCTACAAAAGTATCGTTCGGCCTCACCTGGAATATTCTACCTCAGTATGGAATCCACACTATCAGAAAGACAAACTGCTGCTGGAAAAGGTACAAAGGCGTTTTACTCGGCTATTCGACGAATTGAGACCTA
>Ga0056116_1001010_pt1 | contig 10481 bp, 5 predicted proteins | sample WorMetOlspDAHAB2_FD_67352 | JGI IMG/M metagenome (GOLD analysis project Ga0056116, IMG submission 67352) | Marine gutless worms symbiont microbial communities from Max Planck institute for Marine Microbiology, Germany - Olavius sp. DAHAB.2 ...
AACTTGGACCATCTAAACCTTATTTTCAGAAACAGAAATCAGGCAAAATAATTCTATGAATTGCTCAGAAAATGTTAAATTACAAATTGCCCCATAAGAAAAATTCATGCCTTTCCCTGACCTTTTCCATGACCGTTTTTGAATTTCCGACTTATGCAGGTTTCTAGATTTTCCAGAAAAAGCGGCAAGGCTGAATACAACGTATTTGCAATAATGTAACAAATCTGTCCAAAACAAGACTTCCCAGACCCACAAATATGCATATCTATGGTTGCATAGATAAGGAAATCGGTCCTGTCTGCTTAAATACAGGTCGGCGGCTGATCCTTGTAAAGGCAGCGGCAGTATTAACAAGCAAGAGGCAATATCACAGCCATCTCAGCACGACGAGCCTCTGCAGTGCATGTGCAGCATTTGACAAGCAAAAAAAAACAGCAGACTAGACAGAGTCAATGACATATATTGCAATGACAAAAATTCACACAACGTTATGGTTAGTATGGGTTGTGCATTGGACCCGAACTGCAGTCTCGGCACTGGATGTGGCCAACTGTGATGTTGATGCCATCCGCCCAACAGAAAGTTTAAAGGCGAGATTTTAATAAGTTAGGGAGTAGTTTCATGATGGCACACACACAGCCATTTTAGTGCAATTAGGACGAATATATTTTAATGTTTTATTGCTCTTTCTTTATTGTAGTCATTATCTCTTGGTTTATGATCGACTAATCTCGCAGACACATACATTTGTTGTGTGTTACAAACAATAAAATAAATAAACAAATACTGACAAATAGATAAAAAGATCAGCGGACCATGGCATGCAACTGGCCAGATTCCCATTTTCATGTCAAGAAACTTAAAGACCTAAGTTTTGTGTTGAAAGGTTGCAGTCATATTTTTATCTACTGGCTATTGCAATTGTTGCAAATGAAAATTAAAAAAGCACCCAAGAGCCGACCACAGTTAAAATTTCCAAGTGTACAATGCTTACCATTTGTCGCAACAAAATCATGAAAAGCGCACGCATGTGATGAACCAAATAACCTAAAAAATGAAGGGGGTTCTATGGGAGTTTTTCATCGAATTTCCAACGAGTATTTTCCAGGACATGGAAACCCTGGCAAAGAATGCTTTCTTTCAAGAATTATCTTCAAAAAAGAACACGCATGGAAATCTCAAACAGCCCGTAAAGCACAAAGTGCAGTAAGCACATGACAAACTGCTGTAGCAGCTAAGAAAGAACACAAAAAAAGCTTTAACTCAGTGCACGAAGCATATGTCATTCAATCCCACACACTGTAGAATTTTTTCACCCTGAAAAACATGAATACAGAACCTGATGTATTACATCCCAGATCTTGTAAGCACACTGGGGTTAAGGTTACGTGTTTCATGGCTACAGATTTGAAGAAATTAAGCGATGTCTATTGGACACTTGGCAGGGCATGGAACAAATTGGTAAAGCAATTGATGAATGGCACCTACAACTTCAAAACTGAGGAATGGGAGACTGGGATAGCAAAGAGGAACACTTTCAACACACACTGTGAACAAATTTTCTAGTTCAACCAGTAATAATACCACTTGTTCAAAACTTGATGACGACGACAGTTTCATTGTATTCAGTATGCAATTTGCATCAATTTTTGAACTTTTGTCTATTCACAAGGTATAGCAGCTATATATTTTAGGTGTGGTGAAATTACTACATAATATCTTTTAGAAATATCATTATGTTTATAATTGTGAAAAATGTTCGGTTAAGATATGACAGAGATTTCGCCAAATATATCAGTGCAATTTTTTTGGACACGGTCTATATCGCCTGTCATTTTTCACACAATAGTTCACTTACGAAGTAACATGAATACTGTACTCTGCACATTGCACAATTCGTTTTCCAGCCCGCATCCATGTAACGTAATGACTTAATATGGCACGGTGTGCAGACAATAGCAAAAATTCTGACACAGTAAGCGGTACTATGCAGTGTTGCAAGGCGCATGCATGCACGCGATGGAATACTGCAACGGGGAGGAATGTTCTTAGCCACAGAAGACGGTGATATCCTGGTGCACAATTTGCAAAGAACCTGAAATATTTTCTCTGGCTTGATGTAAGTCGGTCATAACTTCTGCGCAAATCCAAATTCCAATTATCAGACGTCAGCACTATGACGTAAATTGCGTCATTGTGGATGCATTTCTTAAATTAAAAATAATGCACTGCAAAGTATATCAAGATTAAACAAAGATAATTTTCATAAAAACATTACTCTGTTGCTGTCAGCAACATGTCTTAAATTTTCCTAAGGTAGCACAAGTCCTAAATACGTTTGTATTAAGTTCATCCTTAAGTTACACTAAGCTTAAGTTTCTTCAAATTTCGTCCTAAGATTCTTTGAAAACTGAGCCCAAACTCACCCTCATGTAGAGTTTATACAGATACCAATGCTAACAACGTGCCAAGCCACCTACCACTGTACAAGCGAATTATGGAACTATGTACATGACCTGTATTAGACAAGCTGAAAGCATTAGCGGAATGTAAAAAGCGGTGGACCGCTAACAGCGACAAACATAAGCTCAACGAAACCAAATTAGTTCGACTGATAAATTACGGAAAGACGCAACGAATACTCCACAAAATGCCACAAGATATCGCGAGGCTTTAAAAACGGGCCCGCCAGTTTCAAGACAACTGTAATTCGTCACAACAAAATTTACAAAAATAAAATACAATTACAACAACTAAAAACACAGTAATACGTACCTAAATCAAAACAATAAATATTCATAGACTCCGGAAAACGGGACATAAGTTACTGTACAGACATATACAATGAATGACCAGCAAATGTGAAACTTGAAACGAAACTAAATAATATAAATACCACGAAATTCCCATCTTTCTAACAAAGTAACCTCGCAGCTTTGTGATGATGTCATTTATCTCAACAATAACAGTATCCACCTAAATAAGCATCAACACATCCTCAATATACTGTGTGTGTAACTGTAAAACCGACTTCAGTTATCTTTTAGACTGACAATGACACAAATATTAAGTTATATTTCTAATATCATACACAAGATGACTCCTATTAAAATACCCCATACGGACAAAAAATGTAAGTTATCAACCATCACGAGATTTTTAAATATAAATTTCTGGTTTCATATATGGGAGATCCTGCTACAGTTATTAAATTTTAAAGAAATGATTATTTTAGTCTTCTCCAAAGCAACGGCTATATAAATGTTTTGTGCTATGTTTTCAATTCTGCACAAAATAAATAGCATTTTGTCCGGTTGGGTATTTCAATATGAGCCACCATGTATTGTCAGCTGTTTGCTTTAGCCAAAATATCTGTTTATCTTATTTTTGTTTATTTGGCATGCTGAAAAATCTATCATAGGTAGCATACTACCTTTGATCCATGTGATCAATGGAATACAGAATAACAACTTTGCAAGTTGCGGGATAGCAGACCAAAACATAGAAAAAAACAAAATATTATACCAATAAACACTTATAATGTGACACAAGCTGTATCCACTGGTGATAAGGCATGCACACAGATTTACAATTCAATCGCTTGCACTGTACAACATAACACAACTCACATGCAAAAAAAATCACACAATGAGCACATACCCAACAACATATTACAGATTTCAAAGCAATAAAATTTCACAGACTACTTTAAAAATCATGCAACTTCCCATCTGTCACCATACGAGCTAAAAACTGCCGATTTCTAGAGTAAATGAATGCATGAGAAATAATCAAATAAATACTGGATATTTAGTCAATTTCAATGAAACACCAACCAACACTCAATAGTGACACTGCAAAAACATGAGTGCGATTAATGACCAGTTCCTCGTAGCAGAAATGCACATTAAAAAGTACAGTAAATGGTCAACTGAAATGAATGGAAACCAAACAGCAACACTGGGCCAAATCAACCCGAACATTACCCAGCTAACAAACAACTAAAGAACTGGACAATGACAATGGCAACTCGTACAAATGGTGCAATAACACTGTCTTTTGTGAATGTCTCTGAACACGTAGGATACGCGCCTACGCCCTACAGTTGGTGAAAGAGCATTCTCTTGCGTGGTCTACCAAGCATGGAACACTCAACGGAAAACATTCGTTGTGAGACTAATATTAACTGTTTCATGTATTTTCTGTCTAGCCTGTAACTGTAAACTAAGAGGCATATTCAGCGAACCATCATTTTGCTATATTTCATCATTTTTTTCTATTTTGTTAGTTTTCATTTTTTGGGTTTTACTTTTACTTAACCACAGACAACTGTAATGTGCGAGTTCAGTCCATCACATCCGTATTTGTACTAGTATCCATCGTCACTGAACAAAATCCCGAGAGACAAAAGAATGGCATACTAATGGCATGCCAACACAGCACACGAGAGGAATACGTCAAGCAATATCAAGAAAATGTCGGAATTGTAATTGAAAAGTCGTCGCCAAGCGCATGTTGGAAACAGCACCGCACCAAACAGGGTTGCCAGCTTGGTCGTGAACCGTCACACAGAGCCAGAAAAGTATGGTGCAGCCATAATTACTCAAAGGCATAATCAATGTCATTTTTTTAAAAGGACGACAATGATTTCTGTCGCCACCACCAAAACGCCAGTCAACCACAGGTTCTATTAGCAAAGAATCTTTGGAAAACCCAGGATCTGTAGAACATGGACAAAACAAATTGGAAGAGACAAATTTGGGAAAGACTTGTGACAAGTTATTTTCAACAACAGGACTTTCAATTGAAGTTTGTCAGACAGATTTGGCCTACAACTATCATTTTAATACGATGCAGTTGTATTTTATTTCTATTTTACCGACTGTAATTGCTGGCTGGTCCAGCTCACAGTAATCCAGGCAACAGATAACCTTAAAATAATAATAATAATAATGTTACTTTCAAGAAACTTGCAATAAACTTAGAAGATTCTTTGTAAACTGAGCTCAAGGTTGTGAGATTTCTTGCAGTGACGTTCTGACACAAACAGTAGGGACAGAGACTCGAGGGGTACTGTGCAACTTATGGCAACAACATACTGGAGATTGATCAAGAATGGATGTCAGGTGGGCATGGAATGATACATGGAATGCAGGCATAATGTACCGTAGATGTGTTCCTCCGACACTTCACATGCCACGAAAAGGATGATTATATTCCACATTTATTTACACTGTTTACTTCCAAACTGCTGGACACTGGGAGAGGTCAAGTCAAGTTCAGAGGAGGTCAAGTTCAGCAACGTCAAAAGGCTGCGACCAAACTTTGGTGTAAGTATCGTCTTAGCCTTCTGACATGGTGAAACTGTCAGCCAACTGACTAAGTGGAACATGACCTCACAAACAGTATGCAATGCAGGCTGGAAACTTTGATACAAACACGCCATTAAAAAGTACATGGATTTGTATCAGATGCATTCGGGCCACTTTTGGTCTCACACTAAGACTTTCGGTCTGGCAACACTGTGATCTAAGACCAGCTTTGTCTTTGGCAATGGTGAGTCAATGTAGAAAACGGGCCTCTACATCTGCTCAGTTTGACGCCGAGGAGTCGTCATTCTTGACGGCGGCCCACTGCTGATTCAAAGGACTACAGTTTCGTGGACTTGGCACACTGGACGCAGGCCGGAAGCGTCGACGCCTACAACCAACATCCACATTCACAATCTGCTATTATAATAATAATCATGAAGGATCAGTACAGCAGCATGTAGTCAGATATATGCAGAGGTGATGAGAATGGTTTAAGTACTAGACTAACTGGAGTGTGAAAAGATGAGTGTTTCGCTGTCACTTAAACAATGTGGCAGATTCACACAGTCAGACGTCAGCGGGCGGTGAGTTTCAGATGGATGGAGACGAGACACAGAAAGTGCTTCAGGTGATATCAGTCGCAGTGCAAGGCACAACGAGCACACGACGATGACCACAGTGTCCACGTTGGTCACTGAGGTAAGCTGGCATCGATATAGTGAATACCCTGTGAGTCAGCACAGCCATCTTGCACTGGACTCGCTGACTGACAGGCAGCCTATGGAGAGACTACCATATGAAATATCATACTCTGTACACAAAAGGAAAACACTGTCCAACCATGCTAACTAACCTACAACATATTCCATGGCACTGCACCACGGTGTATATAGTTCAAAAAGAATCAAACTGCTATCAACAATTCAGAATCATTATATCTGGTCTGCTACATGGATGTGAAATGTCCACAATCTCAAGTACAATAAACAAAGCTTGTGGAAGCAGCTGAGGGCAGGTTTTTGCAGAGAATGCTAAAAATACCTCGGACTTAACAACCCAAGAAGTGTTCGACAGAATTGGATCTGACAAAAAGTTAACTAAAACAATATTAAAGAGGCAGCAAGTATATCTTGGACATGTAATGAAAAGGGATGGTTTGGAGAATTTAGGCGTTACTGAGAGTGTAAAAGGAGAAGAGTATGTAGACGACAGCAGGAAAAGCACCTGGACAAAGTTTGTTGATCAGTGGATGTCTGAGAAAGATTCACTGAGAGAACTGCTACTGCTACTGGTGACAAAATATCATCTGCAGCGGACATCCATAGATGTCAACATCAATCTGTAGAGCGCAGGCTGTGACTATGTCGTAGAAGACAACATATTCGTTCTTGTTGCTTAGTTATACTCGCGACATGGCACCATTATTATAATGACGGTAGTTAAGAAACAGAAGAATTAAGTTAAAACAGCGACAGATACACACCGAGCTCTGTTGGCAATTGCGGCCTTTTTTGACACTCTGGTATTCGGTGGCCGAGGCAGGTGCTCTGGGCTTGAGAATGGCTCCGTCTTCACCAGCACCAGACTTCTGGTGTCCGAACTGTCATCACAGCGAGAGTTTGCAACCGCCGCAGAAAGCTGAGATTGCCCGGCCGAACTGGATAGAATCCGGCCATCAGACAGAGCCGGCGGGATTGACGGACATCCATCTACCACATTTGGCACACACAATCTACCGATGCCGACCACAATTGGTTCTACCGCAACCGCCTTGGCGGAATTTGGCACTTTATCAGCAGAAGACCGCCGGCGCTCAGCCAACGCCGTCTTTGGTACGACTGCAAACCGTGACGTTGGTGCTCCAGACTGAATGCGGTCAACCCTGTCCGTCGCCGCGGGAACACCGTTCCACACAATCTCTTTCACCTCTTTGTCTGACCCCAACGACACATCGAGGCAGTCGGCGATCTTCTTCACGACCGACATCGGAACGGTCTTCGAGTCGGTGCCGATGTCCGGAAAGTCTGCGGTCAAGCGAGCAAACATGTTAGGCGGCTGACGGCAGCAGGACGCTGCCTCGTTTGCACTGCAAGACGAGATCTGCTCATAAACCTTTTCACTCTGTAGGGCCATGTCGATCCTTTCAGATAAAACACGCTGCGACTCCCCGTCAGCCGGACCCCTTGGTTCCGACTTTAACGCCTGAGCAGTAACTGGTCCAAGGACGACATTGCCACTCTGATCGGCCAGGATGCCGGCTTCCACGTCGCTGGTGCTGACAGCTTCGCTACCGTCAAGCTCCTGCGCCGCAAGCGGGGCGGCCGGCAAGCAGTCATCCCTCGGTGGTGAGACGTCACCGACAATTCCATTGCAGTCCACCAACTCGGCACCCTTCTGCACTGGCCTACCCTCAACAACTTCACCGGACAGACGAGCTGGTGAACTCGGACTTCGGACACTAAACCTCGGTCTTGGATACCCGTCCGGAGTGAGCGAGCCATTCGCCGACAGTGCTCGTGAGACAACTGTCGTCCGCGCAAATTGAATCGACGACGACCGTTCTGAGTGTTGTTCGATGGCCCTCTCGGCCGTGCTAAGAGAAGGACGAGTCAGTGTTACCGGCCGCCGAGCCTTATCAGCGGTGTACACTGGAGACACGTTACAAGTGCCATCCTCGTCAATCTTCTTATCTGGCACCGTTACACTTCCATCATCATCAGCCTCAGAGCCAAGCGAGTAAAACTGACTGGCGATGGTGTATGGTGCCGCCTTTGTGGCATGATCGTCGAGGTAGACGTTCGTTGTCGGCAAATCCTCGATGTTGACATTGCCGCCGTGGCTGAGCTCTTCGATGCCGCCGAAAGTGATTCCGCTTCCAGAACACGCCACATCGGTCACTGGCTTTCGGTCATCCGACGGCTGTGCTGGTCCGTCGTCGGGCGGATCCTTGCGGCCGTAGCTGGGTCGTCGGCCGCGCTCAACTGACCGCGAAGAACGGCTTCGACTCATGTCAAAGTGAATGGGTTCGTTACCATCACTCCGACCAACACTGACTTGCCGGTCCAAGAGCTCACCGCGGGTTGATCCACACTGTGGAGGTTTCCTCGAACACTGTTGGTCGACCGGCAGTAGGCCGTGGTCGCGAGTTGCGCCACCGCTATGCGACATCAAACTCCGAGCATGAGCAGGAGAGCGGCTTGGCGATCCCTCCATGGCATTCCGCGACTTCACGCTATCGGCTGTGGCCGCTGAGCCTTCGTCCCGCGCTGTTGATTTCAGGATGTGTCGCAACTGAAAGTCGAGAAGATGTAGCTGTGGGTCGGCCGACACGTTGTCGGCACGCTGATTGGAAACAGTTGCTACATCTGCTGTTTCGATCGATTCTTTCACAGGCTGCTTCTCTGGCAGTGCATCCTGCAGCCACAGTCCATCCTCCGAGGCTCTTGGCCTCAGGCGTTGCTGAACTTCATCAGTCGGACATTTGGCAAGAACTGCTGCAAAGTCGTGCACGGCATTGTAGTCTGTCGACGTCGGTTTTTGGGTCGTGTTCTGCGGCCAAACGTCACTTGTGACTACCTGGTTCTCGATGAGAAGCGCAAAGTTCTTTTCGTTGTTAGTACAGACAACTTGCCTACAACATCAGAACATTGTGAGTTAACTATTTGACGTGTTTATTTTCATCAGTATCACTCAAGTCCGTGAAGAACACTGCCAAAATAGCAAATATGTTAAAAATTAAACCTCTGCTCGCACACTGGCATTATGGAATGCTAGACAACATATGAGGCAGGTTGCTTAAATTGCAAGTTAAATAGTAAATCAGTAGTGAACACTGTTATCAGTACAGATGGAAAACAGACTTAAGATGGCTAAAAAGTCACAGGCTGTTCGCATGAGCTAACCATCCGGCCAGGGTGGATGACATGCTATGTCTTAAGTCTAATCTTTCCCGGATTTTGTCTCAAAGAGGATTATTTTCTTCACAACATATGTTGTTAGTCTACGCAAAAATCTTATTTCATGGATGGTGTGCACACAAAGACAACATACTCAGCCGTTGTCTGGACCGCAGTGCTCAGTACTGTGCCAGCGTCAATCTCGTTTCCTTCTTTTTCTTCCCAGTCGAATGGATCCGACTCCAACACAGCCTTACGCTGCTGACACTGCCATATCAGACTCTGCAGCATTGAGTAGTCAGGAGCGTCGATGTAGTCCAGTGACTAACACACACACATGCATAAACAATAGTACAAAAACGTGAAGTACTTCCTGAGCCACATGGCTCGTAGCATGGCGCCGATCTTCAATTATTCGGTCTGCAGCCAAACAGCAGCCAAAGCTGAATTGCAGGACCATTGATTCAGAGCAAATGCATCCATGGTTTGCCTCACAGTGTGTACAGAAACTCCCTCCAACAAGTTTTTCATAACATCCCAAAACCTTTTTAAGCGTTTTCCAGTACTTTCCTGCAACATGTCTGGTTTCCACGACTTTCCAGGATGGTTTTATCGCGTGGACATCAAACAAATCAGATTGTCACATAAATTTACTCATTAACTACCTTGTGTGAGAAAGGTCAACACGTTTCAAGTGACAGTTTTAAATCAACAAAATACAACGTCAATCATGCAGAAGTCTGTCTGACAACTGTACCAAACGACAGACTGATCCTAATCTGACAGCAAATGATGTATAAAGGCCAAAAACATGTATACGAGTGAAAAATGTGATAATTATTTGCTTTATTTTCCATGCCTTTCCAGGACCAACACCACGCTTTTCTAAAAATTTTAAATTCCACTGCCTTTCCAGGATCTGTTGTATGCTAGTGTCTGGTCTGTTTACTTCAAGCTTGTGCAGGTACATAATTGTACTGCACGTGGTGAACGGTTCGCCAAGGGCCATATTCGACAAAACTAAGGATAAGATCCTGTTGACTTTGAGTCGATCACCCAAACTACTACGTTTTCCAGGCACACCAGCACACGGAACAAAGAGAAATTTCATAAATACACATCACATCAAAATGTTAGCTGGAGACCTGGAAGACTAAGGGTTGGTTGCATCGTCCAAGGTTAACTCTCCGGTTAGCTAACCTTCGGTTAAGAGTTAAACTAAGATTAACTTCAGGGAGTGTTCCATCATCATAGGTTAAGTAACTAAGTTGTT